>NNBU01000523.1_pt1 | contig 33903 bp, 29 predicted proteins | sample 1173781 | NCBI WGS metagenome assembly NNBU01 (sample SAMN07173937, study PRJNA388173) | plant metagenome | biome: Plant school; feature: Soil; material: Symbiotic tissue of Blasia pusilla L.; isolation source: symbiotic tissue sample KVJ2 | host: Blasia pusilla | place: Norway: Troms, Kvaloya...
CTTCTAAGACAGTGTGTTGCCACACCATCTACGCAAGACCGCCGCCCACGTTTCTCTTTCTTCTATCTTCAATTGTCAAAAAACAGACGAGATACAAACCCCGTCAAAAAACCATCCCGCCAAGCCTGAACCCGGCATTCAATCAGCATCTCAGCCAATTTCGAAGAGGTTTTCTCAAGAACGAAGGACTTCGTCGCTAGCAGCGCCGCCGCCCTCGTTCAGTGAGCGGATGTATAGATTCCACCTCCCATTACGTCAACAGACGATTTCATGAAAAATGGAAAAAACCATCATCTCACTGTAATAATTGATGAATTTCGTGACGATTTAAATTCTAGGGCATGCGGACCGTGATTTGGGGCTTCCCGGCGCCCCGACGGTTCCCCTTTTGCAGCCCGGCGTTTGCAAGGGTGCTCGGGCTTGCTAGTGTTCGCTCCTATTCAGGAGGTTCCCTATATCATGCTCATTCTCGATCAGGCCTCTACGGCCCAGTCTCTTGCCTTCCCATCGCTGATCGACGCGATCGGGGAGATGTTCGCCGGTGCCTGTATAATGCCGGTCCGGCATCATCATCCTGTCGACGTTCCCGGGGAAAGGCCTGCCACACTTCTCCTCATGCCTGCCTGGCAACCGGGTCGCTATATCGGCGTCAAGCTGGTCTCCGTCTTTCCAGACAACCACACACGCGGGTTGCCGGCCATTCACGGCAGCTATCTCCTGTCGTCCGGAAAGACCGGCGAGATGCTCGCGGTTATCGATGGTGGCGAACTGACAGCACGGCGGACAGCGGCGACTTCGGCCCTCGCCGCTCGGTATATGGCGCGGCCAGACGCCTCGACCCTGCTGGTCGTCGGGACCGGTCGGCTTTCACTCAACCTGATCGAGGCCCACAGTCACATACGCCCGATTACATCCGTCCAGGTCTGGGGGCGTGACATCACAAAGGCACAGGACGTCGCCCACGAGGCTAAGGCGCTCGGCTATCCGGCGGAGGCCGTTATTGACCTTGAGGCCGCAGCACGTTCGGCCGACATCATATCCTGTGCGACCCTTTCCACCTCACCTCTTATAAAGGGTGCATGGCTGAAGGCCGGCAGCCACCTCGATCTCGTCGGTGCCTTCAATAAAGACATGCGCGAGAGCGACGATGAGGCCGTCCAGCGGGCGAACCTGTTCGTCGATACACGCGCGGGTGCCTTTGCCGAAGCCGGCGACCTGCTGCAGCCGCTGGCGGCGGGCCTGATTACACAGGACGATATCAGGGCAGAACTGTCCGAGCTCATAACCGGAACGCGACCAGGACGGCAGTCCAAAGAGGAGATCACGCTTTTCAAATCGGTCGGGGCGGCGCTCGAAGATCTCGCCGGTGCGATCCTTGCCTATGAGACCGTGTCGGGCGGTTCAAACACGGTATGACACGGCATACCCTTCCCACCCTGCCGATCACCGAGCGGCTGAGCGCGATCAGCGATCATCTCGCTGCGGACAACCGGCTGGTGCTGTCGGCCCCGCCCGGCGCCGGCAAGACGACGCTGGTACCGCTTCACCTGCTCGATCAGTCCTGGCGGGGCGATGGGCGGATCATCCTGCTGGAACCCCGGCGGCTTGCGGCAAGGGCTGCCGCAGCCCGCATGGCAAACCTTATCGGCGAGAGCATCGGGGTAACCGTCGGCTACCGCATGCGGCTCGACAACAGGATTTCGGCCCAGACCCGGATCGAGGTGGTGACCGAAGGTGTCTTCGTTCGCATGATCCTTGAGGATCCGGAACTCTCCGGCATCAGCGCCGTGATCTTCGATGAATTCCATGAGCGGTCGCTCGATGCGGATTTCGGGCTTGCGTTGGCGCTCGATGCGCAATCGGCGCTCCGGCCGGATCTGAAGATCGTCGTCATGTCGGCGACGCTGGATGTGGAGCGGGTCACCGGTTTGCTGGGCCAGGCGCAAGCGGTGATCAGCGAGGGACGCAGCTTTCCGGTCGAAATCCGCCACCGCGATCGGCACGGCGACGAGCGGATCGAGGATGCGGTGACCTCGGTCGTTCTCTCTGCGCTCACCGGTGAAGAGGGGTCCATCCTCGCTTTTCTGCCGGGCCAGGCAGAGATCCGTCGTGTGGCGGAACGGCTGGACGGTCGCGTGGCGGCCGATGTGATGGTGAAATCTCTTTATGGCAATCTGAGCCAGGCGGAGCAGGATGCCGCCATCCGCCCGGCTCCCGCCGGGAAACGCAAGGTCGTTTTGTCGACCTCGATTGCCGAAACCTCGATTACCATCGACGGCGTGCGCGTCGTGATCGACAGCGGGCTGCAGCGCCTGCCTGTGCATGAGCCCTCGACGGGCATTACCCGGCTGGAGACGGTGCGGGTGTCTCGTGCGTCCGCCGATCAGAGAGCCGGGCGCGCGGGGCGTACGGAACCGGGGATCGCGATCCGGCTCTGGCATGCCGGTCAGACGGCGGCGCTACCGGCCTTCACCCCGCCTGAAATTCTGGCGACGGATCTTTCGGGGCTTGCCCTCGACATGGCCCACTGGGGGGTGAGCGATCCGATGCAGCTTGCCCTGCTCGACCAACCACCCGCAGGCGCACTTACCGAAGCCCGGCAATTGCTGATCCAGCTCGGCGCGCTCGATCATTCGCTGCAGCTGACCGCACGGGGTCGGCAAATGCGGGATTTCGGTCTTCCGGCCCGGCTTGCCGCGATGATCCTGGCGGCTGCCGAGACTGGAGCAGCAAAGCCGGCGGCGGAACTCGCCGTGCTCCTCACCGAACAGGGTCTGGGCGGCAATAATGTCGATCTCGACGAGCGGTTGCGGCAGTTTCGCCGCGAGGGCGGGGAACGGGCGAAGAGCGCCCGCATGCTTGCATCACGGCTGGCCTCCGGATTGTCGACCGGACAGCCGCCAGCGGGGGCAAATACCGAGACAGCCGGGACACTTCTTCTGCATGCCTTTCCGGACAGGATCGCGAAGCGTCGGGGCGGTCGCGGACGCTTTGTCATGGCGAATGGGCGCGGGGCTGAACTGCCCGAGACAGAGCGGTTGGCCGGCGCCGATATGCTGGTCATTGCCGATCTCACCGGCAAGGCCGCCCAGGCGAGGATCCTGGCAGCCGCCGAGATCAGTCGTTCCCTCATAGAAGAGAGCATGCCTGACGCGATCCAGACACAGGACGAGAGCGGCTTTGATCCGGCGAGCCGCCAGGTTCGGGCCAGGCGGGTCACGCGGATCGGCGCCATCCTCCTGGACGAGATGCCCTTGCCGAAACCCAAGGGAGAGGCTGCGGCTCGGGCGCTTGCCGAAGGGGTTCGCGTGCTCGGTCCCTCCGTGCTGCCCTTTTCCAAGGCCGGTGAGCAATTGCGTCAACGACTGGGCTTCCTTTACCGACTGCATGGCGAGCCTTGGCCGGACACGAGCGACGACGGTCTCGTTGCGAAACTGGAGGACTGGTTCATTCCCTTCCAGAATGGCGTGGCGGCACTCCAGGACATTTCGGCCGGCAGCCTGCATGAGGGGTTAATGGCCTTGGTACCGCACGGTCTGCAGCGCGAACTCGATCGGCAGGTCCCGACGCATTTCGTGGCGCCGACCGGGCAGTCCCATCCCATTCACTATGAGGGCGATGAGCCTGTTTTGCAGATCCGGGTGCAGGAACTGTTCGGCTTGCGGACCCATCCCGCAATTGGCGGCGGCAAATTGCCACTGCTCTTGGAGTTGACGTCGCCGGCGCATAGACCCATTCAAACCACGCGGGATCTGCCTGGTTTCTGGGCGGGCTCGTGGCGGGATGTTCGGGCGGACATGCGGGGGCGCTATCCCAAGCATCCCTGGCCCGAGGATCCGGCCTCTGCCCCACCGACAACCAGGGCAAAGCCACGCGGCACTTAGGCTGCGACAGAAAGGGCAACTGCGGATGAACATGGATCTTGCGACGAAATTCGGCCCCACGAGCCGGCGATTGCGTCTCGAGACATTGGTGAGGTTGCGCTGGGTGGCGGTCGCCGGTCAGCTGGTGACCGTTATTCTTGTCGCCTACTGGTTCGAGTTTTCGTTGCCGCTGATGACCTGCCTGGGGTTGGTCGCCGCGCTTGCGGCGGCCAATGCCCTGCTCTCGGTCGCCTTCCCGGCGACCTACCGGCTTGAGCCGGTGGCTGCCTTTGCCGTGCTGGCGCTCGATCTCTTCCAGATGGGTGCGCTTCTCTTCATCACTGGCGGGCTTAGCAATCCCTTCGCGCCGCTGATCTGCATTCCCGTGATCATCTCGTTCGCCTCGCAGCCGAACCGGCACTCGATCGCGCTGTTCGTCACGGCACTCGCCTTCATTACGCTGCTGGCCTTCACCCCGTTCCCGCTGCCCTGGTTCGAAGGTCGCACGCCCGAGGTCCATCCCCTCTTGCAGCTCGGCATGTGGAGTTCGATCGTGTCGATGATGGCCTTCGCCGCCTTTTATGCCTACCGCGTGTCGCAGGAGGCAACGCTGCTCGCCGATGCGCTGACGGCGACGGAGCTGATCCTGCAGCGGGAAAAGCATTTGCACCAGCTTGATGGGCTGGCAGCCGCCGCAGCCCACGAACTGGGCACGCCGCTTGCCACCATCAGCGTCGTTGCCAAGGAAATGGAACGAGAGCTTGGCCATGACGAGCGCTACCGCGAAGACGTGCAGCTGTTGCGCAGCCAGAGCGAACGGTGCCGCGATATCCTGCGTCGCCTGACGACGCTTGCCTCCGAGGGCGAAGCCCATATGCGGGAAATGCCGCTCTCCTCGCTGATCGAGGAAGTGATCGCGCCACATCGGGAATTCGGCATCAAGGTGGAATTGATCGAGTTGTCTAGCCGCGCCGGCGAGCCAGTGGGAAGCCGCAACCCTGCAATCCTTTATGGCCTGGGCAATCTCTTGGAAAATGCCGTCGACTATGCCCGCTCCAAGGTGACCGTTACTGTGAACCACTCCCCCGCCTTCGTTACCGTCGCCATTGAGGACGACGGGGTCGGATTTTCACCGGGGGTGTTGCAAAGGATCGGAGAGCCCTATGTTACAAGCAGACAGGGTGAATCCAGAGCCGGCGGACTGGGATTGGGTCTCTTCATTGCCAAGACATTGCTGGAACGGTCAGGTGCCAACCTGCAGTTCGAAAATGGCGAGACACTGGGATCCGGAGCCAGAGTGGTGGTGCAATGGCCCCGCGAGTTCATGGAGGCGGACACGCCCTTATGAACAGATATGACTTTACCCCCTTGGCCTTGCCCGCCATATCAACGCGAGCAGAGGCCGATAACAGTCTCAAGGTTGTTGAACATGACTGATCTTGCATCCACTCTTGCCAAGCCGGCGCCGCACAGCGGGCTGAACCCCACCCATGATCTGGGGCCAAACCCGACGCTGCTGATCGTCGATGACGATGCGCCCTTCCTCCGCCGTCTGGCCCGGGCGATGGAGAGCCGTGGGTTTACGGTCGATCTCGCCGGATCGGTTGCCGAGGGCATCGCTAAGGCCAAGGAGGCACCACCGAGTTATGCGGTCGTCGATCTGAGGCTCGGCGATGGCACTGGCCTCGATGTCATTGAAGCCATCCGCGAGCGGCGTTCGGACACCCGCATTATCGTGCTCACCGGCTATGGAAACATTGCGACTGCAGTGACGGCCGTGAAACTGGGTGCGCTTGATTATCTGGCAAAGCCCGCCGACGCCGATGATATCTATCTGGCACTGACGCAGCGTCCGGGTGAAAAGGCTGAAATCCCGGAGAATCCGATGTCGGCGGACCGGGTGCGCTGGGAGCATATCCAGCGGGTCTATGAGAGCTGCGAGCGAAACGTCTCGGAAACCGCCCGGCGCTTGAACATGCACCGCCGCACGCTGCAGCGCATCCTGGCAAAACGGGCGCCGAAGTAAGGCCGTTCAGGTGTGCGGCCGGGCCGCCCATTCGGCGAGCATCAGCCGCTGCGCTGCAGTGCGCGAGAATTCGAGCGTAACCGCCTTGCGGGTGGCCGGGGCGAGGCGGTGTTCCGGCGCCTCGCGATGCATGTGGCCGGCATACCCGTCCGACAGCAACAAACCGCAATCCTCCGGAAAGATTTCGATCGGCACGCCTGGATGGGTGGCAAAGAAAAGCCGGTCGCAATAGCGGCGGTAGTCTGGCCATTTGCGGTCAACCCGGAAATCCTCGATCGAAGACTTGATCTCGACGATCCAGATCTCGCCCTTGCCCGAGAGCGCAATGAGATCGGCACGGCGGCCGTTCGACAGGGTCAGCTCGGGCAGAACCGCGAATCGCATGTCGGCCAGCAACACCTGCACACCGCGCCGCACCATCATGGCGCGATCGGATTGACGGCCGTCAATTAACGGATTGTTAGTGGAAACAGAAAGTAAAGTCATGAATAGGTCCGTAGGGCCGTGCCTTCATGTTGCAAAAAAACAATGACGCGTCATTTTGCACCGCCGAAGACACTCGGCGGATACGTGGCCCTTGCATGGGCGACATTAATCCAAAATAAACCATAATCACAGATGGTCACGGCACCATCTTCCAGCCAACATTGATGAGCCCCCCATGCGCTTCCGCACACTTACGATCGCGATCGGCCTCCTGACCTCCGTCGGCCTCGCGAGCTGCACGACGACATCCGGCGAGACCGATAAGGTTGCCGAAACCACCAAGGTCCAGATTTTCAGCGACGCGTATGGGAATGTAACCGATGCCGGCTTCGCCCTGCCGGCGATCCCGATCCAGAAGGTGGACAAGAAGTTCCATCGTCAGATCGTCGATTATACGACGAGCGAAAAGCCGGGCACGATCATCGTCAACACCCGTGAGCGCTTCCTGTATTACATCCTGCCGCGCGGCCAGGCCGTTCGCTATGGCATCGGCGTCGGCAAGCAGGGCTTTGCCTGGGAAGGTGAAGCCTACATCGCATGGAAACAGGAATGGCCGACCTGGCATCCGCCGAAGGAAATGGCCGAGCGTAAGCCTGAAATCGCCCGCTATGTCGAAAAGGGCATGGATCCCGGCCTGAAGAACCCGCTCGGTGCACGTGCCATGTATCTGTTCAACGACAAGGGTCAGGACACGCTGTTCCGTCTGCACGGGACGCCGGAATGGGCATCGATCGGCACCGCCGCCTCCTCAGGCTGCATTCGCCTGATGAACCAGGACGTCATCGACCTTTACAACCGGGTCAAGCCTGGCCGCAGCGCCAAGGTCATCGTCCAGCAGTAAGACGACCAACACTGAAGCAATTTTAAAGGCCACCGGATCACTCCGGTGGCCTTTTTGGTGTTCTGCTCTCGGGACTGGCTCAGGCCGTAGCCTGGACCTTCAGTTCAAGGCGACGACGGTGCAAGACCGGCTCGGTATAACCATTGGGCTGCTCCCTGCCCTTCAGCACGAGTTCGAGTGCCGCCTGGAACGCGATTGAGCGATCATAGTCTGGCGCCATAGGCTCATAGGCGTCATCGCCCTCGTTCTGGCGATCGACGACCACCGCCATGCGCTTCATCGTTTCCTCGACCTGATCCTTCGTGACGACACTATGGTGCAGCCAGTTGGCCATGTGCTGCGCCGAAATGCGCAAGGTCGCTCGATCTTCCATCAGACCGACATTGTTGATGTCAGGCACCTTGGAGCAGCCGACACCCTGATCGATCCAGCGTACGACATAGCCCAGGATTCCCTGCGCATTGTTGTCGAGCTCGCGCTGAATTTCCTCGGGCGTCCAGTTGGGACGCACTGCAACCGGCACCGAGAGGATGTCCGAAAGCTTCGCCCGCGCGCGAGACTTCAAAGTCTTCTGGACCTCGGCCACATTGATCTTGTGATAATGGGTGACATGAAGGGTCGCGGCCGTCGGGGATGGGACCCAAGCCGTATTCGCACCGGCCTTCGGATGGGCGATCTTCTGCTCGAGCATGGCAGCCATCAGGTCCGGCATGGCCCACATGCCCTTGCCGATCTGGGCATGGCCGGAGAGGCCGCACATCAGGCCGACATCGACGTTCCAGTTCTCATAAGCGGAAATCCAGGCGGCCTGCTTCATGTCGCCCTTACGGATCATCGGGCCGGCTTCCATCGAGGTGTGGATTTCATCACCGGTGCGGTCGAGGAAACCGGTGTTGATGAAGACGACGCGCTCGCGGGCTACGCGGATGCATTCCTTGAGGTTGACCGTCGTGCGGCGTTCCTCGTCCATGATCCCCATTTTGATGGTGTTTGGCGCCATGCCGACAAGGCTCTCCACGCGGGAGAAGATCTCGCAGGCGAAGGCGACCTCCTCCGGGCCGTGCATCTTCGGCTTGACGACATACATGGAGCCGGCGCGCGAGTTTTTGCGGCGCCCCTTGGCGCCGACATCGTGGAGCGCGATCAGGGCGGTAACCGCAGCATCCATGATGCCCTCAGGCACTTCATTGCCATCGCGATCGCGGATGGCCGGATTGGTCATCAGGTGGCCGACATTGCGAATCAGCATGAGGGAGCGCCCGGGCAGGCTGGCGGGTGCGCCATTCGCGCCGGTGAAGGAGAGGTCATCTGAAAGCGCGCGGGTGAAGGATTTTCCGCCCTTGACGATCTCCTCCGTGAGGTCCCCCTTCATCAGGCCGAGCCAGTTCGTGTAAACCGTGACCTTGTCCTCGGCATCGACAGCTGCGACGGAATCCTCGCAGTCCATGATCGTCGTCAACGCCGATTCAAGCCTGACATCATTGATGCCGGCCGGATCCGTCTTGCCGATCGTTCCTGTGGGATCAATGAGGATCCCCAGATGGAGGCCGTTCTTGCGGAGGAAGATTTCGGAAGGATTCGCCGAGTCGCCACGATGACCAACGAACTGCGCTGGATCAGCGAGACCAGTGATTCCGCCATCCACCAGCTTGACCGAGAGCGCGCCTGCCTCGACCGAAAGCTTGCCGACCTTTGACCAATCCCCGGCGGCCAAGGGGCTCGACTGTTCGAGGAACTGGCGCACCCAGGCGATGACCTTCGCGCCACGAGCGGGATTGTAGCCCTTCGTCTTTTCAGCACCGTCGGCCTCGGAAATGGCGTCGGTCCCGTACAGGGCATCGTAGAGGGAACCCCAACGGGCATTCGCCGCGTTCAGGGCATAGCGGGCATTCATGACGGGAACGACGAGTTGGGGACCCGCGACCACCGCAATCTCGGGATCGACGTTCTCAACAGCGATGGTGAAATCAGGCCCCTCGGGCAGGATGTAGCCGATATCGCGGAGGAACTGCTCATAGACGGCGAGATCTGAGGGAGCGCCATTTTCGCGATACCAGTCATCGATCTTTGTCTGGAAAGCATCCCGCTTGCCCAGCAAGGCCCGATTCTTGGGAGCGAGATCGTGGATGATGGCAGACAGCCCCGCCAGGAAATCATCGGCTTTCACCCCGGTGCCGGGTATGGCGGCATTCACGATAAAATCGTGCAGCTTGGTGTCGATCGACAGTCCATGATGTTCGACAAAGGTCACGATGATATCTCCAGGCTTTGCGGTCTCTGTGCGCGAGCACCTTGGCTCAATTTCATTTCTGGTCAATCCGGCACAAATAACAAAGATTGTTTCTATATTGGAAACTATTGCTCTCGCGCCGTCCGGGGCCGGCCGCTGGCGGTGGCCGATATTCGGGCTTCGACCAGCTTGCGTCTGCCTTCTATTTCCGGCGCATCGATCTCTTCGCGAACAGTCGTGACAAGGTCGAGGGCACCAGTTGCTTCAGCACGGACCCGTGCGAGGTCGAGAGCAGACGACCTGGCGGCGTCCAGCGCCTGTGTCTCGTCGGTAAAGCGTCGACCTTCGCCGATGCCGGAGAGTATGAAAAGCCCCTCCTCCGGCGCCGTCACCGTGACAAGGACAGTGTTTCGAACCTGGCCGACGACGGCGCCGACAGCATTCGCAACATCGGCATCGGCGGGCACGGCGCATTCCGCCGAGAGCATGTCGGCGATCGCCGGATAATAAACGCCGGCAGAAGCGCCAAGCCCTATCAGCGGCCTGTCCAGCGAGAGGGAGAAGCGGGCTATTCCGGTCTCCCGCTTCAGCGCCCGGTCGATGAGAACGGACTTTGCCGGGTCGATATCGGCCAATCCATCTTCGGCGAGCGCTGCGGACAGGATGACTTCGGCAGACTGGCGCGTGAGGCGATCGACGATGCGGCCGGCCAGTTCCTCGCTCGACGCGGCGATGGGCTGGCCGCTGCCATCCTTCTGCCGGATGGCGAGGCGCATTCCCAGTTCTGCCGCTTCACCGTCCCATTGGCCTTGCCGCCCCAGAACATGCATCGCATCGGAGGGCGTCAGACCACAGATGTGAACCAGGCCCCGCGCGACAAGACGATCGAGCGTGGCCCTTTGTTGGGTAAAGGCAATCAGGGCATCGAGCGGCAACGGTACCGCCCCAATCTTCGCAAAGAGAGCCGCTTCCTGCGGCTGGAGACCTGCGGCCAGATTGTCGGGCACACCCGTTCGCACGGCGAAACGGCCGTCATGGCGTCCAAGGTGGGGTGCCCTTAGCTGGCGTTCCAGCACGTCACGGACGGCGGCGCCGTGCAGCGCGCCTGCCAGGCTGAGCGGCACGAGCCTGCGGGGACCAAGCTCGATCTTCGACGCCATTCCGCGGTCATTGATTCGAACTTCCGAATCGCCGCCGAGACCGTAGGTGCGCATAGCGACCGCTTCGACCATGGTCCTGTAGCCGCCAACCACGGCACCGTCCTGATCGAGACGAGGCTGGCCTGCCTCCATGACGGCGACGTCCGTGGTGGTTCCGCCGATGTCGGAGACAACAGCATCTTCCAAGCCCGTCAGGTGTCGAGCGCCGATTAGGCTTGCGGCCGGGCCGGACAGAATGGTCTCAATGGGACGGGCGCGCGCTTCGGACGCGGAAATCAGCGCACCATCCCCCCGGACGACCATCAGCGGCGCATGGATGCCGCGCTTGACCAGATATTGCTCTGCCGAGCCGATCAGGCGATCGATCATGGAAACGAGACGGGCGTTGAGCAGCGTGGTCAGGGCACGGCGCGGGCCGCCCAGTTTGGACGAGAGCTCATGGCTGCAGGTGACAGGCAAGCCGGAGCCGGCGCGGACGATCTCACGAGCCCGGCGCTCATGGCTCGGATTGCGCGTCGCAAAATAGCCGGCGATCGCCACCGATGAAACGTTTGCCGCAAGATCCGGCAGCGCCTTCTCCAGGGCGTCTGCATCGAACGGCGTTTCGTTGCTATGCACATCGTGACCACCGGCAATGAACAGCACAGGGTCGGAGCCAAGCGCCTCGGCCAACCCGTCGCGCTTCAAGTCTTCCGGACCGAAGCCGATCATGATCAGACCCGCGCGGCCGCCTTGGCCTTCGACCAGTGCGTTGGTTGCGAGCGTTGTCGATAAGGAGACAAGACCGATGCGCGACGGATCGATTCCAGAGGCGTCAAGCACGTTTTCCAGGGCGCCAGCGATGCCGATCGACAGATCATGGCGGGTGGTGAGCGCCTTCGCCTTGGCGACGATGCCTGCCTCTTCGGTATAGATCACCGCATCGGTGTAGGTTCCGCCGGTGTCTATGCCCAGCATGTAATCTGTTGTCACGCAGTCTGCCCCAATTCGCACGCGCCGTTCTGGCTGGTTCCTACCTATGGCACAGGCAAAGGTTTGTTTTCCAGCCAAGCCGCGTCAAGGACTTGCCGCTTCGACGCTATCGTGGCGTGACCCGCATTGGCAGACCGCCCGCCGGCTGTGCCGTGAGTTTCTGAACGGGCCAAGGCTTGGTCTGCGGTGTCAGATCGAAACGGTGACGATGCATCAGGACCGCAAGGGCGATCACAGCCTCTTGTAGCGCGAATGTTGCGCCGATACAGACGCGCGGACCTGCGCCGAAAGGAAGATACTGGAAGCGGCCGATTTTTTCCCGTTCACCCGGCATGAACCGCATGGGATCGAAGACACGAGGCCGATCCCAGTAAAGTTCATGGCGATGCAGCGTCCAGGGCATGACGAGTACGGTGGTGCCCTTGGCAATCTCCACGACCTCGCCGTTCGGGGCGACAAAGCGATCGTCTTCGACGGCGTCACGGTTGATTGACGGTGCCGGCGGATAGAGGCGCATGGCTTCCTCGAAGGCGGCGCGAACCATGGGCATGCGCTCGAGCCAGTCGACAGGATCGGCACCCGTCGACATTACGTCGTCGATCTCAGTCTCCATCGCTGTGCGGATCTCGGGGCAATTGGCCACGCAATAGAGCGTCCAGGCGAGTGCCCGGGCCGTGGTTTCGTGCCCTGCCCCGATGAAGGTCAGGATATTGTCTTCGATCTCTTGCGAGGTCAGCCCGTCCGGGCCTTCCAGATCGAGGAGCAAAGTGAGGAAATCGGCCGGGGCCGTAGCCCGGTCCTTGCGGATCATGTCCCGCCGATGATCCATCGTCCGTTTGACGAGTTCGCGGAATTTGCGGAGCACACCGAGACCCCGGATTCGGGTAAAGCGCGGCACCCATTTCGGCGCCCGAAGCAAATCGAAAGGATCGACGCGGCCCATGCTGTGCAGGAGATCGTCGACATCCTTGGCGAAGTCGCCTTGCTCCGAGACGATGCCACCAGAGAACAGGGTTTCCGAGAGGATGGCATAGGTGAGTTCGGTCATGTCGACAGCTATGTCGCACACGACGCCGGACGTGCCAGACTGGTAGCGGGTGAGAAAGAGTTCACTTTGCTCACGCATCTGCAGGGCAAAGCCGCGCGCGTGCCGGGGCGTGAAAACCGGCGCCATGGCCTTGCGGGATCGCTTCCAGACGGCACCTTCAGCGGTGAGCAGCCCGTCGCGCAGGATCGGCCGCAAAACGAGCTGGCGAATTTCCGACATCTCGTAGTTTGCGGCATTGTCGACCAAGACGTGGCGGATAAGACCTGGATCATTGGCGATGATCGTGGTCTGGCCGAAGAAGCGCGTGACGATCCAGGGCCATGTGTAGGATGGCTCACCCCACAATTCGAGCGGGTTTCTCAGAACGGTCCGGATAATCTCAAGGCGGCTGGGCGGTACTGTCCGGGGAATCGGCGCCGGCGGCTCAAAGCCGGCCTTCTGCGGAATACCGTCCATATCAGGGTTCCTTCGGGCGTCATGCCCTTCAAGGAGTTAGAGCAGGGCCTCCAACTCGTCCAGTCGATCGTTGACAAGCCATCCGTAATAATTCTCTTCCGGCCAATTGGTCGCACCGCCGGCATTGCGTGCCGCAAGTGCCTTCGCCCGCTGCTGCGATCCGCCGATGTTGAAAAGCGTCGCAGTAACACCGGGATTGCTGGAAATGTCGACATTGGCGATGGACTTGTAGTCATCGATGGATTTGCGGATTACGGCGGCCATATAGGCCAGCGAGATATCCGGATCCATGATGGCCTTGTAGACACCTGCAGCATCCGTTTCATCCAGCTTGGGGTAACCCGACTTCTCGTGGACCAGATCGGAGAGCATCAGCGCCGTCAGCGGATTGATCTGGCCGAGGCCAAAGGTCTGCCCCGCATAAAAAGGCTGGAAGAAAACGGCGCTGAACCGATTGTTCGGGAACGACTTGCCGCCCACCGTCTTGCCGCGAAAGCGATCCTGCCAGACATCTTCACGGCAGGTCCACAGGCGATAGGAATCGCTGAACTGATTGCACTCGGCGAATTCTGGTCTGTTCACGAAGTCGGCGATGCTTTCGTCCTTGTAAGCAAAGCGGAAGCTATTGCCGGCGTACGAGGCTGCCTTGACGTAGTAGCTCTGCAGGCTGTCATAGGCATCGACATTATATGTGTGCTCGCCGACGATCGCGCCGACCATGTGGATCGGCGCGATGCCATAGGCGGCGGCCGTCTTCTTGATCTTGCTCATCAGAGCGGAATCGGTGCGCAACAGGTCACGCACCTTTTCAAATTTCAGGTCGAAGCTGGTCTTGCCCGCCTTGGTGCGACGGACCGAGGCGCCGGGGATGGCAGGCTGTTCCACATTTCGATTGCCGGGCGGCACCCTGTCAGCGGCGAAGGAAACCGTGAGACCCGCACCCAATAGAGTGAGGGCAAGAATGATGATCCTGGTGATGCCTAGCACGATGCGCTGTCCCTGGACGTTTGTCCTTGAGCGGACACATAGCGGTTTCGCCCGTCCGACAGGCTCAGTCCTTACATAAGTGTCGACTGTATTGTCGACCTCGGCCGCTCTCACTTTGTTGGCAACAGAAGCGTGAAAGCGGCCGATAGATGCACAAAGATCACAGGATATAGCGGCTGAGATCCGTATCGCTGGCGAGGTCGCCCACATGCTTCTGCACATAGGCGGAATCGATCATCACGGCGGAACCGCCGCGATCCGGTGCGTGAAAGGAGATCTCGTCGAGAACCCGCTCCATCACAGTCTGCAGACGACGGGCACCGATGTTCTCGACCGTCTCGTTCAGCCGAACGGCGACATCGGCCAGGGCGTCGATGGCATCCTCGGTGAACTCCAGGTCGAGCGCTTCAGTCTTCATCAAGGCAATGTATTGGCGGATAAGGCTGGCTTCGGTTTCCGTCAGGATGCGTCGGAAATCCTCCTTTGACAGCGGCTTCAGCTCAACCCTGATCGGCAGGCGGCCCTGCAGTTCCGGGAGCAGGTCGGACGGCTTGGAGACGTGGAAGGCGCCCGACGCGATGAACAGGATATGGTCGGTCTTGACCGGACCATACTTCGTCGCGACAGTCGTGCCTTCGACCAAGGGCAAAAGATCCCGCTGCACGCCTTCGCGCGACACGCCGGCACCCATGGCACCCTCGCGCGCTGCGATCTTGTCGATCTCGTCCAAGAAGACGATGCCGTCGTTTTCGACCGAGCGCACAGCTTCACGTTGGATGATCTCGTTGTCGATCAGCTTGTCCGATTCGTCGCGGATCAGATCGCCATAGGAAGCCTTCACCGTGGTGCGGACCTTCTTCGTCCGATTGCCCATCGCCTTGCCGAACATTTCGGACAAATTGAGAATTCCGATATTGGCGCCGGGCATGCCGGGAACTTCGAAGCCCGGCGCGCCGGAACCGCTGTCGGCAACCTCGATGTCGATTTCCTTGTCGTCCAGTTCGCCATTGCGCAGCTTCTTGCGGAAGTTGTCACGGGTGGCCGGAGATGACGTCGCGCCGACGAGTGCGTCAAGAACGCGCTCTTCGGCAAGGGCATGCGCCTTGGCCTGGACTTCCTGGCGTTTCTTGTCGCGCACCAATACGATGCCGATCTCGACGAGGTCGCGGATGATCTGCTCGACGTCACGGCCGACATAACCGACTTCAGTGAACTTGGTTGCTTCGACCTTGATGAAAGGCGCGCCGGCGAGTTTTGCCAGGCGGCGGGAGATCTCGGTCTTGCCGACGCCGGTCGGGCCGATCATCAGAATGTTCTTCGGCATCACTTCGTCGCGGAGATCTTCCGAAAGCTGCTGGCGGCGCCAGCGGTTGCGCAATGCGATCGCAACTGCGCGCTTGGCGTCGTGCTGGCCGATAATGTGGCGGTCGAGTTCGGAAACGATCTCGCGCGGGGAAAAATTGGTCATCTAGCTTGCTCCTGACGATCCGAATGGGATCGTCGTGTGGGTTATCGTCGCTCGGCCTGCCCGGGGTCAGGCGGCGTCAAGCGATTCCATAACGATGTTACCGTTGGTGTAGACGCAGATGTCGCCGGCGATGGTCAACGCGCGGCGGGCAATGTCTTCCGCCGAACGGTCGCTGTCCATCAGCGCTCTGGCTGCTGCGTAGGCGTAGTTGCCGCCGGAGCCGATAGCGATCGTGCCATGCTCGGGTTCGAGAACGTCGCCATTGCCGGTTATCGCCAAAGTGATGCTCTTATCCGCAACAAGCATCATGGCCTCGAGATTGCGCAGATACTTGTCAGTGCGCCAATCCTTGGCCAGCTCGACTGCAGCCCGCATCAACTGGCCGGGATACTGCTCCAGCTTCTTCTCCAACCTGTCGAGAAGCGTGAACGCATCCGCGGTCGCGCCGGCAAACCCGGCAATCACGTCGCCACCCTTGCCGATGCGGCGGACCTTGCGGGCATTGCCCTTCATGACCGTCTGGCCGAGGCTCACCTGGCCATCACCGGCCATCACCACCTGGCCATCTTTGCGCACGGTAATAATTGTCGTCATTCGTCACCCGTTCGCCCGCCTCGCGGGCCTTGGTTCTGGCAGTTTGCTGCCGGTTTGTCGGGTCCTATGTAAGTTGGCTTTCAACGATTGCAATCATGGACCGAGGCGAGCGAAGCAGCCCTGCGGCAAGGCAATGTAACTTCTGGATATTTGCGCGCCCGGCTGGTAAGGGAGGGCCGTTATTTCCATGGAGCAGCCCGATGGCAGAACGTAAAGGCGAGATTTCCCGCAAGACCAACGAAACGTCGGTCTCGGTTTCCGTCCATATCGACGGCACCGGCAAGGGCAAGATTTCGACCGGTGTCGGCTTCTTCGACCATATGCTGGACCAGCTCTGCCGCCATTCGCTGATCGACATGGATATCGCCGTGAAAGGCGACCTGCATATCGATGACCACCATACGGTGGAGGACACAGGCATCGCACTTGGCCAGGCCATTTCCAAGGCTCTGGGGGATCGCAAGGGTATCACGCGCTACGCCTCGATCGACCTTGCCATGGACGAGACCATGACCAAAGCGGCGATCGATGTTTCCGGTCGCCCTTTCCTGGTCTGGAACGTGGCGTTCAGCGCGCCGAAGATCGGGACCTTCGACACCGAACTGGTTCGCGAATTCTTCCAGGCGCTGGCGCAGAATGCGGGGATCACCCTGCATGTGCTCAACCATTACGGCGCCAACAACCATCACATCGCCGAGACCTGCTTCAAGGCGGTTGCACGGGCTCTTCGCACTGCGACCGAAATCGACCCGCGTCAGGCGAACCAAATTCCCTCGACCAAGGGCACCCTGGTTTAAGGGCGCGTCTCCTGCAAGAGCGTGCGACCTTGCTCCGGCTGAGGCGCTTGCCTCGTCCGTCGAGCAGAAAGGACTGGAAGACATGCGTGTAGCCATCATCGACTACGGATCCGGCAATCTGAGATCCGCCACCAAGGCCTTCGAGCGCGCCGCGCGGGAAGCCGGTCTCGCAGCCGAAATCGAACTGACCGACAAAGCCGAGCGCGTCGCCTCGGCCGACCGGGTCGTGTTGCCGGGCGTCGGCGCCTATGCCGATTGCCGTCGCGGTCTCGACGCCGTGCCGGGCTTGCATGACGCAATCACTGAGGCAGTTGAAACCAAGGGCCGGCCCTTCTTCGGCATCTGCGTCGGCATGCAGTTGATGTCGTCACGCGGGCTGGAGAAGACCACGACCGAGGGCTTTGGCTGGATCAAGGGCGATGTTGTCGAAATGACGCCCTCGGATCCCAAACTCAAGATCCCGCAGATCGGCTGGAATACGCTGACGCTCACCCGCCCTCACCCACTCTTCGATGGAATTCCGACCGGGCCGGATGGGCTGCATGCCTATTTCGTCCACTCCTACCACCTCGCGGCAGAACAGGCTGTGGATGTGATTGCAACCACGGACTACGGCGGCCCGATGACCGCTTTTGTCGGACGTGACACCATGGTCGGCGCACAGTTCCATCCCGAGAAAAGCCAGGCGCTCGGCCTGAAGCTGATCTCCAATTTCCTGACCTGGGCGCCCTGAGCCCTTAGGACCTTTATCATGATCCTATTCCCCGCCATCGATCTCAAGGACGGCCAATGCGTTCGCCTCAAGCTGGGCGATATGGAGCAGGCGACCGTCTATAATCCCGACCCGGCCGCGCAGGCGCGTGCCTTTGAGGAGCAGGGTTTCGAATGGCTGCATGTGGTCGACTTGAATGGTGCGTTTGCCGGTGAGAGCGTTAACGGCGCGGCCGTCGACGCCATCCTGAAGGCAACGAAAAATCCAGTTCAGCTTGGCGGTGGCATCCGAACCCTTGACCATATCGAGAGCTGGCTATCGCGCGGTCTATCGCGCGTTATCCTCGGGACCATTGCCGTGCGCGATCCGGCGCTGGTGATCGAGGCCTGCAAGCGCTTTCCGGGCAAAGTAGCCGTCGGTATCGACGCCAAGGGCGGCAAGGTCGCCGTCGAGGGCTGGGCAGAGGCATCCGAACTCGGCGTGATCGAACTTGCCCAGCGCTTCGAAGGCGCTGGCGTTGCTGCGATCATCTATACCGACATCGATCGGGACGGCATTCTGACCGGCATCAACTGGGCCTCGACGCTGGAGCTGGCCGAGGCTGTTTCCATTCCTGTCATCGCTTCGGGTGGTTTGGCCTCGATCGAAGATGTCCGCCGCATGCTGCAGCCGGCTGCGCGCAAACTGGAAGGTGCGATTTCCGGCCGGGCGCTTTATGATGGCCGTATCGACCCGCAAGAGGCTCTGGCCCTGATCAAAGCCGCCAAAGGCTGAGGACACAACATGACACTCAAGGCCCGCGTGATCCCCTGCCTCGACGTCAAGGACGGACGTGTCGTCAAGGGCGTGAACTTTGTCGACCTGATCGATGCCGGTGATCCGGTTCAGGCAGCTAAGGCCTATGATGCCGCTGGCGCGGATGAACTCTGCTTCCTCGACATCACCGCGTCTTCCGACAATCGCGATACGATCTTCGATGTGGTTGCACAGACGGCCGACCATTGCTTCATGCCGCTAACGGTAGGCGGTGGCGTTCGCGCAGTCGCCGACATCCGCAAACTGCTGCTATGCGGCGCCGACAAGGTGTCGATCAATTCCGCTGCCGTGAAAAACCCGGACTTCGTCGCGGAGGCTGCCGACAAGTTTGGCAACCAGTGCATCGTGGTTTCGATCGATGCCAAGAAGGTTTCACGTGAAAACGAACCACCGCGCTGGGAGATCTTTACCCATGGCGGCCGTCAGCCGACGGGGATTGATGCCGTCGAATTCGCCATCCAGATGGTGGAGCGCGGCGCGGGCGAGCTACTGGTGACGTCAATGGACCGTGACGGCACGAAAAGCGGATATGACATCGGCCTGACAAGCACGATTGCCGACAGCGTCCGAGTGCCCGTCATTGCATCCGGCGGTGTAGGCACTCTCGACGATCTGGTCGCGGGTATCCGCGACGGCCATGCGACTGCGGTGCTTGCCGCCTCCATCTTCCATTTCGGTACCTATTCGATCGCCGAAGCAAAGGCCCATATGGCCGCTGCCGGCATCGCCATGCGGCTCGACTGAGCGCGGGAAGGCAGACCATGACAGCGTTCACTCTCTCCGATCTCGAAGCGATCGTCGCTGCGCGGGCGACCGCCGATCCGAGCCAGTCCTGGACCGCCAAGCTCGTGGCCGCCGGCCAGGACAAGGCCGCCAAGAAGCTGGGCGAAGAAGCGATCGAGGCTGTCATGGCCGCCGTGAAGAACGATCGCGACAACCTCGTCTATGAGAGTGCAGACCTGCTCTATCACCTGATGGTCGTATTGAAAATTGCGGGCATCCCGCTACAAGACGTGATGCAGGAACTTGAGCGCCGGACCGCTCAGACGGGCCTGAACGAGAAGGCCAGTCGGCAGGATCCATGACGATAGCTATGCGGGATTCCCAGACGCCAGAAGTCCTCGATCATTTCCAGGCCAATGGCTATTCCCCTTACCTCTTCTTCGGCTCGGAAGAATGGGCACATTTTCGGGCAGATACGCCGCTGACGCTGACAGCGGACGAGGTGCATCGGTTGCGCTCGACCGATGATCCGATCGACCTCGACGAGGTACGGCGGATCTATCTGTCTTTGTCGCGTCTGCTCTCCTCGCATGTGGAATCGTCGCAGTTGCTGTTTGAGCAGCGCAATCGATTCCTCAGCATGTCCGATGTCTTCAAGACGCCGTTCGTCATCGGCATTGCCGGTTCGGTCGCCGTCGGCAAGTCGACAACGGCCCGAATTTTGAAAGAACTTCTGGCCCGCTGGCCTTCGAGCCCCAAGGTCGATCTCGTCACAACCGACGGGTTTCTCTACCCCAATGCGCATCTGATCAAGAACGATATGCTGAACCGGAAGGGCTTTCCGGAGAGCTACGATATCGGCGCACTCTTGCGCTTCCTGTCGGCAATCAAAGCCGGACTGCCGAATGTCGAGGCGCCCGGTTATTCGCACCTGACCTATGACGTGTTGCCAGACAAGCGCCAGATCATCGATCGGCCGGACATCCTGATCTTCGAAGGCATCAATGTGCTTCAGTCCCGCAGTCTGCCGGCCGACGGCAAGATCGTGCCGATGGTCTCGGATTTCTTCGACTTCTCGATCTATATCGATGCTGACGAGAATGCGATCCATCGCTGGTATGTCGACCGGTTCATGCGGCTCCGGCAGACAGCCTTCCGCGACCCCAATTCCTACTTTCATCGCTATGCAACAATCAGCGAGGACGAGGCGAAGGACATCGCCGAGGGGCTTTGGGCAAATATCAATCTGAAGAACCTGCGCGAAAACATCTTGCCAACGCGGCCGCGTGCAGACCTTATCCTGCGCAAGGGAACCAATCACCTCGTCGAAACAGTCGCGCTCAGAAAACTGTAGGCGATATATCGCCGGCTATGGATTAGGGATTTACGCGCCTGAGCGTGAGGTTGATGCGCCCACCGCTCTTCAATAGCGTCGAGGTTCCCGGGTAAATCCTGTCAACGCCATGGAAAGACAAGCGCCCCTCGCCGCCGAGGATAAAGACATCACCGCTTTGTAGTTTCAGCGATGTCGTACGGTCACCGCGGCTCAGGCCGCCGATCCTAAACAGACAGGTATTGCCCAAGGACACAGAGAGGACGGGTGCCGACAAGTCGGTCTCGTCGCGATCCTGATGCAAGCCCATCTTGGCGTCGTCGGCATAGAAGTTGACGAGGCAGGCTTCCGGGTCCTTCGAGCAGCCGCTTATATCGCGCCAAAGCTCCCGCAAGAGCGGCGGAATGGCAGGCCACGCTTGCCCCGTCACCGGATGGGTCGACTGGTAGCGGTAGCCCCGCGCCTTGTCCGTCACCCAGCCGAGTGGCCCGCAATTTGTCATGCGGACGGACATCTCACGACCGGTGCCGGGCATGACAGGCACATACAGCGGTGCCTGCTGGACGATCTGTCTGATCTGTTTGACCAGATCCTCCTGGCTCGCTCGATCCAGCCGATCCGGAAGGTAACGCAGGCCCGGCGACAGAATGAGCTCCTTTGCAGTGCTCGCCATGATCAGTCTCCCGCTGGTTTGCCCCGCATCTTCTTCACATCCGAGCGCCCTGACTTCTCCTTCAAGCGACGCTCGATGGAGCCTTTTGTCGGCTTCGTCTTTTTGCGCGGCGGTGGTGGTGGCTTGGCGGCTTCGAGGATCAGTTCCTTCAGCCGCTCGCGGGCGTCTTCGCGGTTGCGCTCCTGACTGCGAAACCGGCTGGCCTCAAGCATCAGCACGCCTTCCTTCGACAGGCGCTTGCCGGCGAGCTTCGCGGCGTTCTGCTTGACCCTGTCGTTAAGCGCTGGCGATCCCATCAGATTGAAGAAGAGCTGAACCGCAGTCGCTACCTTGTTGACATTCTGGCCTCCCGGCCCGCCCGCCAGAACGAACTGTTCCGTGAGTTCCCAGCCTGCGATGGTTATGCGGCTATTGATCTGAAGAGGGTCGCTGGCCATGTCGTCGCTTCTTTCTCTGTCCGACCTCATATCGGCTGGGTCTTTTCAGAAGGCAAGCCCAACGCAAAAAGCCCGGCTGATTGCCGGGCTTTCGTGCCGTCTCTAGCGGGTGTTACTCAGCGGCGATCCGGATACCCGGAGCAGCGTCGCGCACCTTGCCATCGACATGCGGTTCGAACTTGGCGAAGTTGTCGATGAACATGCCGACGAGCTTCTTTGCCTGAGCGTCATAGGCCGTACCCTCAGCCCAGGTCGAGCGTGGGTCGAGGATCTTCGTGTCGACGCCGGCAACAGCCACCGGAACGGCAAATCCGAAGTTTGCGTCGGTGCGCATCTCAACCTTCTTCAGCTCACCCTTCAGAGCGGCGGTCAGAAGCGCACGCGTCGCCTTGATCGGCATGCGGTTTCCGGTGCCGTAGGCACCACCGGTCCAGCCGGTGTTGACCAGCCAGCAATCGACTTCGTGACGCGCGATCAGGTCGCGCAGCAAATTACCGTATTCGGTCGGATGGCGCGGCATGAACGGCGCACCGAAGCAGGTGGAGAATGTTGCTTCCGGCTCGGTTACACCCTTTTCGGTGCCGGCGACCTTTGCAGTGTAACCGGACAGGAAGTGGTACATGGCCTGCTCAGGCGTCAGTTTTGCGATCGGCGGCAAGACGCCGAAGGCGTCCGCCGTCAGCATGATGATGGTCTTCGGATGCGGCGCGAGACCGGTTTCCGATGCATTCGGGATGAAATGCAGCGGATAGGCGCAGCGGGTGTTCTCCGTGAGCGATCCGTCATTGAAATCGGGAACCCGGTCTTCGTCGAGGACGACGTTTTCGAGCACGGTGCCGAAGCGCTTGGTGGTCGCATAGATCTCCGGCTCGGCTTCGGCCGAGAGACGGATGGTCTTGGCATAGCAGCCACCTTCGAAGTTGAAGATGCCGTTCTCGCCCCAGCCATGTTCGTCGTCACCGATCAGGGTGCGGCTCGGATCGGCCGAGAGCGTCGTCTTGCCGGTGCCCGAGAGACCGAAGAAGACAGCCGCATCGCCTTCAGGGCCGACATTGGCCGAGCAGTGCATCGGCATCACGCCTTTGGACGGCAGGAGGTAGTTGAGAACGGTGAAGACCGACTTCTTCATTTCGCCGGCATAGGAAGTCCCGCCGATCAGAACGATGCCGTTGGTGAGGTCGCAGGCGATGATGGTTTCCGTGCGGCAGCCATGGCGGGCAGGATCAGCGCGGAAGCTCGGCAGGTCGATGATCGTCAGCTTGGGAACGAAGCTCTTCAAAGCTTCGCGCTCCGGCCGGATCAGCAGGTTGCGGATGAAGAGCGAGTGCCAGGCGAATTCGGTCACGACGCGGGTTGGAAGGGCATTGTCCTTGTCCGCACCGCCGATCAGATCCTGCACGAAAAGGTCCTTGCCGGCTGCGTGGGCCAGCATGTCCTGATGCAGCACGCGGAAATGCTCGGGCGACAGCGGCTTGTTGTTGTCCCACCAGATCTGGTCGACGGTCTTGTCGTCGCGCACAACGAACTTGTCCTTGGCGGAGCGGCCCGTGTGCTGGCCCGTCAGAGCCCGCAAGGCACCGTATGCCGTGAGTTCAGCCTCTCCCCGACGAATCGCCTCCTCATAAAGCGCGCCTTCCAGGAGATTGTAGCGAACGCTCGCAGCCTCTCCCAGGCCCGCTTCCGCAAGACCTGTTGCCAGGTTCCTGATGCCGAATTCCTCCATGACGCGCCGTCCTCTCGTGTGGGCCACAACTCTCCGATAACAAAAACTTAGAGGGATCGGCGCGACTGCGCAAGGACTCAACCTAAAAAAATCAACAAAATCAATAATTTAATCGATTTAAAAAGAAAATATCTCGTTTTAAATCGTTTAGTTCCCGTTCCATTCTACCCTTGATTTTCGTTGATGTGCGCCCCTCACGAGGGTATCTCCCGCACGCCCCTTCCCCTTTGCCACAATTTGTTCCACCTTTATCCCCATGAAGCACTGCCGTGAAACCGGAGCTGGGCTGGGGTAGAGCCAGGAGCAGCGCTCAAATGATGATGGAGACCTACACGATGCAGACGATCGCCCTGGTGGATGACGACCGCAATATCCTGACATCGGTCTCGATCGCCCTGGAAGCCGAAGGCTACAAGGTCGAGACCTACACCGACGGCGCGTCGGCGCTGGATGGCCTCCTCGCGCGTCCTCCACAACTGGCCATCTTCGACATCAAGATGCCGCGCATGGACGGCATGGAGCTCCTCCGCAGGCTTCGACAGAAATCCGACATTCCGGTTATCTTCCTCACCTCCAAGGACGAGGAAATCGATGAGCTCTTCGGCCTCAAAATGGGCGCAGACGACTTCATCACCAAGCCTTTTTCCCAGCGCCTGCTGGTCGAACGCGTCAAGGCCATCCTGCGCCGGGCAGCGAGCCGCGAAAACCTGGCGGCCTCGGGCGGTGCTGCGGCCAAGCCGGGGAGCGAGCAACAGGCTCGCACCCTGGAGCGGGGCCAATTGGTCATGGACCAGGAGCGACACACCTGCACCTGGAAGGGCGATCCGGTCACGCTCACGGTCACCGAGTTTCTCATTCTCCAGTCGCTCGCTCAGCGTCCCGGCGTGGTGAAGAGCCGCGACGCCCTGATGGATGCGGCCTATGACGAACAGGTCTATGTCGACGACCGGACGATCGACAGCCACATCAAGCGTTTGCGCAAGAAGTTCAAAATGGTCGACACCGACTTCGACATGATTGAAACCCTTTACGGTGTGGGCTACCGCTTCCGCGAAGCGGCTTGATATTCCGGCTCTCCCGAATGCAGCAACGGACTGCGGCATTGGATGGGAGACGGGCGAAGGGGTGAGGTTTGGCCAGACAGGTTGACGATGGGAATTTGGAGGAGCTGGAGGGCGGCTCCGAGCAGCGGCGGCTGTTTTCCCATCCCTTCATCCTCATCCGGCGGATCTTCGGCCATGCGCTGTTTTCAAGCCTGACACGCCGCATTGTCTTCTTCAATCTTGCGGCCCTGATCGTTCTGGTCGGTGGGATCATGTATCTCAACCAGTTCCGCGAGGGGCTCATCGATGCGCGCGTCGAGAGCCTGCTGACACAGGGCGAGATCATCGCGGCCGCTGTTTCTGCGTCGGCGTCCGTCGATACGAACTCCATCACCATCGATCCCGAAAAGCTGCTGGAGCTGCAGGCGGGACAGAGCATCACCCCGGTGCCGAACGACGAAGACCTTGAGTTCCCGATCAATCCGGAACGCGTCGCACCGGTCCTGCGTCGATTGATTTCGCCAACCCGAATCCGCGCCCGCCTGTTTGATGCCGACGCAAACCTTCTGCTTGATTCGCGTCATCTTTACTCTCGCGGCCAGGTGCTCCGTTTCGACCTGCCGCCGGTTGACAACGACACGTCCAGTCTGACCGACTGGATTACCCGGATGTTCAATACGATCCTGCAGCCCGGAAACCTTCCGCTTTACAAGGAAGCGCCAGGGGGCGACGGATCAATCTATCCGGAGGTGATGAATGCCCTGACCGGCGTCCGGGGTGCGGTCGTCCGCGTCACCGACCAGGGCGAACTGATCGTCTCCGTCGCCGTCCCTGTGCAGCGATCGCGTGCCGTACTCGGCGTGCTGCTGCTGTCGACGCAGGCCGGCGACATTGACAAGATCGTCCACGCCGAACGCCTTGCCATCCTTCGCGTGTTCGGTGTCGCGACGCTCGTCAACATCGTCGTATCCCTGCTGCTCTCTTCGACGATCGCCAATCCGTTGCGTCGGCTCTCAGCGGCGGCGATCCGTGTCAGGCGCGGCGCCAAAGAACGCGAGGAAATTCCTGACTTCTCCGTTCGCCAAGACGAAATCGGCAACCTGTCGATCGCGCTTCGGGAAATGACCACGGCGCTTTACGACCGAATCGACGCGATCGAAAGTTTCGCCGCAGATGTCAGCCATGAGCTCAAAAATCCCCTGACATCGTTGCGATCAGCCGTCGAAACGCTTCCCTTGGCGAAGACACCAGAAAGCCGACAGCGGTTGATGGATATCATTCAGCACGACGTCCGCCGACTGGACCGCCTGATCAGCGATATTTCTGATGCCTCGCGTCTAGACGCCGAACTGGCGCGCTCCGACGCCAAGCCGGTGGATCTGGAAATACTCCTCTCCAGCCTCGTCGACATTTCACGCGAGATCCGACACGGGAAGAAGGCGGTTCAGATCGACTATGTGATCGACCAGAAGCCGGGTTCTCGGCAGGGCTTCGTAGTCTACGGCCATGATCTCAGACTGGGCCAGATCGTCACCAACCTCATCGAAAATGCCCGCTCCTTCGTGCCCGAGCAGGGTGGCTGTATCACGGTGCGCCTATCGCGCACCCGCACGCGCTGCCTGATCCAGGTGGAAGACAACGGCCCTGGGATCCAGGCAGAAGATATCGACCGGATCTTCGAGCGGTTTTACACGGACCGTCCCGAAGGCGAAAGTTTCGGCCAGAATTCCGGTCTTGGCCTCTCGATCAGCCGCCAGATCGCCGAAGCCCATGGCGGAACCCTGAGGGCCGAGAATGTTCTCGACAGCACACGCGGGCGGGTCACCGGCGCACGCTTCATCCTCTCGCTTCCCGTCGAGATCGGCACATGAGCGCAGGTAGCACCAATGTGCACGGTACGGCGATCGTTGTAGACGGAATGGGCTTGCTGTTTGTTGGCCCCTCCGGCAGCGGCAAATCCGCCCTTGCCTTCGACTGCCTTGCCGAGGCCGGTCTTAGAGGGCTGTCGTCGGCCTTGGTTGCGGATGATCAGGTCTTTCTGTCACGCCAAAACGGACAGGTCATCGCGCGACGGCCGGACGCCATCCGCGGCCTGATCGAATTGCGCTACAGCGGTATCGTGACAACAGACAGTGTCGAAGAGGCCGAACTCCACTTCGCGCTAATGCCGGTGGAAGGCGACAGAGCCGCTCGCTTACCGCCGGATGATGAACGTATCGTACTTGCGGCAGACATCGATCTTCCTGTCATACGCGTGCCATTCTGGAGCCGCTTTCCCCTGGCCCTCATTCTGGCCAGAAGCGCTACAATGCGCGCAAAGCGCTCTTAAACACGCGGTTTTGGCTTGCACTTCCTGTTTTGATGGACAAGATGGCGTCCTGTCGATGGACGAACCACTGGTGTTAGGCTATCTGGCGATTTTGCGCTAAGGGGCAGTAGAGAATGATCGGACTTGTGCTTGTCACCCATGGCAAGCTGGCTGAAGAGTTTCACCATGCGGTGGAACATGTTGTCGGCCCACAAAAATGCATAGAGACCGTTTCGATTGGCCCCGAAGATGACATGGACCAGCGTCGTCAGGATATTCTCGATGCCGTCATGCGCGCCGATGATGGTTATGGCGTGATCATTCTCACCGACATGTTCGGTGGCACACCCTCCAATCTTGCCATCTCCGTGATGAACACCGGGCGCATCGAGGTCATCGCCGGGGTGAACCTTCCCATGCTGATCAAGCTTGCCGGCATCCGTGGCGACAACGACATGGATCGTGCCCTGATCGAGGCTTCGGAAGCGGGCCGCAAATATATTAACGTCGCCAGCCGCGTGCTCAGTGGAAAGTGATGACATGACCGCCCCGCTTGCTCGCGACCTCTTGATCATCAACAAGCGCGGCCTGCATGCACGCGCGTCCGCCAAATTTGTCCAGACGGTCAGTGGCTTCGACGCCGCCGTCACCGTCTCCAAAGACGGAACCAGCGTCGGTGGAACATCCATCATGGGGCTAATGATGCTGGCGGCAAGCCCAGGGTGCTCGATAAGCGTGACTGCGTCCGGCCAGGAGGCCCAGGCAGTGCTCGATGCACTCACAGATTTGGTCGCCGATCGGTTCGGTGAGGAGATGTAAAGCATCTCCACATAAGGACATAAAGACTTCTTTATGTCCGATTGCCTTCTTCGACGATCCCTGCTAGGAACCAATCAATCGCCGCGATATGCACTCGCGGGTCGAGCGTTCCTCGGTTCTGCCTCACGCGGAGACCGGGCCCAGATCCAGCCGGAGACTCTCATGAGCAAACATGACTATGTCATCGCCGATATCGGTCTTGCCGATTATGGCCGCAAGGAAATCAGCATTGCCGAAACGGAAATGCCGGGCCTGATGGCCTGCCGCGCCGAATTCGGGACCAGCAAGCCACTCAAGGGCGCGCGTATCACCGGTTCGCTGCACATGACAATCCAGACAGCTGTGCTGATCGAAACGCTGGTCGAACTCGGTGCCGACGTGCGCTGGGCATCTTGCAACATCTTCTCGACCCAGGACCATGCCGCTGCCGCGATTGCCGCTGCCGGCATTCCAGTTTTCGCCATTAAGGGCGAGTCGCTTTCCGACTACTGGGAATACACTGACCGGATCTTCCAGTGGACGGACGGCGGCGTGTCCAACATGATCCTCGATGATGGTGGCGACGCCACGATGTATATCCTGCTCGGCGCCCGCGCCGAAGCCGGTGAAGATGTTCTTTCCAATCCGCAGTCGGAAGAAGAAGAAATCCTGGTTGCCCAGATCAAGAAGCGGCTCGCCGCCTCCCCCGGCTGGTTCACCAAGCAGCGCGATGCCATCAAGGGAGTTACCGAAGAGACGACGACCGGCGTTCATCGCCTCTATGAGCTTGCCAAGAAGGGTCTCCTCCCCTTCCCGGCAATCAACGTCAACGACTCGGTCACCAAGTCGAAGTTCGACAACAAGTATGGCTGCAAGGAATCGCTGGTCGATGGCATCCGTCGCGGTACCGACGTCATGATGGCCGGCAAGGTCGCCGTCGTCTGCGGCTATGGCGACGTGGGCAAGGGTTCGGCTGCTTCGCTGAGCGGCGCCGGCGCCCGCGTCAAGGTGACGGAAGTCGATCCGATCTGCGCCCTCCAGGCCGCCATGGACGGCTTTGAAGTGGTCACGCTCGAAGATGTGGTCTCGTCGGCCGACATCTTCATCACCACAACCGGCAACAAGGACGTCATCCGCATCGAGCACATGCGCGCGATGAAGGACATGGCGATTGTCGGCAATATCGGCCACTTCGACAACGAGATCCAGGTGGCGGCTCTTCGGAACCTGAAGTGGACCAATATCAAGCCGCAGGTTGACATGGTCGAGTTCCCGAAGGGCAACCGCATGATCCTGCTGTCGGAGGGTCGTCTGCTGAACCTCGGCAACGCCACCGGCCATCCGTCTTTCGTCATGTCGGCCTCGTTCACCAACCAGGTTCTCGGCCAGATCGAGCTCTTCACCAAGACCGAAGAGTACAAGCCGGGCGTCTATGTTCTGCCCAAACACCTCGACGAAAAGGTCGCTCGCCTGCATCTCGAAAAGCTCGGCGTGAAGCTAACTCAGCTTTCTGAGGAGCAGGCAGCCTATATCGGCGTGACGCAGCAAGGTCCGTTCAAGGCAGAACACTATCGCTATTAATTTTTAGCTGGATAAACACAACATGTGGTGGGCGCGGCCTTGACAAAGGCCGCGCCTTCTTTTTTGGCCCGCGGCCTTCCCGACCCATTCCTTCGGCGGTATTGTTTTAGGACTTGATTCGTGGACCGAACGAGCGGACCGCGAGCACGGATGTCTTGTCGACGATGCGGCACATAATGAGACGGAGACAGACCGAGAATGTCGGTAGATCAACGCACCCCGCGTTTGCGGGATACGGCTATGATGGCCGGTATTTCAAATCTTTGGCGTCAAGAACCTGAATTGCCAGACCCGCATGCCGGGCCTGTCGCCGTGAGCTATGGCAGCTTCGGTTCCCTGCGGCGCGTGCTCGCCTGCGGCAGCGTGCTCGCCTGCGGCAGCGTGCTCGCCGGCACGGTATGCCCCGGCCTTGCCCAGGCACAAGCGGCCGAGTCCATCATCGGGAACCTGACCCGAGTCGACCTGGCCGGCTATGCTCTTTTGCTCGGCGCCCTTTCAGCCGCTCTGGTGTCTGCCGGCTGGCTTGCCCGGCAGCGGAACCGACTGGAGTCAGAGCGCCGAGACCTCCGATCGGAGCTGTCGGTCAGCAATCAGAAGATCTCTCGCTATCAGGCATTCATCGCGGACAAAAATCGGCGCGTGGTCATCTGGGACGGGCAGAACGGCAAGGCTGAGCTTCTCGGACAGCTACCAGGCGAAACCGGTGCACCGCAGAACGACAGTGATTTCCTCGCCTTCGGACGGTGGCTGACGCCCCATTCTGCCGGTGAGGTGGAGCGGGCCATCGAGGCTCTGCGTTCGAGCGCAAGTACCTTCGATCTGGTTGTCGAGACAATTCGCGGCGAGGTCATCGAAGTCCAGGGACGCCTCTATGGGGGGCGTGCCTACGCACTGTTCCTTGCGCTCAACAATCTCTGGGCCGAGCTCGCGGAACTGAAGATCGAACGCAATCGCCTTCGCAATTCGATCGCTTCTTTCGAGTCACTGCTCGATTCAATCGAACAGCCCGTCTGGCAGAGGGACAGCGACGGTCGCCTGACCTGGGTCAACCACGCCTATTCAGAGGCGGTGGAGGCCAGCTCTCCCAATCAGGCTATCCAGGAAGGCCGAGAAATTCTCGGTACCCTGACGCGCGAAAAGATCAAGTCAGTCACCACGCCGGAATCACCGTTCCGCGACACGGTTTCTACTGCCGTTCGCGGTGGACGTGCTTTTTTAGAAGTCGTCGACGTGCGCGGCCCCTCCGGGTCATGCGGCATGGCGATCGACGTTTCATCGGCGGAGACATTGCGTGAAGAGCTGGCCCGGACGCTGAAAAGCCACGCTGAGACGCTGGATCACCTCGCAACGCCGGTTGCAATATTCGACGCCGATCGACGCCTGCAGTTCTACAACCAAGCGTTCGTTCAGCTATGGGGCCTCGACACGCCGTTCCTGGAATCGCGCCCTGACCATGCCGAACTCCTCGACCGGCTGCGCTCGGCACACAAGCTGCCCGAGCAACTGAGCTGGAAGGCCTGGAAAGAAAGCTGCCTCTCCGTTTATCGGGCGCTCGAAACGCAAACCGACCTTTGGCACCTGCCGAACGGCCAGACGTTGCGCGTGATCGCCTCGGCCCATCCGCAGGGTGGTGTCACCTGGATGTTCGAAAACCTGACCGAACAGGTCAGCCTCGAGACGCGTTACAACACGCTGCTACAGGTCCAGGGCGAGACCATCGACCACCTCTCGGAAGGTGTTGCGGTATTTGGACCGGACGGACGGATCCAGCTGTCCAATCCGGCCTTCCGGGCCCTGTGGGGTATTACGGAAGCCCAGGCGGCCGTCGGAACGCATATCCGGCTACTCGAAGCCGCCTGCAAATCCTCCTATGACAAGGCGGATGGCTGGAAAGCCTTTGGCAAGATGATTACCAGCTTCGAGGACGAACGCCCGTCGAGTCAGGGGACGCTGGAGCTTTATTCCGGGCTCGTTCTCGACTATGCCGTAACGCCGCTGCCCAACGCCCAAACCATGCTGACCTTCGTCAATATGACAGACAACGTACGTGCGGAGCGAGCCCTCAAGGAGAAGAACGAAGCGCTGCGCAAGGCGGACGAACTGAAGAACGATTTCGTCCAGCATGTCTCTTACGAGTTGCGCTCTCCACTGACCAACATCATTGGCTTTACCGATCTGCTGAAGACACCAACCATCGGGCCGCTAAACGAGCGTCAGGCCGAATACATCGATCACATCTCGACATCCTCATCGCTGCTGCTGACCATCGTGAACGACATTCTCGACCTTGCAACGGTCGATGCCGGCATCATGCAGCTCGACTATTCGGAGATCGACCTCAGCGACCTTCTCGACGATGTGTCCATGCAGATGACGGATCGCCTGCAGGAAGGTGGCGTGACGCTGGAGATTTCTGCGCCGAACCAGCTCGGTCATATCATTGCCGATCGGCAGCGCCTCAAGCAGATCCTGATCAAGCTCCTGACCAATGCCGTGAATTTTGCCCCCGAGGGCACGGCGGTCAAAATGAAATGCTGGCGTGAGGGCGCCGATTTCGTGTTTTCCGTCAGCGACCGTGGATGTGGAATGGAAGCAGAGGCGGTGTCCTCGGCCTTCGATCGCTTCTCCACCAATCCCAAGGGTGGAAAGCGCAGCGGTCCGGGCCTCGGGCTCTCGATCGTGCACAGTTTTGTCAACTTGCATCAGGGCCATGTCTCCATCGACAGCACGCCAGGACAGGGCACCACAGTCAACTGCCGCATCCCCTCGGCCAGCGTTCCACAAGTCATCGCCGCCGCCGAATGAAGGACTCCCCTGCCCCGATCGAGCTGACCCTGTCGGGCGAGGCCGCAACGGTCGAGCTCGGGGAAGATCTGGCACTCGCCCTGCAAGCCGGAGACTGTGTGGCGCTCTGGGGCGATCTGGGTGCGGGAAAATCGACACTGTGTCGCGCGCTTCTGCGCGCCATGGCGGACGATCTGGATCTCGAAGTCCCCAGTCCGACCTTTACGCTGGTGCAGAGCTACGAACTTCGGCTGCCGGTGTCGCATTTCGATCTGTATCGCCTCGCTGATGTCAGCGAACTCGACGAACTGGGATTTGATGAAGCCCTCTCCACCGGGATCTGCCTGGTCGAGTGGCCTGAGCGCGCGGGCAAGGGCCTGCCGAAAAACAGAATCGACATCCGGTTTCAATTCTCGGCAGATGGCGGTCGGGTGGTCGCTGTTTCCGGACCTGAAGCCCGGATGGGACGGCTCAGCCGCATTCTCCAGATCCGGCGGTTTCTCGACAAAAATGGCTATGCGCACGCGGTCCGACGTCACCTGACCGGCGACGCGTCCAGCCGCGCCTATGAAAACATCTATCCAGCGAATGGCGAACCTCGCCTGGTTCTGATGGATGCACCGGCGCGGCCCAATGGTCCGCCGATTCGCGATGGCAAACCCTATTCGCAGATCGTCCATCTGGCCGAAGACGTGTACCCCTTCGTCGCCATTGATGAAGCCTTGCGCGCACGTGGATTTACGGCACCGGCCATTCTTGCGTCAGATGGCGATTCTGGACTTCTTTTGCTTGAGGACCTCGGCACTGACGGCGTTCTCGACGCCGCAGGGAAGCCGATCGAGGAGCGTTACAGGGCAAGTGCGGCCTGCCTCGCCGCCATTCACGATTCGGCTTTTGAGCGGGAAATCGCACTTGGAGGGGGCAGAACACACGTTATCCCCGACTTCGACCGACCAGCGATGAAAATGGAAGTCGAACTGCTGATCGACTGGCATCTACCCTGGAAACGTGACGGCGTTCAGGCCAACCCGGCAGAACGGGAAAACTATCTTGAGATCTGGGACGGTCTGATCGACGAATTGGCGACGGTGGAGAAATCCATCGTGCTGCGCGACTTCCATTCTCCGAACATCATCTGGCGGGGCGACCGCGCCGGACACGAACGCATTGGTCTCATCGATTTCCAGGACGCGATGATCGGCCCTTCTGCCTATGATCTCGCCTCACTCGTCCAGGATGCCCGTGTCACGATCCCCCGTCCGCTGATGGATCAGCTGATGGCCGACTATCTTGCTCTGCGAAACCGGATGGCGGACTTCGACGAGGCCAGCTTCCTCAAAGGCTGGGCGATCATGGCTGCGCAGCGTGCCTGCAAGCTCAGCGGGCTATGGGTCCGCCTCATGCAGAGAGACGGAAAATCCGGCTATATGCGCCACATGCCAAGAACGCTCTGGCATTTGTCCGTCGCATTCGAACATCCTGTCCTTGCCCCCTTGCGCGACTGGTGCGCAGAGGCTGGAATCGAACTTCCCGAATCAGCGGCATAGGCCACATGACCATCACCCAAGCCATGGTACTCGCGGCCGGTCTCGGTACGCGGATGAGACCCATCACCGATACGACACCCAAGCCGCTGGTGAAGATCGGCGGCAAGGCGATGATCGATTACGTCCTTGATTCCCTTAAGGAAGCCGGGGTGACGACCGCGGTAGTCAATGTCCACCATCATGCCGACCAGATGGAGCGGCATCTGGCAACTGTCGAAGGACTTGATGTCGTCATTTCAGACGAGCGTGAGCGCTTGATGGATTCCGGTGGGGGCCTTGCCCGTGGCCTGAAGCGTCTCGATCCCTCGCGACCAGCACTCGTCATGAATGCCGATCTATTCTGGATCGGCGAACCGAAGGGCGAGCCTTCTAATCTCACGAGGCTTGGTAAGCGCTTCGACCCTGAGACTATGGACATGGCCATGCTCTGCGTCGAAGAGGGCCAGACCACCGGTCACAGCGGCAAGAATGATTTCTCTATGGCTGAGGACGGTGGC
>NNBU01000870.1_pt1 | contig 33848 bp, 31 predicted proteins | sample 1173781 | NCBI WGS metagenome assembly NNBU01 (sample SAMN07173937, study PRJNA388173) | plant metagenome | biome: Plant school; feature: Soil; material: Symbiotic tissue of Blasia pusilla L.; isolation source: symbiotic tissue sample KVJ2 | host: Blasia pusilla | place: Norway: Troms, Kvaloya...
GACGGCCCTGACAGGCGCGCCCGACCATGACGGCATCAGCGCCCGAACGACGGAGGATCTCGACCGCATCTTCCCGGCTATCGACATCGCCATTGGCGATCAGGGGAATGCGGATGGCATCGCGGACAGCGGCAATCGCATCCCAATCGGCGCGTCCTTCATAGAACTGCATGCGGGTGCGGCCATGGATGGTGATGAGCTGCACGCCCACATGTTCCGCGCGGGCAGCGATGTCCGGCGCGTTCAGCGTGTTTTCATCCCAGCCCAACCGCATCTTGACCGTGACCGGAACCTTGACGGCCTTSACRGTCGCCTCGATCAGGGAWAGCGCATGGTCRGGCTCGCGCATCAGGGCCGARCCGGCATAACCGCCRATGACYTTCTTGGCSGGGCAGCCCATGTTGATATCGATGATGTCGGCGCCATTGGCTTCAGCAATGACGGCTGCTTCCGCCAGCCACTTCGCCTCGCGACCGGCCAACTGCACCATGTGCGGGGTAAGCCCCGCACCCTTCAGGCGCGACCAGCTCTCTGCGGCATTGAAAACCAGCTCGCGGCTTGCCACCATCTCGGTTACGACCAGCCCCGCCCCATAGCGAAACGCGAGCTGCCGGAACGGCAGATCGGTCACGCCCGACATAGGGGCGAGAACGACGCGGTTCCGAATGGAGACCGGGCCGATCTGAAAGGACGTGTCTAACGCGTGCACCACTGATTATCTTTCAGGCATGGCTCAATTTTGCACTATTTTTAGACAGGGAACGATGACTTGCCAAGAGGCAATGGAGTTCACCGACAAAAAATCGTGCAAATGCTGGAAAATGGTCTGGCGAGCCGATAGAGCACGGTTGCGAAGATAATGTGTCATGGACCGGACGGGGCGATGGAGCAAGAGGACAAGGGCACAATCGGTGTGGTCGTGGTAGCGGCGGGCCGCGGCGAACGGGCCGGCGCTTCAGTAGAGGGGCCGAAGCAATACCGCCGGATCGGCGGCAGACCGGTGCTTTGGCACACGCTTCAAGGTTTTCTCCATTGGCCCAAAACCGGCCCGATCGTGGTCGTCATTCACCCGGACGATCATGCGCTGTTCGATGCAGCGACCGCCGATCTCACGGGCCGGGACGACATCGCCGTGGTCTCTGGCGGGGCTACGCGTCAGATCTCCGTGCTGCGCGGACTCCAGGCCCTTTCCAATGCCGGTGTGACGCATGTGATGATTCATGACGGCGTTCGACCGTTCTGCGATGCGGCACTGCTCGACCGGGTGCAGGCCGCGCTGGCAGCCGGCGCCAAGGCAGTACTTCCGGCTGTTCCGGTCACTGATACGATCAAGCGCGCCGACAGCGGTGGGCGCGTGGCCGGCACAGTCTCGCGCAAAGATCTCTTCGCGGCCCAGACCCCACAGTCATTCCATTTCCAGACCATCCTGGACGCCCATGAGAAGGCGGACGCAAGCGGATCTGCCGATTTCACCGACGATGCGTCGATTGCCGAATGGGCCGGGATCCCCGTTGAACTGGTCGAGGGATCGGTCGACAACGTCAAACTTACCTTGCAGAGAGACATTGCCATGGCCGACGAGAAACTGAAGGCATCCAGCCTGCCGGATGTCCGCACCGGAAACGGCTACGACGTTCATCAGCTCGAAGCCGGGGACGGCGTGACACTGTGCGGCATCTTCATTCCCCACGACCAGAAGCTGAAGGGCCATTCAGACGCCGACGTTGCGCTCCACGCGCTGACCGATGCGCTGCTCGCCACCTGCGGCGCCGGTGATATCGGCGATCACTTTCCGCCCTCCGACATGCAGTGGAAGGGAGCACCATCGCGCATCTTCCTCGAACATGCAGCAAAGATCGTGCGGGATGCCGGGGGCACGATCATGAATGCAGATATTTCGCTTATTGCCGAAGCGCCTAAGATCGGGCCACATCGTCAGGCGATGCGCGAGAAGCTCTCGGAGATCCTCGGCATTTCACTCGACCGCTGCTCGGTGAAGGCGACGACCAATGAAACGATCGGCTTTGTCGGCCGCCGCGAGGGGATCGCGGCGATTGCCACGGCGACCGTTGTCTATCAGGTGGGACGTGCATGAGCCTGTTTCCGCCGGATATCGAGGCAGCCGCCTCCAAGATCATCGCGCTCTACGCAGCGCGGGGGATCATTGTGGCGACGGCGGAGTCCTGCACCGGCGGCCTCATCGCCGGGGCCCTCACGGAAATCGCCGGGTCATCGGCTGTCGTTGACCGCGGCTTCGTTACCTATTCGAACCAGGCCAAGATGGATCTGATCGGCGTCGACGCCTCAACGCTCAAAACCTATGGTGCCGTCTCGCGCGAAACGGCGCTGCAGATGGCGCATGGCGCGCTGTTCCGGTCAAAGGCAGATGTCGCCGTGTCGGTCACCGGCATTGCCGGTCCGGGCGGCGGTTCGGACGATAAGCCGGTCGGACTGGTGCATCTGGCGGTCAAGGCGCGGAGCGGCGTCGTCCTTCATCGGAAAATGCGCTACGGCGAGATCGGCCGCGATCAGGTGCGGCTGGCGACAGTGCGCACTGCCCTCGAACTGTTGATCGAGGCCGTTCAGAGGTCAGCGTAAATCTTGTCGGCGCGGGTCTCGAAGGCTTCGGAGAACATGCGGAAGGCCCGGTCGAACATCGAGCCCATCAGCGCGCCGAGGATGCGGTTCTTGAATTCGTAATCGATGTAGAAATGCACCGCGCATCCGCCATCTGCCGCTTCTTCGAAACGCCAGCGGTTGTCGAGATATTTGAAGGGGCCCTCGATATATTTGACGTCGATGGTCCGCTCGGCTGCGGTGAGCAGAACCTGGGTGGTGAAGGTTTCGCGGATCGCCTTGTAGCCCACCGTCATGTCGGCCAGCAGCAACTCCTTGCCGTCACGCTCGCGGCGAGAGCGGATAGCCAACGCTTCGCAGAGCGGCAGGAATTCTGGATAACGTTCGACATCCGCGACAAGCGCGTACATGCGGTCCGGGGAGTGCTTGACGAGGCGGCGGGTTTCGAATTGTGGCATGGAGCGGGACTTAAGCGGGGATGCCCGTAAGATCAAGAAGCCGGGCCATCTCGCGATGCGATTTCAGCGTCAGAACGGGGACGTTCGGGCCGTGTTTTTCGATTTCCTGAACGATCCTCGGCGCAAAACGGCGCTCGAAGTTCCAGATGTAGGAGAGGAATTCGCGATCGGGCCATTGCTCGACGCAGCCGTCGGCCATGTCGGGCCTTACCCTGCCTCTGTATCGAGCCACTCTCTTGGCCACGCCCAACAGACACCTCCATCGCGAAAGCCTCAACCAAATGATCAGATCGGTGCGTGGCAAACGGATATCGAATGACGATGAACCGCTGCCATCAATCACCCAAGCCTCCCCGGCGACAAAGTCGTTCAGTCGCGCCCGCTGCTCGTCCCGACTGCGTTCCTGCCATTCAGGAAGCCAACGCACGTCCCTGTCCAGCGATACGTAAGGTAGTTTGAGCGCAAGTGCCAGCTTCTTGGAAAGCGTGCTCTTGCCGCCGCCCGAAGATCCAATCACGCAGATACGACGAGCGTTGATCAGGCACCTTGCCGCAGTATCGTCGAGATCGATTTTAAACACTCTTTCGACCGTCAAGCTGCAGCCACGGGCCTGATCTGATCGATCCCGGTGGCCGTCTTGCTGGCAAGGGCAAGATCGTAAGTGCGCTGGAGATTGAGCCAGAATTCGGGTGTGGTCGAAAAGTAGCGTGCCAGCCTCAGCGCAATCTTGGCCGTCATCGCACCGCTGCCACTTTGCAGAGCATCCAGCGCAGACTTCGGTATACCCGTATCCGCTACGACCTTGTCTGAAGACAGGTCGAATTCCGCGATGAAGTCGTCGAACAATACGCGACCAGGATGTATTGGTTCCTCAGGCAAATGCAGCATTTCGCACCTCAGTGATAGTCGCAGACTTCGACGTCATAGGCATCGCCATCAACCCATCGCCATCAACCCATCGGAAGCAGATCCGCCACTGAACATTAATCCGGATCGAATGCTGGCCTTCCCGATTGCCCTTCAGCGCTTCAAGCCGATTGCTTGGCGGCACGCGCAAATCGGCGACAATGTGAGCCGCATGCAAAGCCATCAGCTTTCGTCTTGCACGCTCGACCAGGTCTGGCGGCAAACCGCGAACCTTCGATGTTCTGAAAAGTTGCTCCGTCCGTCTGTCCTTGAAACCTCGTATCATGATTTCACCCAAACCGACAGAGCCGAGGCCTAGATGCGGACCACTTGCAACTTCTCCCGCGCTGCCTTCAGCCTCGCAAAATCATCGCCGGCATGGTGCGACGAGCGCGTCAGCGGGCTAGAAGACACCATCAGGAATCCCTTGGTATAGGCGATGTCCTCGTAGGACTTGAATTCTTCCGGGGTGACGAAGCGCTCGACCTTGTGGTGCTTGCGGGTCGGCTGGAGATACTGGCCGATGGTCAGGAAGTCGACGTCGGCCGTGCGCAGGTCGTCCATCAGCTGCAGGACTTCGTTCCGCTCTTCGCCAAGGCCAACCATGATGCCGGACTTGGTGAACATGGTCGGGTCAAGCTCCTTCACCCGCTGCAGCAGGCGCACGGAGTGGAAGTAGCGCGCGCCCGGGCGGACCGTCAGGTAATTGCCGGGAACCGTTTCCATGTTGTGGTTGAAGACGTCGGGCTTGGCAGCGACGACGCGTTCCAGCGCGCCCGGCTTTTTGAGGAAGTCCGGCGTCAGGATCTCGATGGTCGTTTGCGGGGACGCAGCGCGGATGGCCCAGATCACCTTCTCGAAATGCTCGGCGCCACCGTCAGCGAGGTCGTCGCGGTCAACGGAGGTAATGACCACGTGCTGCAGGCCCATCTGGCGGACGGCCTTGGCGACGTTATCAGGCTCTTCGAGATCGAGCGCATTCGGCTTGCCGGTCGCGACATTGCAGAAGGCGCAGGCGCGCGTACAGATCTCGCCCATGATCATGAAGGTGGCGTGCTTCTTGTCCCAGCACTCGCCGATATTCGGGCAGCCGGCCTCCTCGCAGACCGTCACCAGCTTGTGGGAGCGGACGAGGTCGCGGGTCTCGTGATAACCCTTCGAGGTCGGCGCTTTTACGCGGATCCATTCCGGTTTGCGCAGCACTTCGGTATCGGGCTTGTGGGCCTTTTCCGGGTGGCGGACGCGCTTCTCGTCGGCCGCAGTGGCCGTGAGATTGGTCCTGTCGAGAATGGTGACCATGGTAAAAACCCTGTCTCGCCGCATAAGCGGCCTTGTGGATTACCGCCGCACGAGCTTGGCGATGAAGAGAAGAATGCTTGCGCCGACGAAGCTCGTGATCAGGTAACCGAGCCAGTCGCCCGCGACAAAGATGCCAAGACGGCGGAAGATCGCGGCGGCGATCACCGCCCCAATGATGCCGATGATGATGTTCATGATCACGCCGAAGCGCATGTCCATCAGCTTGCCTGCCAGCCAGCCAGCAAGACCGCCGAAGAAGATCGTCGCGAGAATTCCGACTTCAAACCCTGCCACGGCGTTATCCCTTTCAAACATTCCGTTGGAACCTGCCGCCTATATAGGCGGCAGACTTCATGGCCACAACAGTTCAGGCGTTGAGCACCCGACCATAGGCGTCGAGCACGCTTTCCTTCATCATTTCCGACAGCGTCGGATGGGGGAAGATCGTGTGCATCAGCTCTTCCTCAGTCGTCTCCAGATTCATGGCGACGACAAATCCCTGGATCAGTTCGGTCACTTCCGCGCCAACCATATGGGCGCCGATCAGTTCGCCGGTTTGTCTGTCGAAGATCGTCTTGACCAGCCCCTGGTCCTCACCGAGCGCGATCGCCTTGCCATTGGCGTTGAAGTTGTAGCGGCCGACGCGGATCTCGCGACCCTGTTCCTTCGCCTTGGCTTCGGTCAGACCGACAGAAGCGACCTGCGGATTGCAGTAGGTGCAGCCCGGGATCTTCAACTTGTCCATCGGATGAACACCGGGGACGCCGGCGATCTTCTCGATGCAGATCACGCCTTCATGCTCGGCCTTGTGGGCGAGCATCGGCGGGCCGGCAACGTCGCCGATCGCGTAGAGGCCCGGCACATTGGTCTTGCCGTAGCCGTCGATGACGATGCAGCCGCGATCGGTCTTCACGCCGAGCGTTTCAAGGCCAAGGTTCTCGATATTGCCCTGCACGCCGACAGCAGAAATCAGGCGGTCAGCGGTGATCGTCTGGATCTTGCCGTCCTTGGTCTCGACATGGGCGGTGATGGAGTTCGCGCCCTTTTCGACCTTCGACACCTTGGCTTCGGTGATGATCTTCAGGCCGCGCTTTTCGAGCTGCTTGCGGGCGAAAGTGGAGATTTCCACGTCCTCCACCGGCATGATGTTGGCCATCAATTCGACGACGGTCACATCGACGCCCATGGAGCGATAGAAGGAGGCGAATTCGATGCCGATCGCGCCTGAGCCCATGACCACCATGGACTTCGGCATGAAGTCCGGCTTCATCGCCTCGAAATAGGTCCAGATCAGCTTGCCATCCGGCTCGATGCCGGGCAGTGCGCGCGGGCGCGCTCCAGTCGCGACGATGATGTGCTTGGCGGTGTAGGTCCCCTCACCCAGAACGCCCTTCGGGATCGGGTTCTGTGGCTCGACGACGGGCTTCGACATCTTGCCGACCACGACTTCGCCGGGCTTGGACAGCTTGGCTTCGCCCCAGATGACGTCGATCTTGTTCTTCTTCATCAGGAAGCCGACGCCGCCGTTGAGGCGGGCCGAGACGCCGCGCGAGCGGGCGACGACATCCTTGACGTCGGCCGTGATCGTGCCGTTCAGCGTCAGGCCATAAGCCTTGGCGTGGTTGGCATTGTCGAGCACCTCGGCCGAGCGCAGCAGCGCCTTGGTCGGAATGCAGCCCCAGTTGAGGCAGATGCCGCCCAGATGCTCGCGCTCGACGATTGCCGTCTTCAGGCCAAGCTGGGCCGCACGGATGGCGGTGACGTAACCGCCCGGGCCGGAGCCGATGATGATGACGTCGTAAGCATTCGACATGGGCGCTTCCACTCCTCGGTTTCCTGCGAGCCTCCGCTTCAGCGGAGGCCCGGTGCGGGACTGGAAGGGATCCTCTGCTCAGGCAGCAGGTGTATCGACTTCCGGTTCGTGACGAACCAGCATCCCGTAAATTTCATCCTTGAGCTGCATGCGCTTCTTGCGAAGTTCCACAATGTGGAAGTCGTCTGCAGGCTCGATATTCGTTTCGGCCCGGTGAATGACCCCGTTGACCTCATGATAGGCCTCGAACAGTCTGGCGAAATGTCCATCCGTCTCTTTCAGATGGCGCATCAGCGCAACGTGTTCCGGGAATTCCGCTGCCAGTTCGTGCGGTGTGTTCGACATGATCCCATCTCCTCTGTCGGGGTTGATGGTGTCAGGTTAGACGCAGCGCACAAGACCTCCTTGATTTTGATCAACGCGCCCTGCCCTCAGTGCAGGACCCGCTTCTTTCGTCACATACCCAGCATCATCCGTACGATCGGCTCCAGACCACGTCCGACGGCGCGGGTGTTTTCCGCATCGAGATGGATGCCGTCGAGCGGCGTCGTCTTGGCGACCGAGGCCGCGTCGAAGAAGCCGCAACCCGTCTCGTCGGCGAGGTCCCGGTAGTAGCTCGCCAGCATGGCCGATTCTTCCAGTCCGCCCGCGAACATCGCCGAAAAATGCGCATTCGCCGTTTCGCAGATCGGTGGCGGGGACACGAGAAGGATGTCCGGCCCCTCATAGCCAAAGCCCCAGTCATGGTGCCGGACGAGCTTGACCAGCCGGTCTATTCCCTTGGTGGCCGCGATGGCAGAGCCACCGATGCCACGCTTCATGTCGTTGGTGCCGAGAAACAGGATTACCAGGTCAATGGGCTTGTGGGTTTCGAGAATGCTCGGCAGCAGCTTCACGCCGTTGCGTTCGCAATCGGCGAGATGGTCGTCATAGGCCGTGGTGCGGCCGTTCAAGCCTTCCGCGATCACCCGGACACCGTGACCAAGCGCCTTCTGCAAGACGCTCGTCCAGCGGTCCTCATGGGTATGCCGACCCAGATTTACCGGGTCGTACCCCCAAGTCAGGCTGTCGCCATAGGCGAGAACGGTCTTCATCGCACCGCTCCTCTCGTTAGACGAGCATGCCCATCGGGTTTTCGATATAGCGCTTGAAGGCGCCGAGCAGTTCGGCTCCGAGCGCACCGTCGACGGCGCGATGGTCGGTCGACAGCGTCACGGTCATGACGTTGGCGATCTTCATCTCACCGTTCTTCACCACGACGCGTTCCTCGCCAGCCCCGATCGCCAGGATCGTGGCATGCGGCGGATTGACGACGGCGGCGAAGTTCTTGACGCCCATCATGCCCATGTTGGACACGGCGGTGGTGCCGCCCTGGTATTCTTCAGGCTTCAGCTTGCGTTCCTTGGCGCGCTTGCCGAGGTCCTTCATCTCGCCGGAGATGGCAGAGAGTGTCTTGGTCTCGGCCTTGCGGATGATCGGGGTGATCAGGCCACCCGGGATCGAGACGGCGACGCCCACGTCAGCGTGCTTGTGCTTGACCATGTTGCTGTCGGTCCAGGAGACGTTGGCATCCGGCACGTCGCGCAGTGCCAGCGCCAGGGCCTTGATGACCATGTCGTTGACCGAAAGCTTGTAGGTCGGTGCACTCTCCTTGCGGGGAGCGGCATCGTTTAGCTGGGCGCGGAGAGCTAGGAGGGCATCCAGTTCGCAATCTACGGAGACGTAGAAATGCGGGATGGTCTGCTTCGATTCCTGCAGGCGCTTGGCGATCGTCTTGCGCATGCCGTCATGCGGCACGAGATCGTAGGAACCAGCTTCGAAGAGCTTGAGCACGGCTTCTTCCGAAGCGCCCTTGGCGAGTGCCGGGGCGGTTGCTGCCGCTGCGGCGGGCGCAGATGCGCCGGTAGCCGACTTGGCACCACCGGTGCTGACGGCCTTTTCGACGTCGCTCTTCACGACACGGCCCTTCGGACCGGACCCGGAGACGGCACTCAGATCGAGACCGGCTTCCTTAGCGAGACGACGGGCAAGCGGTGACGCGAAGACGCGATCGCCGGAAGATGCGGTTGCAGGAACAGCGGCGGGTGCCGGGGCAGCAGGTGCTGCAGCCGGAGCCGGAACCGCTTCCGCCGCCTTCGGTGCCGGTGCGGCTTCTGCCTTCGGGGCTGCCGGGGCGGAACCGCCGCCGGCTGCGGCTGCGGCGACATCTTCGCCGTCGGCAGCAAGGATGGCGATCAGGGCATTGACCTTGACGGCTTCGGTGCCGGCCGGAACGACGATCTTCGCCACCGTGCCTTCATCGACGGCTTCCACTTCCATGGTCGCCTTGTCGGTTTCGATCTCGGCGATGACATCGCCGGATTTGACCTTGTCGCCTTCCTTGACCAGCCACTTGGCCAGATTGCCCTCCTCCATCGTCGGAGAGAGCGCCGGCATGGTGATATTGATCGGCATGGACCTACCCTCCCCTTATTTGTAGCAGACGGTTTTCACCGCCTGGACCACTTCGCCGACATTCGGCAGAGCGAGCTTTTCGAGGTTTGCCGCATACGGCATCGGAACGTCCTTGCCGGCGATCGTCAGGATCGGCGCATCGAGATAATCGAAGGCCTGCTGCATGACGCGTGTGGCAATTTCGGTACCGACGGATGACTGCGGGTAACCTTCCTCGACGGTGACCAGACGGCCGGTCTTCTTGACCGATTCGATGATCGTCGGAAGGTCCATCGGACGGATGGTGCGCAGGTCGATCAGTTCGACGTCGATGCCTTCCTTCTCCAGCTCGGCGATTGCCTTGATGGCATAGGTCATGCCGATGCTCCAGGAGACGATGGTGACGTCCTTGCCGGGCTTGTGGATGCGCGCCTTGCCGATCGGCAGGACGAAATCATCGAGCTTCGGCACTTCGAAGGACTGGCCGTAGAGGATCTCGTTTTCCAGGAAGACGACCGGGTTCGGATCGCGGATGGCGGCCTTCAGCAGGCCCTTGGCGTCGGCTGCCGAGTAGGGCATGACGACCTTGAGGCCCGGGATCTGGCTGTACCAGGCGGCGTAGTCCTGGCTGTGCTGCGCGCCGACGCGGGCGGCTGCCCCGTTCGGACCACGGAAGACGATCGGCGCGCCCATCTGGCCACCCGACATGTAAAGCGTCTTGGCAGCCGAGTTGATGATCTGGTCGATCGCCTGCATGGCGAAGTTGAAGGTCATGAACTCGATGATCGGCTTAAGGCCGGCCATCGCCGCACCGACGCCGACGCCGGCAAAGCCGTGTTCGGTGATCGGCGTATCGACGACGCGCTTGGCGCCAAATTCCGCCAGCAGACCCTGCGTGATCTTGTAGGCGCCCTGGTACTCAGCAACTTCCTCACCCATGATGAAAACATCCGGGTTGGCACGCATTTCTTCGGCCATGGCTTCGCGCAGCGCTTCACGCACCGTCATCGTCACCATTTCGGTCCCAGCCGGGATATCCGGATCGGCAGAAACGGTAGAAACCGGAGCTGCGGGTGCGGCCGCGATAGGTGCCTGAGCGGCGGACGCCGGAGCCGGAGCCGGTTCGGCAGGCGCAGCGGCTGTGGCCTTTGGAGCAACGGTTGCATCCGCGCTTTCGCCGTCCTGCAGCAGGACCGCGATTGCCGTGTTGACCTTCACGTTTTCCGTGCCGGCGGCGATCAGGATCTTGCCGAGCACGCCTTCGTCGACGGCTTCGACTTCCATCGTCGCCTTGTCGGTTTCGATTTCGGCAATCACGTCGCCGGACTTGATGATGTCACCTTCCTGCTTGACCCACTTGGAGAGCGTACCCTCTTCCATGGTCGGAGACAGGGCGGGCATGAGGATTTCGATCGGCATGGGTTCCCTCCCCGATTACAGCAGGATGTCGGTGTAGAGCTCGGATGCATCCGGCTCCGGATCGGCCTGGGCGAAATCGGCCGAGTCGGCGACGATGTCGCGGACGTCCTTGTCGATCACCTTCAGGTCGTCTTCGGTGGCCCAGCCCTTTTCGAGCAGACGGGCACGGACCTGTTCGATCGGATCGTGCTCGGAGCGCATCTTCTGCACTTCGTCCTTCGAGCGATACTTCGCCGGGTCGGACATGGAGTGACCACGATAGCGGTAGGTCTGCATCTCTAGGATGACAGGACCCTTGCCGGCACGGCAATGCTCGACGGCCTGATCGGCCGCCGCCTTGACCGCGCGCACGTCCATTCCATCGACCTGAATGCCTGGAATGTTGAAGGAGACACCGCGCTGGGAGAAGTCGGTCTGGGCGGAAGCGCGCGAGACGGAGGTGCCCATGGCGTAGCGGTTGTTTTCGATGATGTAGATCACCGGCAGGTTCCACAGGCGAGCCATGTTGAAGCTCTCATAGACCTGGCCCTGGTTGGCGGCACCGTCGCCAAAATAGGCGAGCGAGACATTGTCGTTGCCGCGATACTTGTTGGCGAAAGCCAGACCCGTGCCGAGCGAGACCTGGGCCCCGACGATGCCATGTCCGCCGTAGAAGTTCTTTTCCTTGGAGAACATGTGCATGGAGCCGCCCTTGCCCTTGGACAAGCCGCCCCGACGTCCGGTCAGCTCGGCCATGACACCGCGCGCGCTCATGCCGCAAGCCAGCATGTGACCGTGGTCACGATAACCGGTAATGACCTGGTCGCCATCCTTCAGCGCCATCTGCATGCCGACAACGACAGCTTCCTGGCCGATGTAAAGGTGACAGAAACCACCGATGAAGCCCATGCCATAGAGCTGGCCGGCCTTTTCCTCGAAACGGCGGATCAGCAGCATTTCGCGGTAGGACGCGAGCTCCTGCGCCTTGTCGAACTCGGCGATGGCGCCGGTGGTCAATTCTTTCTTGGCAGGCTTAGCCGAAGGCTTCCGACCGGTCGCAGTCGCGGATTTGCGCGGCGCCATTCATCCCTCCCGTGGGTTATGGTGGTCTGTTGTTGAGCGTAGAATAGGGAAGAAAACCGGCATCCGCAATGCCAGAAATGCATAGGTCATATTCAGACCAAGCACTTGAAATAAAACAACAAAATTAAATTAACCGGATCTCGGTTTATCAGAAATAGGTGTTGAATATCACGATTTCATCGGGGCGCGACATATTGAGCTGGTAGCGCGCCTTTTCGTCGATGATGTCTTCGTCGAGCGAACCGTCGCTCAGCAGGCTGACTTCCTTTTCCAGCTGCATGCGCTGCTTGACCAGCTTGTCGAGCTCGGCGCTCCTCGCCACCTGCAGACGATCGAATTGCTGGCCGGCCTTCAGCCCGTAATCGCCATGGACGGAATGGTAGCCGAAATAGGAGAGGAACGCGATGGTGATGGCAGGAAGGGCAAAACGGCCGTATTTCTTCTTCTTGTGATGCCTGGTCCACATACCGACAACTGCCTTACAACGCATGACTTTCGGTCAAACTAGCGGGGATGTCTTAACCGATCGTTGACCGCAAATGGCAGGAAACGAAAAGCCCGCGTCGGGGGGACCGACGCGGGCTTGAAATCAAGCGATTGATCGAGAGGGATCAGCCGCGCAGGATCGACGTCCCGGCATAAACCGCCTGCGGACCAAGCTCTTCCTCGATGCGGATCAGCTGGTTGTACTTGGCGGTACGGTCGGAACGAGCAAGTGAGCCGGTCTTGATCTGACCGCAGTTGGTGGCAACTGCGAGATCGGCAATCGTCGAATCCTCGGTTTCGCCGGAGCGGTGCGACATCACGGCCGTGTAGGCAGCGCGATGGGCGGTCGAGACGGCGTCGAGGGTTTCCGACAGCGAGCCGATCTGGTTGACCTTGACGAGGATCGAGTTAGCGACACCCATCTTGATCCCGTCGCGCAGGCGAGCCGAGTTGGTGACGAAGAGATCGTCGCCGACGAGCTGGATCTTCTTGCCGATCTTGTCGGTCAGCGACTTCCAGCCGTCCCAATCGTCTTCCGCCATGCCGTCTTCGATCGAGAAGATCGGGTACTTGGCAGCGAGTTCGGCGAGGTATTCCGCCATAGCTTCCGGCTCAAGCGTGCGGCCTTCGCCTTCGAGGACATACTTGCCGTCCTTGAAGAATTCCGTCGAGGCGCAATCGAGCGCGATATGCATGTCCTCGCCCGGGCGGTAGCCAGCCTTCTCGATCGACTTCATGATGAAATCGAGTGCTGCCGGGGCCGATGCGAGACCCGGCGCAAAGCCGCCTTCGTCACCGACATTGGTGTTGTGGCCGTCGGCTGCGAGCTGCTTCTTCAGCGTGTGGAAGACTTCCGAGCCCATGCGCACGGCGTCGCGGATGGTTTCGGCGCCAACCGGCACGATCATGAATTCCTGGAAGTCGATCGGGTTGTCGGCATGGGCGCCGCCGTTGATGATGTTCATCATCGGGACGGGCAGGACATGGGCGTTCGGGCCGCCGACGTAGCGATAGAGCGGCAGGCCGGACGACTGGGCTGCTGCCTTGGCGATGGCGAGCGAGACGCCGAGAATGGCATTGGCGCCGAGACGGGCCTTGTTCGGCGTGCCGTCGAGCGCAATCATCAGATTGTCGATCTGGATCTGGTTCTCGGCTTCGTGGCCGCCGATCGCATCGTAGATCTCGCCGTTGACGGCTTCGACGGCCTTTTCTACACCCTTGCCGAGATAACGCGAGCCACCGTCGCGCAGTTCGACAGCTTCGTGTGCACCGGTTGAGGCGCCCGACGGAACGGCCGCACGGCCGAAGCTGCCGTCTTCGAGATAGACGTCGACCTCGACGGTCGGGTTGCCACGGCTGTCGAGGATCTCGCGGCCGATGATGTCGGTAATGGCGGTCATGTTCGCTCCCTGTAGACGGAAATTGGACAAGGCTCTGCGGCCGATCACCCTGGCTCGACGCCCGCGGACCTGCCTGTGAGTCACCCTGTCTTATCCGATGATCCGGAAAATACAATGACGGATCGGAAGCGGGATGAGCGAAAATCTAATCGATTTAAACAAGCATTCCCGGCGCGACATCGGCTTCAACCGATTGACGCGCCGGGAAAGGGTGTCAAACGGCCTTGGCGATATCGTCGAAGGCGATCAGTTTTTCGAGCAGGCGACGCATGTTGTCGATCTGAACCATGTTCGGGCCATCGGACGGCGCGTTGTCCGGATCCTGATGCGTCTCGACGAAAAGGCCGCCAACGCCAACGGCAACCGCTGCACGGGCAAGCGTTTCGACGAACTCGCGCTGACCGCCGGAGGAACCGCCCTGCCCGCCCGGCTGCTGCACCGAATGCGTGGCATCAAAGACCACGGGCGCGCCCATGGCCGCCATGATCGGCAGCGAACGCATGTCGGAAACCAGCGTGTTGTAACCGAAGGACGCGCCGCGTTCGCACAAGAGGACATTCGGGTTGCCGCTGGCATTGAGCTTGTTGAGAACGTTCTTCATGTCCCAGGGCGCCAAGAATTGGCCCTTCTTGACATTGACCACGCGGCCCGTCTTGGCAGCAGCGACCAGCAGATCGGTCTGGCGGCAAAGAAAAGCCGGGATCTGCAGCACATCGACCGTCGGGGCGACGGCGGCGCACTGCTCTTCCGTGTGGATGTCGGTGAGGACCGGAATGCCATATTCCGTCTTGATGTCGGCGAAGACTTCCATTGCCTTTTCAAGCCCAATGCCGCGCTCGGCCGATAGCGAGGTGCGGTTCGCCTTGTCGAAGGAAGACTTGTAGACAAGTCCGAGGCCGAGTTCGCGGCAAAGCTCGACCAAGCGGCCGGCAATCATGAAGGCATGGTCGCGGCTTTCCATCTGGCAGGGACCGGCGATCAGCGCAAAACGGCCCTTCTGCGAAAAGACGGCCTTACCAGCCCCTTCGCCGACGACGACTTCGGAATTGGTCACAATGCTCATTTCAACTCCTCGAAGGCGAAGGCAACACCTTGGCCCTTCTCCAGCGCGACCACGAGGCGCGCACCTGTTTTGTGATATCGGACGCCATTAGCAGCGAGGCAGGCCTCTGTCACGCTGAGATCGTGGCTTTTGACCACCACCACCGCGCCGACCAGACCGCGCTCCTGACGCGACAGTTCAAGGCCGTAATGGGCAGAAACGCCCGCAGGTGTGAGCACGTCAACCGACGCATTGCCGGTCGTGATCGACAGGCCGAAGGAGTGGGCGGCGATCTCGCGCTGGTCCAGCACGGTTTCAAGGAGATATTGGAAGTCGCTCGGATTGTCCTCTACCAGAACGATCCGCCCCAGACCCTCGGCGCCATTTTCATGCACCAGCAGCGCACCGCGATCCGTCGGCAACGGGTTCACCCGCTGACAGGCAAAGGCAAAGAAATCCGGCGCACGGAGGTCTGCGGCGAAGGCCAGATGGAAGGATCCGTCCACTGCCCGACCGTCCGGAAAACGGAACTGACGCGAGAATCGCAGCAGGTCGCCACCGCTCAGGCCCTCCGCCACGAAGCGAGCGTGATCATCGTCGGCATCCTGCGTCTTGACGACGATGGCGGAGAGACCCTCGCCTCGGCGGAAGCGGAAGGCCTGATCGCGGGCCACAAAGACATTGCCGGTGCGGGCCGCTTCCAGGCAGTCTTCCCGGCTGCCGACGGCAAGCGGCTCGAGATAGGTATCATCGGCGAAGAAGACACAGGCGTTTTCCGTCCCGAACGGATGGCGGGCATCAGCGGCAACAGTGAAGCCGAGCTGGCTCAGCCGACGGCGGGCCGTGTCGAGGTCGGCAACCGGCAGCACGAGATGGTCGACGGCACGGGGCGTGGAACTGGCTTGCGTCATAAAAGGCATCCTTATCTGGCGGCTGATTTAAGGACGGCCGGATTGTTTTGTAAGGGCCTCGATCGCCGCCCGAAGCGTGTCGATCTCGGCGCGGGTGTCGCGCAATTCCTTCAACACCTGCTCGTCGATCTTGTGGTGGAGCGCCAGCACCTCGATCTCAGCCTTGAGGTTGATCTCGTAATCCTTGGCCGCCATGAAGCGGTCCCGTTCCGCCTGGCGGTTCTGGCTCATCATGATAATCGGCGCCTGGATGGCCGCGACCATTGAGAGCATGAGATTGAGGAAGATGAAGGGATAGGCGTCGATCGGCCGGCTCGCCAGGATCACCGTGTTGAGAATCACCCAGGCGACCAGAAACAGCAGGAAACCTATGATGAAACTCCACGAACCACCGATCCGCGCGATGCTGTCTGCCACGCGTTGACCGAAGCTCGAACCGGCGAGAAAATCCTCTCCGGCATTTGTCGAGACCACACGGCGCTCCCGCGCCTTCTTCAGGACTTTCTTCTCAGCCGAAGTCAGGTCTTCGGCCTGCTTGCCCAGCAAGGTCTTTTCCAGGTCTTTCAGCATCTCTCGATCTTCTCACAGGGGCTTGGAAGGGAGCCGACAGGGACAGGTGTCACGCAACTGACAGAGAACAGGCATGATGGCGGCTGTCATCCGGTGACGGTGAAGACGCCTATCGCATTTTCGCGTGGGTTGTTCACGGAAATTTATCCACTTGCGGAACACAAATGGAACATATAGTGTCTGTTCTGGATTTGTTTCACCAAACGAGGCTCCGCATATGCTGACGCGCAAGCAACAGGAACTGCTTCTGTTCATTCACGAGCGGATGAAGGAATCGGGTGTGCCCCCCTCGTTTGACGAGATGAAGGACGCGCTCGACCTTGCCTCGAAGTCGGGCATCCACCGGCTGATCACGGCGCTTGAGGAACGCGGGTTCATCCGGCGCCTGCCGAACAGGGCGCGCGCGCTGGAAGTCATCAAGCTGCCGGAAGCCTATACACCCAGCCTGCAGCCACGTCGGGGCTTTGCCCCGAGCGTCATCGAAGGCAGCCTTGGCAAGACCCCTCCGCCGCCGGCACGTCCAGAGGCTAATGACAAGGGTTCTTCGGTCAGCGTACCCGTCATGGGTCGCATCGCCGCTGGTGTGCCGATTTCGGCGATCCAGAACAACACTCATGACATCACCGTGCCGGCCGAGATGATCGGCGCGGGAGAACATTATGCACTGGAGGTCAAGGGCGATTCGATGATCGACGCCGGCATCCTTGATGGTGACACGGTCATCATCCGCAATGCCTCCAACGCCAATCCTGGCGACATCATCGTGGCACTCGTCGATGACGAGGAAGCGACGTTGAAGCGTTTTCGCCGCCGCGGCGCCTCGATCGCGCTCGAAGCAGCCAATCCGGCTTATGAGACCCGCATTTTCCCGCCGGACCGGGTCAAGATCCAGGGCAAACTCGTTGGCCTTATCCGGCGGTACCACTGACCCCAGACCTTCACTGGTCCAATATCACCTCCGTATCTGGAATGCCGGGGACCGGCTTTGCTTGAAGCTTGAATTCGTGGCGTCCGGCCGTGACATCGGTGCGCCAGTCGTAGAGACGATGCGCCGTCCATGGTCTGGACGGGCCTGAGAATGCAGAGGTGGTCTCGATCGTCCTGGTGCTTCGATCGCCGAGATGCATTTCGATGGCACCGCTTGCGCGCAATGTCCTCTCGCTGATGAACGTTGCACCCGAACGGCATTGGGTCATACGGCTTCGGGCCCCGAGCACGACGATGTCCGCCAAGTCGCAGGCAAGACCGGCAAGATCGGCGCGATCGATGACGAGGAGCTTCCATCCGCCGACAAGGTGTGCCGCACACGCGCCCCGGATGCAGGTCAATCTGTCGACAGAAGCGGCCTTAATCAATTGCTCCAATCCTTGACCCGCCTGTCGCGTCGTCTGCTGATCCCAGGTCTCGCCATTTTTCCAATTGGCTGGGGCCGGCAGAGTGATGGCCGTTGCCATGACCGGCGGTCGCTGCTGATCGAGATCAAGCGCCGGTTGCCACTGATCAAAAAGGAAGGCGGGAGGCCGGCTGCGGTTGGTGGCAAGCACCCTCCCCTCGTCCTCGGGCACGCGCTTCGCGAAGACGCCGACGAGGCGCCCGTCCTCGCTGACCAGCAGGTCAGCCGGTCGTTCAGGAGGACGCAGCCAGGCGGCCATCAACGTCAAAGCCAAAAGCAGGGTACCCGCATGCCGCAATCCCGTGTGAAGCAGGGTGACGATCAGAAGGCCCGCAACCGTTAGCACCGGAAACCAGACGGGTTGCCGCGGAATGAGAACAGCACCACCCCATCCAGCGACCGTGTGGGCAACCATGAGCACCAGATCTAGTCCGAGGCCCATAACCCAGAAAAAGGGCTGATCGAACCCGAGCGGCATCAACAGCATCGCGATGAAACCGGCCGGCATCACCACGATCGAAATCAGCGGCATGGCCGCGAGATTGGCTTCCAGGCCGTGGGTCGAAAGCCGATGGAAATGGGTCACCGCGAAGATCGCGGTTGAAAGACCACCGATGAGCGAGGTCGCAAGTGTGCCGCCAATGAATTTGAAGAGGACACTCGCCAGTTTTGCCGGTGCGGATTTCGGTGATGGCCAGATCGAGCGTGGCCGTGCCCGCCAGCCGGCATAACCGGCGATCAGTGCGGCCGTCGCTGTAAAAGACATCTGAAAACTCGGCCCCATGACCGCCGATGGCTGGACGATCAGGATCAGCGTTGCGGCGACGGCCAGATTGCGCAGGCTGATGGCCGGGCGGTCGATCAGAACGGCGACCAGCATGATGGCGGTCATCAGATAGGCCCGCAGTGCCGATACCTGATAGCCTGAAATGAGCACGTAGGCGGTCGCGGCCACCAATGCCCCGGCCGCCGCAATCTTCTTGACCGGATAGCGCTGAGCCGTCACTTGCAGCAGACTGAGGAGGCCGCGCAGCCCGACAAAGAAGATGCCGGCGGCAAGCGCCATATTGAGACCGGAAATGGCGGTGATATGCGCAAGACCGGAGAGCCTCAGCGCATCTGTCGCCTCTTTCGACATCGACCGGCGCTCCCCCGTGATGATGGAGGCGGCAAAGGCGCCGGTATCTCCGGGCAAAACGGCATGGATGCGATCAGAAATTCGGTCGCGCAGCGAAAACAGCGATTGATCCAGCCATGTCCAGACCCCCGCGTCGACAGGGCTTTGGGACGATCCCCGTGCGGGGGCGCCGAGGAAGAAACCGACGGCGCCGATGCCGGCAAAATAGCTCTGGAAAGAAAAGTCGTTCATGCCCGGAAGGGCCGGTCCAGATGGCGGAGACAGACGTGCCCGACCGGTGATCGTCTCGCCGATGCGCAAGGGATCGTGCCGGCTGCGGGCGAGCAGCGAAACGCGCTCCGGTGGACGCTTCAGGGCAGGTTCCGCTGTCGACGTGAGCCGGACGACATATCGCCATTCGCCCGCAGACCCTGCCTCCCGCCGCTCGACGACGCCGATTAGCCTCGTCATCACAGGACTGTCGAGAATGGTGGTCGAAGCTCTCCGTGTTTCGGCATCCGCCAGCAACATTCCGGCGACAACCAGGAGCAACGCCAGAGCCGAATGGCGGCGCGCGGTTCCTGCCGGGCTTGCGGCTGTGGCAGCGATCACCAGAGCGATCACCGCGAATAGTACCGCAGTTGCGGGCGGTTCGGGGATTACAAACCAGACGGCAGCCCCCAAGCCAAGGCAAACCGGCACGAAATGGAAGAGATGGCCGTGGCCAATTTCCTTCGCGACGGCCGTTTGCAACGCGCGCGGCATGCGGGCGGCACGTTCCAGAATGCGGCGCGCTGTTCCTCCGGTGAGCCTTGGCACAGAGGACGTATGTCGTTGAGCAGGGGCAGAGAACGGCCGCACGGGAACAGAGGTCGGTGCGACTGGCGCCTCCCTGTCCCGACTCAGTTTGCCTTCCAGCAGATCCACCACGTGGCCCCACCCCGCAGTGCCGACGACAGCCGCCGGCCGCAGGCAGAATAGGCCATTCCGCAAGGACAATCAAAGCGTGCATTTTACACGCTTTTGCCGCGCGGAGACCGCTCAAATCGATTAGAACCGCTCGGTTCGATTGTCGTCGATTTCGCAACGCACAATTTGCCCTTTGGATAGCTTGGCATTAACTTCCGTATCATATAGCTACATCACCACGCTTAACCGATGGCGGCTTTTTGGAGACGCCTTCCCGCCAATTCCGGAGGATTAGCATGACGGACAAAAGCGCTTCTTTGAAACTCGGGGACAAGACGGTCGACCTGACTGTCAAGGGCGGCACGATCGGCCCTGACGTCATCGACATCGCGGCCCTCTACAAGCACACCGGCGCCTTTACCTACGATCCGGGCTTCACCTCCACCGCGTCCTGCGAATCCAAGATCACCTATATCGACGGCGACGAAGGTACGCTGCTGCATCGCGGCTATCCGATCGAACAGCTCGCCGACAAGGGCGACTTCCTGGAAGTCTGCTACCTGCTGCTCTACGGCGAACTGCCGACGCCGGCGCAGAAGAAAGACTTCGACTATCGCGTCACGCACCACACCATGGTGCACGAGCAGATGAGCAAGTTCTTCTCCGGCTACCGCCGCGACGCCCATCCGATGGCTGTCATGGTCGGCACCGTCGGCGCGCTCTCGGCCTTCTATCACGACTCGACGGACATCACGGATCCGCATCAGCGCATGGTCGCTTCGCTGCGGATGATCGCCAAGATGCCGACGATTGCCGCCATGGCCTACAAGTACCATATCGGCCAGCCCTTTGTTTATCCGAAGAACGATCTGGATTATGCGTCGAACTTCCTGCGCATGTGCTTTGCCGTGCCGTGTGAAGAGTACAAGGTGAACCCGGTTCTGGCGCGCGCCATGGACCGCATCTTCATCCTGCATGCCGACCATGAGCAGAATGCGTCGACCTCGACCGTACGTCTTGCCGGCTCGTCGGGTGCCAATCCGTTTGCCTGCATCGCAGCCGGCATTGCCTGCCTCTGGGGCCCTGCCCATGGCGGCGCCAACGAAGCAGCGCTCAACATGCTGCAGGAAATCGGCTCGGTCGACCGCATTCCGGAATACATCGCCAAGGCCAAGGACAAGAACGATCCGTTCCGTCTCATGGGCTTCGGTCACCGCGTCTACAAGAACTACGACCCGCGCGCCAAGATCATGCAGAAGACCATGTACGAGGTCCTCGAAGCGACCGGCCACGGAGACGATCCGCTGATGAAGGTGGCACTTGAGCTCGAGAAGATCGCGCTCAACGACCCCTATTTCATCGAGAAGAAGCTCTATCCGAACGTCGACTTCTACTCCGGCATCACGCTGCGTGCGCTCGGCTTCCCGACGACGATGTTCACCGTCCTCTTCGCGCTCGCCCGCACCGTCGGCTGGATCGCCCAGTGGAACGAAATGATCGAAGATCCGCAGCAGCGCATCGGCCGTCCCCGCCAGCTCTACACCGGCGAGCCCAAGCGTGACTACAAGCCGATCACCGACCGCTGATCCATCAGCGTGATCACCAGTTCGAGGGGCCGGCGCATCGCCGGCCCTTTTTTTTGTGTTCGGCGGCAGTTCGGACCCCGACGTTTCCGGGTCGGAAGGCAGAAACAATGCTGCCGAGGTAGCGACGTTTCAGACTTCGCACCTTTGTGATCGCGATCACTTTTTAGTCCTGCGCGGGGCAAGACCCGATCCCGCCTCTTTTCGGGCCGATACGCCTTCAATTCCGTTGAGCTTTGTTCTAAGGAAGTCCACCCGCTTCACCTGAGGCGAAGATCAGTCAAGAGGTTCATGCGTCCCGATGCTCGTCATTTTGAGAAAAGTTTCCCAGACCCTGTTCGCCAAGATCCTTTTGCTGCTGCTTGTGGCATCGTTCGGTGTCTGGGGTGTTTCGGCTTCGCTGTTCAGCAGCAATTCCGACACGGTGGTGGCCGTGGGCGATCAGACGGTTTCGACGCGTGACTTCGCTTTCGCCTATCAGCGCCAGGTCGCCGATCTCAGCAATCGCTTCGGTACGCAGCTGACGACCGAACAGGCCAAGGCATTCGGCGTCGAATCGCAGGTGTTCTCGCAGCTTGCTGCCGGCGCAGCCCTTGACCAGCTCGCGTCCGATATGAACCTCGGCCTATCGCAGGACCGCCTGGCACAGTTGATCGCAGATGATCCGGCCTTCAAGAATTCGGCCGGCAATTTCGACCGTGCACTGTTTTCCTCGCGGCTGCGCAATTCCGGCCTGCGTGAAGACGACTACATCGAGGAGCGCTCGAAGGTCGCCATCCGCAGCCAGATCGTCGACGCGACAGCCGATGGCTTCGTTGCGCCGAAGGTCCTGGTCGACGCGATCAAGGACTATCGCTACGAAAACCGGGACATCAACTATCTCCTGCTGACAAACGCCAACATTGACCCGATCAAGGCACCTGACGACGCGACCCTGAAGGCCTGGTTCGACACGACAAAGTCACGCTATCGCGCGCCTGAATTCCGCAGCTTCACCTATGTGAAGCTTGAGCCCGCCGATATCGCCGACAAGGCTGCGGTGACCGAAGACGAAATCAAGGCTGACTACGAGCGCCGAAAGGCAACCTACGAAATCGCCGGGACGCGCACGATCGAGCAGCTGTCGTTCGAAACGCGAGAACTGGCCGATGCGGCTGCAGCCGAACTCGCGAAGGGGACCAGCTTCGACCAGCTCGTCACCGACCAGGGCAAGACCGCCGGCGACGTGCTGCTCGGCGACTTCTCCAAGGACCGCCTTCCGGACGTCAAGCTTGCCGATGCGGCATTTGCAGTGAAGGCTGAGGGCGGCACAACGCCGGTGATCGAAGGCGCGCTCGGCCCGGTCATCCTGCGGGTCACCAACATCAAGGAAGGCCGCACACGCAGCCTCGACGAAGTGAAGGAAGACATCCGCGAGGCGCTCGCTGAAGCTGCGGCCGTTGCCGATATCACGGCCGTTCACGACCAGTTCGAAGACCTGCGCGCCGGTGGCTCCACCTTGAAGGAAGCCGCGGACCAGCTGAAGCTGAAGGCTTTGACTGTGACCGATATCGATCGCCGCGGCCTGGATACGCGCGAAACCGAAGTGGCCGGCATTCCCGAGCGGGACCCGTTGCTCGCCGAAGTCTTCCGCACGGACATCGGCGTCGAGGCGCTGCCCGTCAACCTCGGCAACAATGGTTACATCTGGTTCGACGTCACCGACATCAAGGCAGAACGCGATCGCGAACTCGCCGAAGTGCGCGAAAAGGCTACCGCCGACTGGACCGCAGAACAGCAGCGCATCGCACTGGGCGCCAAGGCCGAAAGCCTGCGCAAGCGTGTCGCCGATGGCGGCAAGCTGGAAGACATCGCCAGCGAACTGGGGATTGCGGTCGAGAGCAAGGCTGGCCTCACCCGCCGGACCGAAGACGCCGTACTTGGCCCGGCCGCGATCACGGCTGCCTTCAGCGGTCCCGAGGGTACTGTGACGACCGCCTCCGGGGGCGATCCGGCAACGCAGATCCTGCTTTCCGTTTCTGCCGTTCGCGATCAGGCAACCGGCGGCGTGCTGAGCAACGAGGACGAGCAGATCGTCTCGATGGCGAATGCAGCCGGTGACGACATCCTTGACCAGATGGTCAGCCAGTTGCAGGCGCAATACGGCGTGACGTTCAACCAGGCGCTGGCTCAGCAAGCCATCGTTCGCCAGTAAAGTCGACGTCAGGGGGAGAACGTCCATGTCCGGGTTGAAACCCTTCATCGCGAAGATCGCGAGCCGTCAGGCGCTGACCCGCCAGGAGGCGAGCGACGCCTTCGAGATCCTGATGTCGGGCGAAGCCAGCATGGCGCAGGTCGGCGGCTTCCTGATGGGTCTGCGCGTGCGCGGCGAGACGGTGGACGAAATCGCCGGCGCCGTGTCGATCATGCGGCAGAAGATGGTCGTCGTGGACGCGCCGGACGATGCCATCGACATCGTCGGAACGGGCGGCGACGGGACGAATACCTACAACATCTCGACGCTTGCCGCTATCATCGTGGCGGGTGCCGGCGTGCCGGTGGCTAAGCATGGCAACCGGGCGCTAAGTTCGAAGTCGGGCACGGCGGATGCCCTGTCGCAGCTCGGCGTGAAGCTTGACATCGATCCCGACACGATTTCGCGCTGCATCCGAGAAGCTGGCATCGGCTTCATGTTTGCGCAGATCCACCATCCCGCCATGCGCCATGTCGGCTCCGCACGGGTGGAACTCGGCGCCCGCACGATCTTCAACATCGTTGGTCCGCTCTCCAGCCCGGCACGGGTGAAGAAGCAGCTCTTCGGCGTCTATTCGCCCGAATGGCTGGTGCCGGGTGCAGAAGCGCTGCGCGATCTCGGCCTGACCAGCGCCTGGGTGGTGCATGGCAGCGGCCTCGACGAAATCACCACAACCGGCCCCTCGCTGGTCGCGGCGCTCAAGGACGGCGAGATCACCACCTTCGAGCTGACACCGGCAGATTTTGGCGTGGAAACGGTGACACTCGACGCCATCCGTGGTGGAGACGGCGCGGTGAATGCTGCAGCGCTGCGGGACGTGCTCGGCGGCGCAAAGACACCCTATCGCGATGTTGCCCTGTGCAATGCTGCTGCATCCCTGATCGTTGCCGGCAAGGCGTCCGACGTCACCGAAGGCATGCATCTGGCCAGCCAGTCGCTCGACGGCGGCGGTGCTGCGCGGGCGCTTGAGGCCCTGATCGCCATTTCCAACTCCGCCAGCACAGGCTAAACTGCTGCCATGACCGATATTCTGAAGCGCATCGAAGCCTATAAACGCGAAGAGATCGCAGCGGCCAAGGCTGCCGTGTCTCTGTCCGAGCTGAAGGACCGTGTCGCCTCGCAATCCGCTCCGCGCGGATTTCATCAGGCATTGGTGCGTGCCCGCGAGGAAGGTCGCTTCGGACTGATCGCCGAAATCAAGAAGGCAAGCCCCTCCAAGGGCCTGATCCGTCCGGACTTCGATCCGCCATCGCTGGCGGTGGCCTATGAGGCCGGCGGCGCATCCTGCCTCTCCGTGCTCACGGACACCCCGAGCTTCCAGGGCGCGCCGGAATTCCTGACAGCCGCACGCTCGGCGTGCAGCCTGCCGGCTCTGCGCAAGGATTTCATGTTCGAGCCCTATCAGGTCTATGAGGCGCGCGCCTGGGGTGGCGACTGCATTCTCCTGATCATGGCCTCGCTCTCTGATCACGAAGCAGCTGAGCTCGAAGGGGTCGCCTTCGAACTGGGCATGAACGTGCTAATCGAGGTGCATGATGCGGACGAGATGGATCGGGCACTGAAGCTTAGGTCTCCTCTGATCGGCATCAACAACCGCAATCTCAGAACTTTCGAGGTCAGCCTCAGCGTCAGCGAAGATCTCGCCGCCATGGTGCCCGCCGATCGCCTGCTCGTCGGGGAGAGTGGCATCTTCACCCATGCGGATTGCCAGAGGCTCCAACAGTCCGGCATTTCGACCTTCCTCGTCGGGGAAAGCCTGATGCGTCAGGATGACGTGGCGTCTGCCACGCGCATGCTGCTCACCGGTCGCGCCGACGCGCTGGCAGCCGAATGAGCGAGCAGCCGGCCGGATTGACCCATATCGCCACCTCTGGAGAGGCGCATATGGTCGATGTCGGCGACAAGGCGGAAACTGTGCGTGTTGCCGTGGCCGAGGGCCATATCCGGATGAAGCCGGAAACACTCACCATTATCCGCGACGGCAATGCCAAGAAGGGCGACGTGATCGGTACGGCGCGGCTGGCGGGGATCATGGCCGCCAAGCAGACATCCACTCTCATTCCGCTCTGCCATCCGCTGATGCTCTCCAAGGTCACGGTCGAGATCACGGAGGATGCAGGCCTGCCGGGTCTTCGGGTCGCGGCAACCGTCAAACTCACCGGCAAGACCGGGGTCGAGATGGAGGCGTTGACGGCGGTGTCCGTCACGTGCCTAACGATCTACGACATGGCGAAAGCCGTCGACAAGACGATGGAAATCGGCGGCATCCGGGTCATCGAAAAGACCGGTGGCAAATCGGGCGATTTCCGCCATCCGGAGGCCTCCTGATGTCGTTGCTGCCGGTCGAGGACGCGCTGGAGCGGTTGCTGGCTGGTGCGCGCCCTATCACAGCAACCGAGACGGTTTCGCTGCATGACGGCAATGGCCGCATTCTCGCCGCTGACTTGGCGGCAAAGCTGACGCAACCACCCTTCGATGCCTCTGCCATGGACGGCTACGCCCTGCGCGCCGCGGATGCTGCCATGCCCGGCGCAGTGCTGCAGGTGATCGGCCAATCGGCGGCGGGGCACGCATTCGAGGGTACCGTGGGGGCAGGACAGGCCGTGCGGATATTCACCGGGGCTCCGGTACCTGACGGCGCCGACAGCGTGGTGTTGCAGGAGGATATCACCAAGGTCGACGATGGCCGGGTTCGCGCCTCGATTGCCGTCACCAAGGGACGACATATCCGGCCACGCGGCCAAGACTTTGCCGAAGGCGATGTGGCTCTGTCCGCCGGGACCCGTCTGGATTTCCGACAGCTGACACTGGCCGCTGCAATGAACTACCCTTCCCTTCCGGTCTATCGGCGTCCACGGGTCGCTATTCTTGCGACCGGCGACGAACTTGTGGCACCGGGGGGACGTCCGGCAGCCAGCCAGATCATCGGCTCCAACACCTTCGGCATTGCAGCGCTTGCCCGCGACAACGGCGCCGAGGTGATCGATCTCGGCATCGCGGGCGATACGCGCGAGGGCATTCTTGCCGCGGTCGAGCGGGCCCGTGACAGCGATGCAGACGTGTTGGTGACGCTGGGCGGGGCATCGGTCGGCGATCACGATCTTGTCCAACCGACGCTGGTGTCTGCCGGCATGGAGCTCGACTTCTGGCGGATCGCCATGCGTCCCGGCAAGCCGCTGATGGTTGGGCGACTGGGGCAGATGCACGTGCTCGGCCTTCCCGGCAATCCTGTTTCGAGCCTGGTCTGTGGCCTTCTGTTCCTTGAGCCCCTGCTCTGCCGGCTGGGCCGCCTTCCAGGATCAAGGCGCATGACGACGGCGATCCTTGCCAACGGCATGCCGACAAACGACACGCGCCAGGATTATGTTCGCGCACGACTGAAGACCGCAGACAACGGAGCCCTAGAGGTCGAAAGCTTCGGAAAGCAGGATTCCTCGATGATGCGGATCTTCTCGCAATCGGACTGTCTGATCGTGCGGCCACCGCATGCCCGCGCTGCCGAACCCGGCGAGCGGGTCAACATCATGCTGCTTGCACCGATGCAGGCCTGACGCGCCCTTTCCCCATCGTATCCCTCAACGAAAAAACCCGGCACGAGGCCGGGTTTCGTCTATCGAGCGCGTGAGCTGACCTGTTCAGACCAGTCTGGTCTGCTCAAGTGCTGCTCCGATGAAGCTTGCAAACAGCGGATGCGGATCGAGCGGACGTGACTTCAGTTCCGGATGGTACTGGACACCGATGAACCACGGATGATCCGGATATTCGACCGTCTCCGGCAGCAGACCGTCCGGCGACATGCCGGAGAAGACCAGACCGCAGGATTCGAGGCGGTCCTTGTAGTCGACATTGACCTCGTAGCGATGGCGGTGCCGCTCGGAGATATCCGTGGAGCCATAGATCTCGGAGATCTTGGTGCCTTTCTTGAGCGAGGCCTTGTAGGCGCCGAGACGCATCGTGCCACCGAGGTCGCCGACAGCCGAGCGCTTCTCGAGCTCGTTGCCCTTCATCCACTCGGTCATCAGCCCGACGACCGGTTCTTCGGTCTTGCCGAATTCGGTCGACGAGGCGTTCTCGATACCCGCCAGATGACGAGCGGCTTCGACCACGGCCATCTGCATGCCGAAGCAGATGCCGAAATACGGCACCTTGCGCTCACGGGCGAACTGGGCGGCCAGGATCTTGCCTTCCGAACCGCGCTCGCCAAAGCCACCGGGCACCAGGATGCCGTTGACCTTTTCGAGCCACGGAGCCGGATCTTCCTTTTCGAAGATTTCCGACTCGATCCACTCGAGCTTTACCTTCACGCGGTTGGCGATACCACCGTGGTACAGCGCCTCGATCAGAGACTTGTAGGCATCTTTCAGGCCGGTGTACTTGCCGACGATCGCGATCGTCACTTCACCTTCGGGCGTGTGGATCCGATCGCAAACCTCTTCCCAGGCATCCAGGCGCGGCTTCGGCGCTGGCTCGATCCCGAAGGCGGCCAGAACCTCGTTGTCGAGGCCTTCCTTGTGATAGGCCATCGGCACGTCATAAATGTTGGCGACGTCGAGAGCCTGGATCACGGCACTTTCGCGGACGTTGCAGAAGAGCGAGAGCTTGCGGCGCTCGGCCTGCGGGATCTCGCGGTCGGCACGGACGAGCAGAATATCCGGATGAATGCCGAGCGCCTGCAGTTCCTTGACGGAATGCTGTGTCGGCTTGGTCTTCAGCTCGCCGGCTGCGGGGATGTACGGCATCAGGGTCAGGTGCACATAGACTGCCGTGCCACGCGGCAGATCGTTGCCGAGCTGGCGGATCGCTTCCATGAAGGGCATGGCTTCGATGTCGCCGACGGTGCCGCCGATCTCGCAGATGACGAAATCATACTCGTCATTGCCCTCGATGACGAAATCCTTGATCTCGTTCGTCACGTGCGGGATGACCTGAACGGTTGCGCCGAGATAGTCGCCGCGACGCTCCTTGTCGATGATGTTCTTGTAGATGCGACCGGTGGTGATGTTGTCGGTCTTGGTAGCCGAACGCCCCGTGAAGCGTTCGTAGTGACCGAGATCGAGATCGGTTTCGGCGCCGTCGTCGGTGACGAAGACTTCGCCGTGTTGAGTCGGGCTCATGGTGCCCGGGTCAACGTTAAGGTAGGGGTCCAGCTTGCGCAGACGCACGCGGTAACCCCGTGCCTGCAACAATGCTCCGAGAGCTGCGGCCGCAATTCCTTTACCGAGAGAGGAAACCACGCCGCCAGTGATGAATACATATCGCGCCATGGGCTTCACCGGATACCGTTTCAGATTCGATTCCGCCAGCCCAAAATCGCGTCACGCACAATTTTCGTGGACTGCGGCGGAATGCAGACAAAAGAAAACCGGCGGACCCTGGAGCCCGCCGGAGTGATGAGATGCGTCCCGATCAGTTGTTCGGAACAGCGTTCGGATCGGCCGGTGCCGGAGCCGGCGCAGCAGGCGTGGTGGCCGGCGCTGCGGGTGCCGCGCCCGGAAGCTGGTCGAGAACGCTGCCGCCGCCCTGGGTCGTGCCGTTCGCTGCCGGGATCCGGTCGAGAATGTCGGTCGGCTTGGATTCGTAGCGGGCGAGAATGCCAAGCGCCAGCGAGATCACGAAGAAGAGCGTCGCCAGGATCGCCGTGGTCCGGGTCAGGGCATTGGCCGTGCCGCGGGCCGACATGAAGCCGGAGCCGCCACCGATGCCGAGACCGCCGCCTTCCGAGCGCTGGATGAGGACGACGCCGATCAAGGCGACGACGACCATGAGGTAGATAACGAGCAATACGGTCTGCATGGAATGTCCATCCTGCCCGAGGCGGGCAAAATCAGTGAAGTTGGCGGGTCTTTACATGAGAGAAGCGGGCTTTGAAAGCCCCTTCCCCGCTTTTCAACCTTTCGGCCTCAGGCGGTGAGTTCCTCATAGACCCGGTATATGGCGAGGAAGTCCGACGCCTTCAAGCTGGCGCCGCCGATCAGCGCGCCGTCAACATTGGCCACCCCCATCAGCTCGCGGGCATTCGACGGCTTGACCGAGCCACCATACAGCAGCCGCATGGCTTTGCCTTCGGCGCCGAAGCGCTTGACCAGTTCAGCGCGAATGAAAGCATGCGCCTCCGCGACGTCAGCAGTGGTTGGCGTCAGGCCGGTACCGATTGCCCAGACGGGTTCATAGGCTATGACCGTGCGCTCGGCCTTGGCACCATCCGGCACCGAGCCGGCGAGCTGGCGCTTCAGAATATCCAGCGTCTGGCCCGATTTGCGCTCGTCTGCCGTCTCGCCAATGCAGATGACGGCGGTGAGATCGGCAGCGTAGGCCGCTTCCGCCTTGGCTCGGACAAGATGGTCTGTTTCGGCGTGGTCGGTGCGGCGCTCGGAATGACCGACAATCACATGGGTGCCGAAGCAATCGGCAATCATTTCGGCAGAGACATCGCCCGTGTGGGCGCCGGAGGCGTTCTGATGGCAATCCTGCGCACCGATCTGCAGCCGGCTGTCGGTGCAGAGTGCGGTCGACACATAAAGAAGGGTTGCCGGCGGGCAAATCAGGGTCTCGACCTTTTCGGCCAGCGGTCCCTGCACGCCCTCCGCAATCGCCTTGATCTGATCGAGCGAAGCCCGCGTTCCGTTCATTTTCCAATTGCCCGCAACGAGCGGACGAACATCCGGTGTCATGTGTTTTCAAGCCCCTACGTTTCATCGGGGACTAGCAAATCTGAGCCTGAAAGGAAAGATTGCACTGCAAAATAGGCCGCTTTATCGGGCGGCATGGTGAAAATGTGAACCTTGGGCTGCACAGAGACGCGGCAAAAACAACAGCGCGCCGCCCCCCAATCTGCTCGACCGCACTCAGCGGATCAACCAGTTCAGCATGGCCCTCCAGTCGGACATGCGCACCGGGGTGCCATGTGCCCCCGTCTCAAAGAGTGAGAAACGCACCGGCTCGCCTGCCTTGCGCAGCTTGCGGTAGATCGCCACCTGATCGTCGGCGGTATAGACGCTGTCGCGGCTACCATGGGTGAACCAGATCGGCAGCTTTGCCTTTGCAGCGGCCGATTTCGGCAAGTCCGGATCGGGCGCACCGCCAAGGACCGCCATACCGGACAGCTTTCCCACCGTCGCCGGATCTCTGGAAATGCCCCAGCAGATGAAGCTGCCCATGGAAGCGCAGGCCAGAACCACCGGTCGTTTGCCTGACTGAACAGAGGCGTGGTCGATCAGGGCCGCGATTTCGGCAACGCCGGCATCATCGAAGCTGCGCACCGACGGCGCATAATAGGTGCCGCCATTGTCGGCGGCGAGGTTCTTCAGGCGGTTGAAATTGCCGCCGAAGGTAATGTCGTTCATCCCCAGCCGTCGATCTCCGCCGCGACCATGAATAAAGATCACGGTGAAGGCCTGGCCCGCATCCTTGCCGACCCGCGCGACGTCTAACGGACCTGTCGGAAGCGACAGGGTCTGGTTCTCCTGCTGGCGGCGAACCTTCAGCGAAACGTAACGGTCCTTGACGCGGCGTTCCGGAATGCTGTCCCGGCCGTTGATGTCGCGCAACTCCTGATAATCGATGCGGGTAAAATTGCCATCATCGGCAGTTTCGAGAACGATCTGGCTTGAGAAAAGGTCGTCTTTGTAAGGCGCCAATGTCTCCGCCATCGCGCTCGACACCAATAGAAACGGAACAAGAACGCAGGAAATTGCCGCGCTGCGGAAATGAGCTGTGGACATCTGCATGGAAGACGGATTTCCTTTTGGCCTCAGCCTTGCGTTCCGGAAAAGCGGCACGCAAAGCTCATCCGCTTTTAGAGCGAGCCGATTTGTCCGGCCCTTCGTGCCTCAGCCCGTTTTGTGGCACAGTCAGTGCGTGATTCGCATCCGCGAAAGGCCTGACACGGCGGCTCGCCGAAGGTGCCGACGATCCGGCTTTCATCATCAACAGAGTATCGAACGACGCCATGGACGACAACGATCTCTTTTCGGCACTGCCGATCCCGACAAAGGTCGACGCCGAGCCGGCGAACACTCCTGCACGCGCGGAGCGACCTGTCACGACACCTGCGGCACCCACCGCGCCGGTGACGACGTCGTCCGGCGACGACTACGGCGCCTCGTCGATCCGCGTGCTGGAGGGCCTGGAGCCCGTGCGCATGCGTCCGGGCATGTATATCGGCGGCACCGACGAAAAGGCCCTGCATCACCTGTTTGCCGAAGTCATCGACAACTCGATGGACGAAGCGGTGGCCGGCCATGCCAACTTCATCGACGTGCATCTCGATACCGAAGGATTTCTCACCGTCACCGACAACGGCCGCGGTATCCCTGTCGAACTGCATCCGCAGGTTCCGGGTAAGTCGACGCTCGAAGTGATCATGACGAAGCTGCATGCCGGCGGCAAATTCGACGGCAAGGCCTACGAGACCTCCGGCGGTCTGCACGGCGTCGGCGTTTCGGTTGTCAACGCGCTCTCCGACCTGCTCGAAGTCGAAGTGGCCCGCAATCGCAAGCTCTATCGCCAGCGCTTTTCGCGCGGCGTGCCGATCGGCGGGCTCGAAGAACTCGGCGAAGTCCACAATCGCCGCGGCACACGCGTGCGCTTCCATCCCGACCCGCAGATCTTCGGCGACCATGCCAAATTCGATCCCGGCCGGATCTTCCGCATGGCGCGGTCGAAGGCCTATCTTTTCGGCGGCGTCGAGATCCGCTGGTCCTGCGATCCCGGCATGGTGCCCGAGGGCGGCGACATCCCGGAGAAGGCGGTATTCCACTTCCCCGGTGGCTTGAAAGACTATCTCGCTGCGACACTCGGCAAGGACTTTACCGTCACCCGCGAGATCTTCGCTGGCAAGACCGAAAAGACCGGCGGGCATGGGGCCATGGAATGGGCCGTGACCTGGTATGGCGGCGATCCGGCGCTGCATTCCTATTGCAACACCATCCCGACGCCCGAAGGCGGGACCCACGAGGCCGGTCTGCGCATCGCGCTGACCAAGGGACTGAAGAACTATGCCGAACTGACGCAGAACAAACGCGCCAAGGAAATCACCACCGATGACGTGATGATTTCTGCCGTCGGCATGCTGTCGGTGTTCATCCGCGAGCCGGAATTCGTTGGCCAGACCAAGGACAAGCTTGCGACCGTCGAGGCCCAGCGCCTTGTCGAAAACGTGCTGCGCGACCCGTTCGACCACTATCTCGCCGACAATCCCAATGAAGCAGCCAAGCTCCTCGACTGGGTGATCGAGCGTGCGGAAGAGCGTCTGCGCCGCCGCAAGGAAAAGGAAGTCAACCGCAAGACGGCCGTGCGCAAGCTGCGGCTGCCGGGCAAACTGGCCGACTGCGCCCAGAATACGGCAGACGGCGCCGAACTTTTCATCGTCGAAGGGGATTCGGCCGGTGGCTCGGCCAAGCAGGCTCGCAACCGCGCCAATCAGGCGATCCTGCCGCTGCGCGGCAAGATCCTCAATGTCGGCTCCGCCAGCCGCGAAAAGCTGATGGCCAACCAGCAGATCGCCGACCTCATCCAGGCCCTCGGCTGCGGCACGCGGACGAAGTATCGCGACGAAGACCTGCGCTATGAGCGGATCATCGTGATGACCGATGCGGACGTGGACGGGGCGCATATCGCCTCGCTGCTGATCACCTTTTTCTACCAGGAAATGCCCGAACTCATCCGCGGCAATCACCTCTATCTCGCGGTGCCGCCGCTCTATGTCATCCGCCAGGGTGCCAAGACCGTCTATGCCCGAGACGACGCCCATCGTGCGGAACTGATGGAAACGGTGTTCAAGGGCAAGAAGGTCGAAATCGGTCGCTTCAAAGGCCTCGGCGAAATGATGCCGGCGCAGCTCAAGGAAACGACGATGGACCCGGCCAAGCGCACGCTGTTGCGCGTTGGCATTGACGACGTCGATTTCGAGGGAACGCGTGATGCGGTCGACGCGCTGATGGGCACCAAGCCGGAAGCCCGTTTCCGATTTATCCAGGAACGCGCAGCGTTTGCGGAAAATCTGGATATCTGATCCCCTGCCTGCGGCGCTGCGGCCACGGTCGCGGCTTGTGTCCGGGCTTATAATGCCCCATATGCAGGGCATCAGGCAGAGGGGCGCAGACGATTGTGAGCCAGGTCGACCAACAGAACCCGCAAAAGGGACCGCGCTGGCTTGGCCAGGCCACGGCCAACCGCATTGCCCTGATTACGCCGATCTCCGTTGCCCGCTGGCTCCTCGTGCTGATCGGCATTGCCT
>NNBU01000159.1_pt1 | contig 33656 bp, 33 predicted proteins | sample 1173781 | NCBI WGS metagenome assembly NNBU01 (sample SAMN07173937, study PRJNA388173) | plant metagenome | biome: Plant school; feature: Soil; material: Symbiotic tissue of Blasia pusilla L.; isolation source: symbiotic tissue sample KVJ2 | host: Blasia pusilla | place: Norway: Troms, Kvaloya...
GCTTTAGATTATGTTGATTTAGACGAATCAGAGTGGTGTAGCACAGATGGTAAAGGTATTAAAGGAACAGTTCAAAACTACAATTCTTCTAGTCAAAATTTTGTCAGCATAGTCTCAGTATTCGCTAGTAAACGAGGACTGGTTTTAGGAATAGAAAAGTTTGAAAACAAGGACAAGAGTGAAATCCAAGTTGTGCAAAATTTAATTGCCGCTTTGGATATAAAAGGTGCTGTCTTCAGCTTTGATTCCTTGCATTGCCAAAAAAAACTTGCTATGAGGTGATTAACAGTGGCAACGATTACGTCATTGCCGTTAAAGACAATCAGCCAAAACTACATCGTCATATTCAACGCATTGCTGCACAAACAAAGCCTACGAGCCGTTATATTGAGACTGAAAAAACTCGCAATAGGCTGACAATACGGACTGTAGAAGTTTTTCATGAGTTAAATGGAATTGACCTATCCTGGGTTGGAGTTAAGTCCTTAATTCGGGTTGAAAGAACTGGGACACGAGCCGGGAAACCATATCATCAGATCGTCTGTTACATTAGTAGCTTAATTTGTACAGCCAAAGAATTTGCTTACGGTATTCGCGGTCATTGGAGTATCGAAAATAGCCTCCACTGGGTTAAGGACGTGGTTCTCAAGGAAGATGACTCAAAAATACATCTGGGTCATGCCCCTGCAAATCTCTCCATCTTGAGAGCGTAGGCGTAGCCCGCCGTAGGCATCGCCATTAACATACTCCGTCGAAATGATCATACTTCCATCACAATCGCTCAGAGATTTCTCTCTAATGATATTGACAAACTTCTTGCTCTTGTGGAATGAAACAGCCCTGCCTTGTAAAAGGGGGAATTAAGGGGGGTAAAATCCCTGTGGGATAAACGTTTGAGCTTAAGTTGACACCAATGGGCGTGGGGAACCCCATACAAATTTAACTACTCATCATTGCCTACGGCTGAACTAATCGCTTGATTATTGTTAGCCTAAGTCAGGGAGACAAATCTCTAACTTAGGCTAATCATCTAAGAAGCTGCGGACTGTAATTTTTCTAGTCGTGCTAGCACTTCTGAACTGTGAATAGTTGGGTTGACTTTGACAAAGGTCTCGCGCAAGACGCCCTGGGGATCGATGATAAAACTGTGGCGCATGGATAAGAAGCCCAGCCATGAACCGTAAGCTTTACTTACTGAACCATCAGTGTCAGCCAATAGGGGGAATTTTAGTCCCTCTGAATCACAAAATTTGGCGTGAGAATCAATGTCATCAGCACTTACGCCAATAATCTGGGCGTTTTTTTCGAGATATTGGGGTAAGTCTTGCTGAAAACGACGAGCCTCTATAGTACAACCAGAGGTGAAGTCTTTAGGATAAAAGTACAGGACTAGCCATTTGCCGCGCAAGTCAGAGAGAGATATTTTGCCATCACCTGTGTTGGTTGGCAAAGTAAACTCTGGTGCGGGTTGATTAATTGCAGGAAGTTTACCACCAAGAGCATCAGCAGTAGGGGTAAAATTCAGCCAGCTGATGATAGAAATACAGCTGGCAAATAATATGCTTAAAAAAGTGCGGCGGGAAATCATGGTGCAAACCAGAATCACAACTTTACACAAGTTTACAATTCTTGGTTGCGAGAAATCTCATTCTAAGTGAGATTCGGGAGGGGTATCTGTGCTTTCGATGTATTGACTATCTAAGAGAAAGGCCCCCTTAGAAAAGCGAATACCCCAATATCCACCTGGTCTGCGGTCAATGACTATACCTTCTTCGCCAACGTGAATTACATTGGGAGGCCGCAACATGGGCATAGGTTCAGCAGTTTTGACGTAGGCCGGTAGTGCCACAACACGGACTTTACTACCAATTGCGAATTCTTTAGACATCTTAATCAAGCTAGGAGTTTTGAATTAACTCATAACTCATAACTAGCTTGAAAGTCTACTAAATTCCTCCTGAGGGGCATGGCAATAAATAGGGAAAGGGAAAGGGGAAAAACTTCATCCCCTTTCCCATCTTCTGCAAGAAGTCTGTTAATTTTTGATTACGGAAAACAATACCTGGACATCAGTCAAGGGTAAGTGCCAAAGCAATTCTGGTTGCCAAGTATCTGGTTCAAGGTGAGAGTGACAACCGCGTTGGTATGCTTGCCAAAGTCTGTCCCAGGTAAATTGTTGTCGAGAATTTAAATTTTTATGGATGACTCGCAACAATCCTAGCCCTAGCATCAAGTTAGTTATGCTAAATTTAGTTCCTAATAAAAATGCCTGTACTTCTGCTTCACCAATGAAGTCTGTACCATAACCTGTAAGGACGTGAACCCCGTCATGGAGCTGTTTACGGCGGCTACCTGTAATGAAGGGTTTTAAATTGTGTTCATTGAGGAAGTCTGCCCAAGTTCTGCCAAAAGTGCCAGTAGGGAGAAAACGCAATTTCTCTATTTCCACAATTTGGGGAACATCTCGCCCCTGTGCCTCAGCGATGCGATCAAGTAAATCTAATACCTGTTGCAGGCGAGGGGCGGGATTTGGGGAAGCGGCAATGGGTTGCATCATAATCTATCTTGAGATGAGATGGGCTGCACTGCCCACCCCAGATTTATTAACTATTTTTTGAAAAATGATTATTGAGAATTGCGTTGTTGACGACGCTGTTTCATGTTTTGCTGCAATTGCTCTAGTTTTTGCCGTTGTTCGGGAGTTAAAACTGCTTGAATCTGCTGTTTCTCTGATTCCCGGATTTGTCGCATTTGGGTTTTCTGTGCTTCAGTCAGATTTAACTCAGCAAAACCACCTTTTCTTGAACGTTGACCGGGTTGGCGTTGACCTTGACCTGCTTGGCGTTGAGCTTGACGTGCTTGTTTTGCCGCTTCTAACTTGGCCTTTTGTTCTGGGGTCAAAACTGCTTCAAATTTGGTGCGGCTATCGCGGCGAATTGCCTGAATTTGGGTTTTTTGTGTATCTGTTAGACCCAATTCTTTCCAAGGGCCCCTTTCTTTTTGTGGAGTTTGTGCTAGTAGCACGGGTGAAGGAGAGGCTGTTTGAGCATTAACAGCAAAGGAGGTTGCAGTTAAAGTTAAGGCGATCGCTCCGGCAACTAGCGATAATGCTTTGAGTTTCATTACTTGTCTGGTGGGTTTTTCCTGGTTGGATGCCACCATCATAAGAATTTATCTTCAGTAATTACATGAGGAGAAAGTCATGGTTTTACCCATGACTTTAGTCATGATTGAATTTTGACAAACATGATTGACAATAAATAGTTAGGAGTTAGAAGTTAGGAATAATGAAAATTTTGATTATGATTAATTCATAAGTGATTATTTAGCTTATTACCTAACGATTTTGTTCTTTGAACTTACTTTTAATTTCTCACTCAGCAAAAAGTTTAAGCGGCGGAAGTCTCTGCTCAAATATTCGGAATTTCTAACTTCTAATCCCTAACCCATAACTTATAACTTATAACTGGAGCAATGCGACTAATGAGTCGTTCAATTCAAATTAAAAAACATCCTTTTCCGTCTCTGCTTTATCTAGAGTGGACATTACTGGCAATTACTGCATTGACAGCCGTTATACCACCTCCGTTACGGCGTTTTCGTCCTAAGCTTCCAGAACTATCAATTTGTGGTGCATTTCCAGACTTGTCAGTTTGTAGCATATTGCCAGAACTATCAATTTATAGTCTGATTATTTTTGCCTTAATGGGCTTAAGATTACCAAGAAATAGCCAGACAGCTAAGGTAGTCTACACAGCAATTGAAATTTTATTGATTTTAATAATTGGACTTTTTGGAGAGAGATTTGCTCGGCTTTTCCCATTTTTATATATAATTTTAGTAACTCGTAGTTGTCTGATATTTCAGTTAAATGGGCGCTTATTCGTTACAAGTTTGTCATTTGTATTATTTTTGGTTACGACACAACTAAAATATCAGTTATTCAATTTCCAAGCATCGCCGCAGGCACAAGAGAGATATCGATTTTTGATTTTGAATTCGTCGCTAGTATTTGGCTTAAGCTTGGTTTTTGTATTGTTGATGATGAATGCAGTATTATCTGAACGGCAAAGTCGAGAAAAGCTAGCTCTTGCTAACGAAAAACTTCGTCAATATGCCATGCAAATTGAAAATCAAGCTACCTTAGAAGAACGTAACCGTATTGCTCGTGAAATTCATGATTCATTAGGACACTCTCTGACTGCTTTAAATCTGCAATTAGAAACTGCTTTAAAACTATGGCAGTCTAACCCAGGTAAGGCTGAAACATTTCTAGCGACAGCAAAGGAATTAGGTTCAAAGGCGCTAAAAGATGTCCGTCAATCTGTTTCTACTATGCGTTCTAATCCCTTGCAAGAACAGTCTTTAGAACGGGCGATCGCTAGCCTTGCAGAAAATTTTCATCGCTCCAATGGTATTTTACCAATTTTTCAAATTAACCTGGAATATTCTCTGCCACCTGAAATCAACACTGCTATTTACCGCATTACTCAAGAATCTTTTACAAATATTTCTAAATATGCTTATGCGACAGAGGTAAAACTGGAAGTAACTATGACAAGAGGTAATTTACGATTGATAATTCAGGATAATGGTAGAGGTTTTGATGTAAAGCAAAATACTACTGGTTTTGGACTTCATAGTATGCGCGATCGCACTTTAGCACTTGGAGGTGAATTTAATATTAATAGCGCTCTTGGTTCTGGTTGCAAAATTACAGTTAATATTCCTTTAACAAGGTTGACATGATGATTAAAGTATTGCTGGTAGATGACCAAAGTTTAATTCGTCAAGGGTTAAGAGCTTTATTGGAATTAGAACCAGATTTAGAGATAGTGGGAGAAGCAGAAAATGGTGAACAGGCAATTCATTTGGTTGCTGAATTTCAGCCAGATGTAATATTGCTAGATATCAGAATGCCAATTATGGATGGAGTTGCAGCCACGCGAGAAATTCAAAAACGTTTTGTGAAAACTAAGATTTTAGTACTGACAACTTTTGATGATGATGAATATGTATCAGCAGCATTGCAAAATGGAGCAATGGGTTATTTATTGAAAGATACACCCTCAGAAGAATTAGCTGTTGCTATTCGTGCCGTTCATAAAGGATATACTCAACTAGGCCCAGGTATAGTTAAAAAATTGTTGACTCAGTTTTCTCATGCTGCACCAACCCAGTCACCACCTTTACCATCTAGTTTAACTGAACTTACTCCTAGAGAAAAAGAGGTTTTGCGGTTAATTGCTACAGGCGCGAATAACCGAGAAATTGCTCAGGAACTTTACATTTCTGAGGGTACAGTAAAAAATCACGTTACGAATATTTTAAACAGGTTGAATTTGCGCGATCGCACTCAAGCTGCGATTTGGGCAAATACCTATTTATCTTATTTAAATGAGCCAATTTAAATCTTTAAAGCTTATTTAAATAACTCCAAACATTCATTTTTTAAAATACTTTTTGTAACTTTGATGTTCCTAAATGACTTAGCAATTACCTCTTCACAAGATATACTAATTTGTGATTGATTTACAGTGATTAAATCTTGAATTGAAGCACCATATACAATTTCTGATAAACCACTCCAAACACAAGCAGTTGCACACATTGGACAAGGTTCACCAGTTGTATATATGCTATAACCTTCTAAAGAGGGGTTTTTCAGTTTAGCTGTTAAACTACGAATAACGTTGATTTCCGCATGGGCTGATGGATCGTTGTCTCTCCTAACAGTATTATGAGCTAGGGCTACGACTTCGTTATTTTTGACAATTACTGCACCATAAGGCGCATCGCCTTCTTTTGCTTCTGCCAATGCTAAACGCATAAAATATTCTGGGTTCATATAAGCTGAGGTTAACATAAGGATAATGGTTAATAATATCGTATTTCTAATGTTATAACTAAGAATTAAGATTAATTAATGGTCGAATATGTTACTGAGCAGACAAGAAACAGAATTTTACTTAAAAGACCTGGAAACGCCAATAGGTAAAGCGATTAATTTAACACTTGCCTCTTTGGTGCTAATATCATCGGGAATTTTTGTGGTAGAAACATATAATATTCCTGATGATATGCGGTTTCAGTTAAATGTAGCTGATATTGCGATCGTCATCATTTTCGCAGTGGAATATTCACTCCGTCTATGGAGTGCGGAAAACAAAATTAAGTATATTTTTAGCTTTTATTCGATTATTGATTTAATGGCAATTTTGCCATTTTTTCTAGGAATGGTGGATATTAGCTTTATCCGTTTACTAAGGTGGTTTCGAATTTTACGATTAATCAGATTTATAGATAGAAAATTTTTATTCGCAAGTGTCAGTACCGAAGATGGGATGATTTTTGCGCGAATATTATTTACATTATTTGCAATTGTTTTTATTTACTCTGGCTTAATTTATCAAGTCGAGCATCCGGTTAATCCTCAAAATTACGGCACATTTTTGGATGCTTTTTATTTCTCTGTTGTCACCATGACAACTGTCGGATTTGGTGATGTTATTCCAATTTCTGAAGTAGGACGCCTGCTAACAGTATTGATGATTTTTTCAGGAATTGCCCTGATTCCTTGGCAAGTGGGAGATTTAATTAAGCGAGTGGTGAAAACTGCCAATCAGATAGAAACAGTTTGTTCAGATTGTGGTTTGGCTTTCCATGATGTAGATGCTGGATTCTGTAAAAGGTGCGGGACTAAGTTACCTAGTCGAAGGGCTGATTGAGGTGCGATCGCATCCACGTTGAGATCCTCTTACATCTGTTCCAAATTACTGCAAACAATGTAAAGCTGCATTTCGCTCATATTTTCATCACATTTGTTTTTCATAATTTTGCTGATCAGCTAATCACCAAATAGCTAGCATCGTTCTAAGATTGGCATATATGATATGGTAAATTTGTGTTGATTTATTTTTGACTACTAACATCAATTCTGTATTAAGATTGTCTCCGGCTCCGCTACTGAATTTTGGTGTAAATGTAGGCTCACAAAAAACAGTATAAGTCAGGAATATATTTATGAGTAGCTTAGTCTTATTATTAATGGGTTTCGTAACTTTTTTCTTGGCTTTAAATACTCAAGACGAAATTCATCGCATTACTGCTATGATAAGCGGGACAATTCTTTTGATTTGGGGTTTGGCTCTAGCTCCCTTGGCATTTCAATTGCTAATTGAGATTGTGTCAGTTTTAGCAGCTTTCTCTGTTTGTATGCGTTGCTTGGGTTGTGGTTATAACCGCGATTGATTTTTAACTAACTTGATAAATTATAAGTTTTTTGACATCTTCAAGAGATAAATTAAGTAATTGAGCAGTCATCACTTCTAACATATTAACTTCAGTGACTGGTAGCACAAAATTAAACTTTTTTAGAGGATTATTGACAGGTTTCACCTCAACCAAGCTAAATCCTTGCTTTTATCAATTAAGGTTTCAATAAGTTTGAATGTCTCTACCGCGACGATAGCTTTAACGCGTCACGATTATTATGCATTTACAAATAAAGCTAATCATAATCCTAGTTCATGCGATCGCTTGGGTTTTGCTCTTTAAACGCCCCGCTTGCAGATGGCAAATCTGATGTAGTCAAATAATAACGTGCTAATTACCAGGTAGTTCAGGGTAAAATAATCATTCTCCGCAGCCGTTCAGGAAAGAGAATACAACCAATGGCTAACCTCAACCTCATTTCAGAATATAAAAGCTTTGGTGGCAAACTCGGTTTTTATAGTCATCCCTCCTCCACCTGTAACGCCCAAATGCGTTTTGCTGTCTATCAACCACCACAAGCTACTCAAAAACCTGTGCCGATTCTCTATTTTCTCTCTGGGTTGACTTGCACGGAAGAGAATTTTATGGCAAAGGCGGGGGGAGTGCAGCGCTTTGCGGCTGAGTACGGTTTGATATTGGTTGCACCAGATACGAGTCCGCGCAATACTGGCATTGCAGGTGAGGATGATGACTGGGACTTTGGGAGTGGTGCGGGCTTTTATGTTGATGCTACAGAGGAACCGTGGAGTCAACATTACCAAATGTATAGTTATGTCGTCCAGGAATTACCTGCTTTAATTACCGCAAATTTCCCCACGCAACCTGAGAAACAAGGTATTTTCGGTCATTCGATGGGGGGACATGGGGCACTTGTTTGTGCAATGAGAAATCCAGAACTCTACAAATCAGTATCAGCTTTTGCACCTATCACTGCACCGATGCGTTGTCCTTGGGGTCAAAAGGCTTTTAGTGGTTATCTTGGCAGCAATCAAGAAAATTGGCGTGATTATGATGCCAGTGAATTAGTGAAAAAATTAGGATATCACAGTCCAATTCTCATTGACCAAGGAACTGCTGATAAATTTTTAGCTAAGGAATTACTACCAGAGGTGTTTGAGCAAGCTTGTGCAGATGTTAACCAGCCGCTAAACTTGCGTTATCAAGAAGGCTATGACCACAGTTATTATTTCATCTCTAGTTTTATTGAAGATCATATTCGCCACCATGCGTTAGCGTAGCTTACCGTAGGTATCGCTTTATTAATTACAGCAGTTTTCATCTATTTAGATCCCGCATTCCTATAGGATTCCTGATTTTTCAACAAGACTACGAGAAAATATGGTAGTTTTACGAACAAAAAGAACCCCGATTTATTCGAGAAATCGGGGTTCTGAGCCTGTCAGTGGAGAGCAAATCAAATAGGATTGCCATAACTCAGCATTTATAAACTGCCACACTTTTCTTAATTTTTATATTGTAGTTAAACAAATAACCCCTGAAATCAAACAGCACCCTGTCATGCTGTAAGGAAATCAATCAGATAATAGTCCTCATATACGATCGCTCAATGAATTTTGGGTCATATCCGTAGATATGGCGATCTAAGTCTTCGTCAAAAATACATTTGCAACTCGATTAATCAATTAAATCTTTAGTAGGAGAATGACCATGTTAGATATCGATGAAATGGGCACAAAAGAAATGCATGAAGTCTTGCGAAAAGTAGGACATGGGCATTTAGGTTGTGCACTTGAAGGACATCCCTATGTTGTGCCTATGCACTATTATTTTGAAGAGCCAAACATCTACATCTTTACCACGCTTGGGATGAAGACTAAGTATATGGATGCGAATCCAGAAGTCTGTTTGCAAGTTGAAGAAGTCCAGGATCTAAAGCATTGGCGCAGCGTTACTGTGACTGGTCGAGCCGAACACATCACTCTTGGGGAAGACATTGATCGCGTCATGCAATTTATCAAAACGCAAAATCCAACGCTTTCACCCGCTATTAATCGAACCTGGATTGATGCCTGGGGTCGTGGGGAGGTGATGGCACTTTACTGTATCCATCCCAGTGAGATGAGTGGACGAACAACTGACGGTGTCAGCAGTCATGCAGGAGTGGTGAGTGCTGAATGCTGATTTACGCCATAGATAAATCTAGGACATCGAAGTAAGAATGCATTATTTCTTGTGCACTTGACAATAGCGGTTCGGATTAGTGATGCTGCTGGGCAAAAACGTTGATCTAGTTACAAAGTAGTTGATATTGTTGAATAATGCTGATTTCAGCTTAAACAGCACCCAATGTTTCATAACCCACACTCAGTAACCTAGATTAATCAATATGTCTGAGATTCAAAACAAAGTGATAATCATCACTGGAGCCAGCAGTGGATTAGGTGAGGCGACCGCGAAGCGACTTGCTGCGAATGGAGCTAAACTGATGCTGGCCGCCCGCCGTGAAGATCGGCTCAAAGATTTGGTTGCAGCGATCGCTAAATCAGGAGGAACTGCAACCTACCGAGTGACGGATGTAGCAGATCGCGCCCAGGTGGAAGCCTTGGCGAAGGAAACTTTGAGTACATACAGCCGGATCGATGTGCTAATCAATAATGCCGGATTGATGCCGCTTTCTCCCCTCGACCAAGTAAAGGTGGAGGAGTGGGATCGGATGATCGATATCAACATCAAGGGCGTTCTTTATGGGATTGCTGCCGTGTTGCCGATTATGCGTCAGCAAAAATCTGGTCACATCATTAACCTATCGTCTGTGGCTGGACATAAGGTGTTTCCGGGGTCAGCAGTCTACTGTGCTACCAAGTACGCAGTGCGGGCGATCTCTGAAGGGCTGCGACTAGAGTCAAATGGTGAAATCCGTTCGACTAATATATCACCAGGAGCCGTTGCCACTGAGTTGACTACCACGATTACCGATAAAGACACAGCACAGGGAATTGATCAACTTTATGCGATCGCCATTGATGCAGACGCTATTGCTCGTGCGATCGCTTATGCCATTGAGCAACCCAGTGATGTTGATGTGAATGAAATGATCATCCGGCCAACACGTCAAGAACTTTAAATTTCGGCTTACAGGGCAAGCATTCGGCTCAGATAAACTCTCTCACCGAACAAGCAAGTATAGAATTCGCTTAAAAAAACTCTGCGTACCTCTGCGCTTTCCTTCTCTGCTAGACGCTGACGCTCCTAACGTCGCTACCGCTTCGCTAATGCGAACGCCTCCCTCTGCGTTTAAAACGTAACGATTTTAAGCAAAACTCTACAAAGTTGTCAGTGTCAGATTAATAAGTCCAATTTTGCTTAGTCTGCAAGCTATAGGTTCCATCTTTCACATTTACCCGCTCAGGAATCAGATTTAAATCTCTAAATATATTTGCCTGATGCTGTAGAGCAGTCAGCGATTGGTCGTCAATCGGGATGATGGCGCGTTCGGTACTACGTTGCTGTAAAGTTCCGACGATAGATGGATCGATTTCATGGTGTTCTGCCATTCGTTGAACCGCTTCTAATTCCTGCTTCTTAGCCCAAGCTCCAGCTTCGTTGACCTCTTCTAAAATCACCTTGAGCAGGTCGGGATAGTCGCGTACCAGCTCTGGAATCGCGTAGTAATAGGTTGGAACTTCCACGGAAGCTTTGTCACCAAATATGCTCTCTAGGTCTGCAATCGATCGCCCTGGGTAAGTGCTTCGGGCTTGAGTTGCCGTATAGGGAACCCAAATCACCCAAGCATCGATTTCACCCCGGCGGAATCGGGGCAGCACCTCCGGTTGTGTCAGATAAACTGGCTCAATGTCACTAAAATCGAGTCCGACTTTTGCCAGCGCTCGCACAAGCACATAATGAGCGCTTGAGCCTTTGTCAAAAGCGATCTTTTTACCTTTGAGGTCGGCCAGCGTCTGAATTGGCGAATCTTCCGGTACTAGAATCGCTTGACCTTTGGGAGCGGTATATTTTTCCTTAGCCACCCGCACAAATATATGATCCGCCGCTTGAGAGAAGATGCTGGCCGTGCCGCCGCCACCGCAGAAGTCAATCGTCCCGTTGCTGAGTGCTTCTATCAGAGAAGAGGCTGATAAAAAGCTTGTCCAGATTACACTCAGCCCATAAGGTCGCAAACGCTTTTCGAGCAAGGCTTGAGCACGGAGAACTTCCAGATTGGTCATCCCTTCTGGATATCCTATTTTGAGTTGCTTGAGCCGCCTTGCTTGCTCTGCTAAGGGCGTATTGCTAGAGCGATCGGAACGGTTAGAAAACCAGCGATCTAAAACTACACAGAAAATTATACCCCCCATAAACAGTCCCACGGTTTCTAATAACTGAATTATGGAGCTTTTGGGTAGTTTAAACTGATTCATGAGAGTGGAAAGCTGATTGCCAGATTCCGAAGTGGCAATAGCATGACCGTCAAAAACTATAGTCAAAACCAAAATCGAGATAAATCCGAGGCAAAATCGAACTGCAAACCTGTAGGTAGCCGATCTACGAGTGGCTGATCTGAGCGACCGTAAGATGTTTTGACCTGTGCATCTACGCAAAAGGTCAATCAAACGGCTAATCATAATGACTCCTTTGTTGATGCTTGCAATGAATGGCGCATTATATACGAGAAGACAGCCAGAGGGTTAGATTTTTTGGGTCTATTTACTATATATAACTAGCCCTTTCAAGGTGACTCGTAAAATCTCTTTTTTTCTCTCTGCGCGGCGCCAGTTGCTTCTCTCAAGGGGAGACGCTGCGCGTAGCTTGCTTCCCCGCAGGGGTACAAGTTGGGGAACCCGCCCAACGCACTGGCTTCTCTGTGCCTCTGCGGTTTAAAAGTAATTTATTTAACTACAGAGGCGCACAGAACACAGAGGTAAGAGGCTAAAGAGGAGTTTCTTGACCAACATTTTTACCCACCTTGGAAGGGCTAATGTATATGACTTACGCACTGTACAAATTAATCATGGTATGCGTTTCCCAAAATAGGTTTTTTCAAGCTTTTATCTATCATTTTTTGATGGTAAATACACCCATACTTTAGGGGTGAATTCATGAATTGGTTTTATAATGTGGTTTTGAAACCATACTTATTTGGTATTTCTTGTCAATGCGTAATTCCTATTATATATTATTAGGACTTACACAAATATTTTATATGTATAGGTCAAGGCATTTAACAGAAGATAGCATAATGCACCATCGCCACTAGGAGTGGTTTTGCTACGTAATTCCTGTATTATAACTAGGTTGAATAAATGAGAAATCGAGTCATAGCCGATGTGCGGAACTCGCATTTTCAGATTAATATTTCTCGATCTTTTGGGGCTGATTAAAAAGGTTGAGCGATCGCTAGTTTCGTTCATCAGATTAGGTGTTGAGTGAGGAATAGTGATGGATTGGTTAATTGCAACAATTAAGATTGGGCTAGCTACGGCTGTGGCAACAACCTTTGACGACAATATTTATCTGACTGCCTTCTTCAGTGAGGTCAATCGAACTTTTCGTCCTCAGCATGTTGTGGTTGGTGAGATTATCGGGTTCACGGCATTAGTGACAGTAAGTTTCGTTGGTTTCTTCCTGGGTCTAGCAATTCCGTCAACTTGGACTGGTCTACTGGGGATTCTGCCGATACTCATTGGCTTAAACAATTTGTTCAACCTGAATAAGGATGATTCATCTGAAGATAAGTCAGCTAATCTGAAAAGAAACTCTAAATTTAAAGGATTTGATTCCAGAAAGCGATCGCTCTGGGACGTAATCCGCGATCCGCAAACCTATCGCGTCTCTGCGGTAACAATTTCTAACGGCGGCAACAATCTTGGAATTTATATACCCCTGTTTGCCAGCAGCAGCATTCAAAATCTGGCGGTGATCATACCAGTTTGCTATTTCATTGTTTGCTGCTGGCTATTTATGTCCTATACTTTGACTCATCAACCCGGTATCGCCTTGGTACTCAGCCGTTATGCTGGCAAGATTTTCCCCTTCGTGCTGATGTGGCTAGGTTTTAGAATTTTGATGGACAGCGAATCTTATCGTCTTTTTCTACCGAACAGTTGACAGACAAAGGTTCAGAGTCCGATTATCTTGATTCTGATTTTTGCGGCGGTGCTGATTTTTCTTCAAGATGCGGCATCTGCCAACATTGCTACTTTTTTACTCACTTCCGATCAGCCAGAGAATTTTCTACGAACTGTTTGCCACACTCCTTGCAGCGATAGCACTGTTTACCCCTTCGATACCCGTTTTTGGATAACTGCTTCGATTGACAGTGAGGACATATCATTACTTTCATTACATTACTCAACCGATTGTCACCCAGATGCGGCTCTAAATATGACACCATCAAGTCTTCAATCTGTTGAGTCAACTGTTTGCGGTACTCCTGATTAGGGCTGCGAAGTGCCGCCAGCATTACCGCATTGCTACTATGCACGCATACTTCTGCTAGCAAACTGTAATGTTCTTCCCTTAGCGCCGGATTTCGCTGCTTCAGGATACTCGCCATGAAGTTGATCGCCTCTTGGGTCATGCTTTCATCGATAGACTGGAAAATCTCGCGTGCCAGATAAAACTGCACAAACACCACCCGCGAGACTGGCTGTTCAAATAGTTTTGCAACAGTCGTGACAAGCGCATGAATCATTTGCCGGAGTGGCAACTGGACAATTTTTGGGATATCTACCTCTGCCCACATAGCCTTCACCCGCTCAATATGGCGTAACTCCATCGCCTTGAAAATAGCAGCTTTGTCAGGGAAAAATTGATAGAGAGAGCCGATCGCTGTCCCTGCTTTTGCTGCAATCTGATGAGTCGTTGCTGCTTCATAGCCCATTTCATCAAATACAGAGGCGGCAGCATCTAGAATTTTTTCAACTCGTTCTTTGCCTCGTTGCTGTTTGGGTTGATAGCGCAAGCTGCTTGACAAATGTGAATATTCTGTCATATTTTGAAAATGCGACAAATCTTTCACAATTTTATCTTTAAGGGGGAGGGAGAATCCTATGCAATCTATGCTTCCTGGAGCGCCCTGGTTGTTAGCGCACAAGTCTATGCTGGCAGTGAATCAACCCCGAAAAATTTCTTTGTATGGTGCTGATTATGTGATGTGGAAGGATGCTGTTGGAGACATCCATGCCTTACCCAATGCCTGCCCCCATCTGGGAGCAATGCTATCAGAAGGATGGTGCGAAACTCAAAGCGATGTCTACGACGGGCTACGCCCACGCACAAGTACCATAGTCTGTCCGTTTCATGCCCTGAAGTTTGATGGATCAGGCTGCACTGTGTTGCCCGGATCGAACAACAAAACATTACCCCAACTGAAACCCTTAGAACTAATAATTCAAGGAGATTTCATCTGGTCTTATGGGGAATATGAGCCAAAGATATCCATTCCCACTGTGCTGAATGAAATTGCCAACACTTACTACTTTATTGGGCATACCGCAGATCGAAGTATTGAGACAGACTTACTAACTATGCTGCTGAATATGCACGACTACAATCATCAAAACGGCACTCACCGGGATTTGTTTCGGATTACCGGGGTGGAATTTCATCAATTCATTGATGATGGGCATCACTCCCATGCGTTTTATGATATGCCCACAGCCCCTTACAGTTTAGTAGAAAAGCTCAGAAAACCGGATTTATTTCTGCTACCCAGTACTATTAAGGCGCACCTGGAAAATCATTTTCCATCCCTAGTGATTTTTCATGGAGAAATGCCTTTGGGTAAAGCGGCGCAGTGTCATATTTTTGTGCCAGAAGCGCAGAATCGGACACGAACTTACATTTTACTATTCGGTCAAGCCAAGCATCCGGCATTTAAGGTTTTTGGCAACACTTATCTCAAGTTTGGCAAGGTTGTAGTGGATCAAGATGCGGATATTCTCGGAAAAATTTATCCAGATACACCTCAGAAAATTAAACTCAACAATGAAGTGGGTATGGATTGGGTAAGACGTAATTTTGAAAGCTTCCCTAATGTCGTTTCACCTAATCTTTCAAAGTGAATTTCAGATACACCTTCATTACCACGATTATGCGTTAGCCGTACTCCGCAGTAGTTGCAAGCTACGCAGAGCGTCTCCAAGAGTTGGCTTTGACAGAGCCATCGCTTTACAGGTATCTAGAATAAGGGCGATCGCCCCTTTGCCCAAACCACGTTGAGGGAGATTGCATTTTAAGGTTATTTTGGTTTTTGGATGTGATCGCAGTTTACCTGTAAAGCAGTTACGATCGGATAGTTGAGCCTATAATCTAGAATTGTTAGGGAGACTCCAAAGCATGAGTGAAACTGCGGAAAAACTTAAACTCGAACTTTCTCAGCTTTCTGCAAAAGAACGTGCTGAAATTGCCTACTTTCTAATTCATTCTCTAGATGAGAGTATAGATGATAATCTAGAAACTGCTTGGGATAAGGAATTAAGCCAACGGTTGGAGGATGTTAGTCGCAAAACAGCTATTGGAGAACCATCATCTCAAGTTTTTTCTGAGTTACGAGAAAAGTATTCGTGAAGTTTATTGTTATCCACACCGAAGCCAGAAATGAGCTTGATGCTGCAATAGCTTACTATGAAGCTCAAAAAGTAGGCTTGGGACTAGATTTACTGTCTGAAGTGGAAAAAGTCATTCTTAAAATTCAGCAAAACCCCAATTTAGGAACCCTACACAAGATTGAAGGAATACGTCGTTACGCTATTCAACGTTTTCCCTATCTAATTTTTTATACGGAGCTTGAAGAAGTGATTTGGGTTATTGCAATCGCACATGGTAAGCGCAAACCGAATTACTGGAAACAAAGAAATATTGAAATTTAATTAACTAATGTTAGCCGTACCATCGCTGAGTGCATAGCAGTCAATCGCCGGACAATCTGATCAATCTCCAAATCTAATATGCTGTAATCAATGACTGCCTGACGAATTGGTGTATGTCCTTGATTCACAGCTAGTTCTTCTATCCGGGCTGTACGCAGTGCTTGTAGGTGCGGTTGGATTTTGTGCAGAGTTTCTTCCAAGTCAGGTAACGGCGGAGGGATAATTTCCTGCTGTACTGAATCAGCTAACTGCTCTAACATTAGCGAAACTTGGCGGACAAAGGTTTCTAATTCTGGGAGTGGCACGGTTCCTCGAAAATGTTCGAGATGTACTGCCAAAACTGTCACGGCGTTAGTAAAACGTCCCGTGTACACCAGCAGCGTCATTACTGGTTCTACTAATTCTTTGGGCATTTGGGGTTCGCGCAGTAATCCTTGGAATGAGGCTTGGGCATTGCCGATTGCTAGTCCAGTTTGTCGCCGTTGATTGATAATTGTAGAGTCAGGCTCCTTTGTTCCCTGGTAAACAGCCATCACATCCCGAAAGTATTTGTGGGATTCTCGCAAAGCAGTGGCGAGTTGACTGGGTAAGCGATCGCGTTCCCGATTTGGCAATATAAAATAATGACTCGCAAAAGCCAGTCCCGCCCCAATTAATGTATTTAATACCCGAAAGCCAGCAAATTCCCAACCAATGGGATTACCAATATCGATAATTAGTAAGACAAAGATTGACAAGAAAACCACCGAAGACCCATAGTTGACACTGATCAGGGAAATGCCAAAAAAGACTGTCAGCAAAATGATTATGTCTAATACAGGCTTATTCGTGATAGTTGCAATTAGGATAGCTGCTAATACGGCTCCTAAGATAGTCCCACCGACTCGCTGAAAAAATCTTTGGAAAGTTGCACCAAAGTTTGGTTTGAGAACTAGGATGCTCGTCAGCGTCACCCAATAGCCCATTGGTAAATTGGTAATGTTGTATAGTATTACGCCTACAGTTAAAGTTACAGCAATGCGGAGAGCATGGCGAAAGATTGCTGAATCTGAGGTGAAGTTTTCTTTGAGTAAATTTAAGAGCGATCGCTGTTCGTTTTCAACTAACAGAAGTCTATCTATATCTCGGCGACTGATTTTGCTGCGATCTGCCAGAGATTTAGCTGTCTGAGCCGTATATTGCAACTGCTTGATCAGCTTTTCGATCATCAGCACCAGGTTCGTGAGAGCAACGAGAGTTGTGTAGTCTGTCTCACTCCCCCCAACTGCTTTTCTTTGCAGATTTTCTTGTTCCTTGAGTGCCTCATAGATGCGGTTAAGATTCCCCAGATCAATGCTGGCAGGCTTGCCAGATATGACTTTTGCTATAGCTTGCAGAATGACTGAGATTTGTTCGAGTGCATCGTCTACTAATTGCTGGACTATGTGATATTGCTGTTGCTTGAAGTGAGTTCCTAGTAACTCTGTTAAGGCAATAACTGAGCCAAGCAAGCGATCGCCATCCTGAATTAACACCAACAATTGCTCATCCATCCAACTCCGAGCCGATTGTCCAATGCGTACAGTACCTAAAGTAGTTCGTGCTGTTTCTAATGCCTGTCTAATTTCGAGAATATTTTCAGGTGTTGCTACTTTACCGAGAAATGCCTGAATGTAGTTGGCGATGGCACTGAAGCAGGCAGCCAAAGCTATTCGTAGTGGATCGTAAGGTCTAAAGGGCCACATTACTAAGGAAAGTAACATCGCCCATCCGCCTGCAATGAGACATAGCAGCGATCGCATGAGTGCAACTTCCAAACTTCCTGGTAGTGCGATCGTGGAAATAAATGATACTCCTACCACCAGACCGACATTTGCACCAGCATTCCCATACAGCGATGCAAAACCTGAAGCAAGTCCCCAAAGAAATGTCAGCACCACGGCTAGCACTGGAATTTTAGCGACTAGAGTACCAACAAATACTGAAACAGCGATTCCCAAAGTAGCCGCCACCATCGCCTTAGCTTTGATATGATAAGGGCCACCAACATTTGCTAAGTTGACAAAGTAAGCCATTAAACCGACAAATAATCCGCTTTCCCTTTGGTTGATTAGTTGCCCAATTAGCATCGGAACCCCCAACGCTAACGCAGCTCGCAAGCCGTTGGATATTGCTGGTTTTCCCGGCTCTGACTGGATCAGAAACTTGAGGAAATTACTTCGATTCAATTGCATTGTTTTTGTTAACAAAACAAAATTTTTATCTAGATTTTACTAATATTCTGATATATATAGACTTATTTTAAGCCATATAGCGCTTCTGGGTTGAGTGCAATACAAACCTAACCCCCAACCCCTCCCCTACAAGGGAAAGGGAGTAAGATTTTATTTTTCTCTCTTTATTAGGCTACCGTGTATACACAAGTCTTTTAGAACTGCCGTGTAAAGTAGGGTGAGTTAATTTTTAGCAGTCAAGACAATGCGATTGTTAGTCGAGACAATACGATTGTTAGTCAAAACAATGCGATTGTTAGTCGAGACAATGCGATTGTTAGTCGAGACAATGCGATTGTTAGTCGAGACAATGCGATTGTTAGTCGAGACAATGCGATTGTTAGTCAAGACAATGCGATTGTTAGTCGAGACAATACGATTGTTAGTCGAGACAATGCGATTGTTGGTCGAGACAATACGATTGTTAGCCGATACAATGCGATTGCACCTCAAAAGACTTGTGTGTACACCCTAGCCTTTCCCTCACGAGTTTGTAATTTACTAAAGTATGAGGATGCACATTTTATATACAGCAGATTTCAACTTGGTGAGGTACAGATAATCTTAGGGGCACAACATTTTGGTGTACTTCATTTACCTAAAATACGCTGTATCAATAATTTTAGTTGCTGATTGTTAAAATTTAAACGAATATTAACAATAAAACAAAAAAATTAAAATAATGTCAACGAATTTGATAGAAAAAAATATCAAAACTGTCCAAAAGTAGGGATAATTTTTACAAGACAAAAACAATAAAAACCATTTACCTGGATAAAGGACTTTCAAATAAAAATACTCAACTACTTGTTATGGAGTGGGCGACACGAGCGCCCATAGCCAAAGGCTTGGCTCTTCGGTCTACCCTACAAGATTGAATATATTTATTTATTGGAAATCCTAAAGGTTTAATGTCGATAAACTGCTCTGACTTCAGGGGAGGATTCATAAATGAAGACTCCGGATCATAAACCTGAAGAGGAATCGATCGCGAGCAGATGATGAGTGAAATAGAGAAAAAGTTAAGCGCGAGGACATGGATTTAGTATGGCTAATAGTAGTGCAATCACCCCAGCACGACGCTTGAGTGAAAAGTTACCTTCACCGCTCAAGCGTTTAGCAGATTTGGCTTATAACTACTGGTGGAGTTGGAGTGGCGATCGCATCTCCCTATTCCAAACCATTGATCCCCAAGAATGGGAACGCTGTGGTCATAATCCAGTAGCAATTTTAGAGTCGGCAACCTACGAGCGTCTGACGCAATTAGCAGAAGACCCATTTTACTTAAAGCAGATATCCGCCCTCGCGCGCGAGTTTGACCAATACATCAACCAGCAAGATACTTGGGTAAGTCGAGTTGCACCGCAAGTATCTGCATCTCGCCCCATTGCTTACTTTTGTGCCGAATTTGGCATCCATGAATCCCTACCCGTCTACTCTGGCGGCTTAGGAATTCTCGCTGGGGATCACCTAAAATCATCATCAGATTTGGGTGTACCGTTGGTTGGTGTTGGCTTGTTGTATCGCCAAGGTTATTTTCGGCAACGCTTGAACCGCCAAGGTTGGCAAGAAGATTATTATATTGATAATCCTTTTGGACGAATGCCCCTGGAATTAATTAAAAATGAGCAAGGGGAATCAGTCACTATCGAGTTACAAGTTCGCCAGAGGGTTGTCAAAGTGCAAATCTGGCGAGTGCAAGTTGGGCGAGTCACATTATATTTATTAGATAGCGATCGCAACGATAACGATCCCATTGACCGTTGGCTAACGGGACACCTATACGGCGGTAACTTGGAAACCCGCATCGCCCAAGAAGTCGTTTTGGGAATTGGCGGGGTTCGCGCCCTACACGCCTTGGGAATTGAACCTTCTGTCTATCACCTCAACGAAGGACACGCTGCATTTTGCACCTTGGAAATTGCCCGCTTAGAAATTGAGCGGACTGGTAAATCCTTCTACGATATTGAAGCCAAGGTGCGAAATAGTTGTGTATTCACCACCCATACCCCCGTTCCCGCCGGTCACGATGTCTTCTCACCCGATTTAATAGATTCTTTCTTTGCTAGCTATTGGCCGCAATTGCGACTTTCTCGTGAGCAATTTTTGGCATTGGGTGCAAGGCGATTGGGCGATCCTTGGGAACCCTTTGGCATGACCGTTTTAGCATTGCGGATGTCTCGTGCTTGCAATGGCGTGAGTGAATTGCACGGTCAAGTTTCCCGTAAAATGTGGACAGTTCTGTATCCGCAGCGATCGGAAGACAAAGTACCAATTGGTTACATTACCAATGGCGTTCATGCACCCACTTGGACTGCACCCCTGTTAGGTGACTTATATAACGAATATTTGGGAGAAGACTGGAAAAGTCGTGCCGTTGATCCCAAGATGTGGGCTAAAGTTGACGACATTCCCGACGAGGAACTGTGGTCACGGCATCTTATTCTTAAAGAAAGATTGATTGCCTTCACTCGTTATAAGGTGAAGAAATCACGGGAGTTGCGCGGCGAAAATTACGAACTAATTCAAGCAACAGAAAGCTTACTCGACCCCAATGTGTTGACTATTGGATTTGCCAGACGCTTCAGCCCTTACAAACGCGGGGATCTGATCTTGCGCGATGCTCAACGCGCACTAAAGATTTTTGGCAATGCTCAACGTCCAGTACAAATAATCTTTGCAGGTAAAGCGCACCCAGCCGATGAAGAAGGTAAGCGAATTATCCAACGCTTGATGGAGTGGTGTCACAATTCCGGGATTATTAACCGAGTCGCCTTTATTGAAGATTACGACATTTACACTGGTCAAAAATTGGTGCAAGGTGTGGATGTTTGGTTAAATAATCCCCGTCGTCCTTTGGAAGCGTCTGGTACAAGTGGACAAAAAGTCTGCTTTAACGGCGGTCTTAATTGCAGCGTTTTGGATGGCTGGTGGTGCGAAGGCTACCAAGCAGGGCCAGATGGTAAGGGAATTAACGGTTGGGCAATTGGTGAAGATGCTAATACTAGCGATCAAGAATTGCAAGATCGGATTGATTCGCGATCGCTTTATCAGCTCTTAGAAGAAGAAATCGTTCCTCTATATTATGACCAAGATGCTCAAGGTATTCCCCACCGTTGGGTGCAGATGATGAAAACATCCATTAAGACAAATGCACCATTATTCAACACCGACAGAATGATTGCCGACTACGTTTCACAGGTGTATGTCCCAGAGATTTCTAAAAGTGTCGAACCGATTTTAGCTAAAGTTCTGCTTTAGATAATTTTCAGTTTCCTGGTTAAATAGAGGGGCGGGTTTTTAGCCCCTTTTTTTTGCTCCTAGTATCGCCTGCGATAAGATCGAGAATAAATTCATGCTGTGTTTATGGCAACCCAACTCAGCCAAGCCAAATCACCAACAGAACTGGTAATCTCTTGGGAAGCCTTGCCCAAAGATTTTCAACTAGAGGATGAACCAGTGGAGAATACCGGTCAGCCACTTTTGGCTGGTGCTTTGCGTGAAAGCCTAGAAATTAGTGGATTCATTCAACCCCAGATGTTGATAGCTTCAAACTTTGGTCTTTGTGCGACAGTCAACGAGCAATTTATTGCCAAAGCACCAGACTGGGTTTATGTGCCGTCGGTTAATGAAGTGGTGGGTAATCGCAAAAGTTATACACCCAATTTAGAAGGAGATATTCCTGCGATCGCCATCGAATTTTTATCTGATACTGAGGGTGGAGAATATTCGGTCAAGCGAACTTATCCACCAGGAAAATGGTTTTTCTACGAGCAAATTTTGCAGATTCCCATCTACGTAATTTTTGAACCTTATGGCGGTTTATTAGAATATTATCAACTGGAAAATAAACGCTATGAGTTAAAACAACCCGACGAAAATGGTCGTCATTGGATTGATGTAATGGGCTTATTTTTGGGAACTTGGCAAGGAACAAAAGAAGGGCGAACTGGTTATTGGTTGCGCTGGTGGGATCAAGCTGGTAATTTATTACCGTGGGCTATGGAACAGATTGAACAAGAACGCCAACGTGCTGAACAAGAACGCCAACGCGCCGAACAAGAACGCCAACGCGCCGAACAAGAACGCCAGCAAAAAGAACGACTGATTGCTTATTTGCAATCTCAGGGTATTGACCCGAATAATTTGCCCTAGTACAGGCCGGCGGAAATAAACCACCCATTCCAAATGAATAAAACATTTACGCTGTATTCATTTTTAATTTTTAATTTTTAATTCCGCCTTGCGTACTAGTGGTTCATCGCATTAAATTAAGAGATAAATGCGTTTGTAGTGAGGACTTTAGTACTCGAACATCAAAGCACTAAAGTGCTTACTACGAACTTATTATATTTAATGACGTAGACCACTAATTCGAGTAGAAACAAAAAACCCCTCCCCGAATGATTTTCTCCTCCTGCCGACGCTCTCTACGAGACGCTACGCGTAGCTTGCTTCACCGTAGGAGTACGCGGACTCGCTAACGCTGCGCTATCCTGCCTCCTTCAATAAACTGGCAATTTGGCACCTAAAACTTTTCTATTGCAGTTTTAATTGAGATATCAACAGGGTTACAGGAACATTGAGAAAATTCTACAAGGGATAAATTCCCGTCTCAAAATCCCACCCAATGGCCAGTTGTAGACGCCCACGCTCTCCGAAGCACTCTAACATCGAGCAGCGCAAGCGTCATCGCTTCACCACAACTGGCTAGAAATCAAACAGAAAACATATAGACAAATGGATTTACACCATTTCACGAAATACCTGATATAGGTAGTAGTGGTGTATGGCTGTACACCCAGCGATTTTTAGTTACCAAAGCGATCGCCACCATTTATTTAAGCTGTAGCTGCCTGAGTTTATTATTTGCCGACAGTAGTAACTCTTGAGCTTTCAGATAGGCTGTTGTGCCATTTTGCACTTTTTCTAATTGATTAATAATACTCTGCAATTGGCTCAACACCCGATTCCGATCCACATCTTGAGCATCATCAGGAACTTTATTCCGAACTAAGATTTTATTGTATGTTTAATTATGTCTAGCTACTTAAGTTCTAAATTGCGATGCGATGTGAATATTAAATGACTCTTAAATCGTGTAAGAGGGTACTCTTATATCTTGCTTGAATCTGATATCTTCCTGAGAACAGCTTTGTTGTTATCAGCTAGATTAATGAGTCGAATTAATGGATTTGTAGGGCGACGTGATTTCTTAAAATTTGCTAGTGTTGTAGGTATTGCAGCTACTGCTTTTGGTGATAGCTTTTGGAATCCAGAGAAAACTGCTATTGCTGATATTTACCCAGCTAACAATAATCCAATCAGTCCGAATGAAGCTATCAAACGCTTACTGGATGGCAATCAAAGATTTATTCATCAAAAACGTAAATATCCCGATCAATCATTAGAACATCTACGATTAGTTGCTAAAGCTCAGTATCCCTTTGCGGCGATATTAGGTTGTGCAGATTCCAGAGTCCCTGCGGAAATCATTTTCGATCAAGGACTTGGAGATTTATTTGTCGTGCGAGTTGCTGGTAATGTCGTCAGTGACACAGTTATAGGTAGTCTGGAATATTCTACAACAGTATTGGGTTCGCAGTTGATTGTAGTTTTGGGTCATCGAAGATGCGGTGCAGTAGCAGAAGCAATCAAAAATGAACCACTTCCTGGCAGAATTGGTTTGATTATTGAGGGTATCAAACCATCTGTAGAAAAGGTAAAGTTAAGAATCGGCGATCAGATGCAGAATGCAGTGATCGCCAATATTCAATATCAGACTGAAAAATTGCAAGAAAGCTCAACAATTTTAGCTAAATTGCTCCGTGAAAATAAACTAAAAATTGTTGGGGCTTGTTACGATATTGACACTGGTGAAGTCAACATTATTACTTGAACATCTAACACCTTTTAGGCGTAGACTTTTAGATTAATGATGTTACATAAAATACTAGTTATAAAATATTTTTATTGATAATCTTGAAGATTAATCAAATGCATTGGTTAGGCTACGCCTACGCAAACTCGCAAAAATTCAGAAAAACCTAAAACCAAGGCACAGCCTAGGCTTGTAATAAATAAACCTAGCAGGGGCTATATAACAAGGCCGCCTGCCAGGAAGGTATAGTATATTCTGGCCATGTTTGATTAGGTTAGCGCTTATTTATAAAAAATAATTGCGTATCCCTAGATACAATAACTAAATCTTTTGGAAAACACAGTTAAGAAAAGTTACTAAATAGGTTAATTTCCAATTAAAACCAACAATTTATCGAATGAGGAGATGAGGGGGAGAAATCAATTAAAAATTAAAAATTAAAAATTAAAAATCTTACCCTTGCAGGGAAGCAGGCTAGCAAGAGCGTCTCATAGAGAAGAAAAGACTGAAAAAGAGGTAGCTAAAGCTTCACGTCGGGTTAGGGATAAGTGGGACAAGGAGAATAAGCAATGCCCAATGCCCCATCCCCAATGCCCCATAATATAAGAAAGCGCTTCACACTTCTTAAATAATCAGCTTTATTAGAACAATGGCGAGAGACTTGCGGGGATTCATTAAAATTTTGGAAGAAAAGGGACAATTACGGCGAATTTCAGCTTTAGTTGACCCGGATTTAGAAATTGCTGAAATTTCCAACCGGATGCTGCAAAAAGGTGGCCCAGGGTTGTTGTTTGAAAACGTCAAAGGCGCTTCCTTCCCGGTGGCGGTGAATTTGATGGGAACTGTGGAAAGGATTTGCTGGGCGATGAATATGCAGCATCCAGAGGAATTGGAAACTCTGGGGAAAAAACTCAGTATGCTGCAACAGCCAAAACCGCCGAAGAAGATTTCCCAGGCGATAGATTTTGGAAAGGTGCTGTTTGACGTGGTGAAGGCGAAACCAGGACGGGATTTTTTCCCCGCTTGTCAGCAAGTTGTACTTCAAGGTAATGATTTAGATTTAAACAAGTTGCCTTTGATACGTCCTTATGTTGGTGATGCTGGCAAGATTATCACGCTGGGATTAGTAATTACCAAAGATTGTGAAACGGGTACTCCAAATGTAGGTGTGTATCGCTTGCAACTGCAATCTCAAAATACGATGACGGTTCACTGGTTATCAGTGCGGGGTGGGGCCAGGCATTTGCGAAAAGCGGCCGAACGTGGGAAGAAATTAGAAGTTGCGATCGCACTTGGTGTCGATCCTCTAATTATCATGGCAGCAGCTACACCCATCCCTGTAGATTTATCAGAATGGCTATTTGCTGGACTTTACGGCGGTTCGGGTGTGCAGTTGGCGAAGTGTAAAACCGTCGATTTGGAAGTTCCCGCAGATTCCGAATTTGTCTTGGAAGGGACGATTACACCAGGAGAAGTTTTACCCGATGGGCCTTTTGGCGACCACATGGGTTATTACGGCGGCGTGGAAGATTCGCCATTGGTACGCTTTGAGTGTATGACACATCGGAAAAACCCGATTTACTTAACAACATTTAGCGGTCGTCCACCCAAAGAAGAAGCGATGATGGCGATCGCACTAAATCGCATTTATACGCCCATACTGCGGCAACAAGTATCAGAAATTGTCGATTTCTTCCTACCAATGGAAGCTTTGAGTTACAAAGCAGCGATTATTTCCATTGATAAATCATATCCAGGACAAGCCCGACGGGCGGCTTTAGCATTTTGGAGTGCTTTACCACAATTTACTTACACCAAATTTGTAATTGTTGTGGATAAAGACATAAATATTCGCGATCCGCGTCAAGTTGTGTGGGCGATTAGTTCCAAAGTTGACCCAGTGCGGGATGTATTTATTTTGCCGAATACACCTTTTGATACCTTGGATTTTGCCAGTGAAAAGATTGGCTTAGGTGGACGGATGGGAATTGATGCAACTACAAAAATTCCGCCGGAAACAGACCATGAATGGGGTTCGCCTTTAGAATCTGATCCAGATGTGGCGGCGATGGTAGAGAGACGATGGGCGGAGTATGGTTTAGCAGAGTTGCAGTTAGGAGAAGTTGACCCGAATTTGTTTGGCTATGATATGAGGTAAGACCATTTCACGAAATACCTGATAAAGATAGTAGGGGTGTACAGATGTACGCCCCTATAGCTGATGCCATAAAATTGAAGAAATGATGGCACAAAAAAGTGAAAAATCCAGTATCAAAGTTAGTCATAGGATTGGGATTCAGTTGTATTAGTGTGATGCTTAATACTGGTATAGCGAATCAAATAAGTTTAGCGAAATCAACTAATCCCCAAAAGTGCGATATTTTTACCTACGTCACTGATACAGATCCCCAAGGTTTAAATGTGCGGAGTGGTGCAAGTACAAATAACAAAATTTTAGGGCAAATACCCATCAACGAAACAGTTCAGGTTATTGGTGCTGCTGGAAATTGGGTGCAGATTACTAATGCTAGTGATGGTTTTCAAGGAACTGGATGGGTATTTGTGTCAAAGTTAGGCTTAACAACGCGAGGCTACGGTACTAATGGCGTGGATTTCTATGCTAGTAGCAGTCAAAAAAGCCAAAAACTGAGAAGAATTCCTGCTAATACGCCCGTCAAATTGTTAGGCTGTCAGGGAGATTGGGCGCAGGTGGAATATCAAGGTGTTAAGGGTTGGTTGACAAGGGAAGATCAATGTGGTGCAGCCCTTACTAGTTGTTCTTAGAACCCCACTTCCTGCTCTTTAACAGGTGTAGGTTTTTTACAATTAGGAGGAATTAAAGAACAAGAAATCGTCAACAGGAGTATGAGGCAATACGGTTCAGTTAAGGGTTATTGGTGTAGGTAATTGGTCTTTGAAGACGCGATAAATCGCCGTCTCTACAAGTGTTTTGGTCTGATCTGAACTGTATTGGGTTAAAAACCATATCTTTCGTAAGGGCACAGCATTGCTCATTGGTGTCAACTTAAGCTCAAACGCTTATCCCACAGGGATTTTACCCCCCTTAATCCCCCCTTAGAAAGGGGGGAAACAAGAAATCTAGTTCCCTCCCCTTTATAAGGGGAGGGTTAGGGTGGGGTAACGCAGATTGTCATGGGAAGCCCGTTTTGACAAGGATTTTACGTTAAGTTGACACCAATGAGCATTGCTGTGCCCCTACAGCATGGTCTATTTACGTAGTTTACCGCCGTAGGCATCGCAGGATAATTAAGAAAAGCCTGAAAACTTCCTATTTTAGGTAATTCACATCACGACGCATTTGTACAGTGCGTAAATCCTAATCCGGGATTTCGATGGCTGCGGTATCCCACTTTTAAATCCTTTTAGTTAATTAACTTAACTGTGCTACAAGTTGATTCTCCAACAGCGTGTCATTTGTCAACAAATCTTCAACAGTGATTCGTAAAAAGCGTTGCTCATCAACTTGAAAGAGAATTTTGATGCGATCGCTTCCAGGATATCCGGCTGGTGTCAATTGGGCAATTGTCCTCGCACCTTCTTGATCGTTGAGGGGTTTGACAGTGGTTTCAGTACCATCGAGACGGCGAGTAATTAAGCGATCGCCATCAAAATAAACTTCAGTACTACCTGTATCTGCTCCCAATTCTCCCATAATTAGTTCAATGCTGGGCTGATTTTCCACAGAAGCGCCTAAAACTAATTCTACTGGCTGACTCATTGGATATGCCTGTCCAGCTTTAATCAGAGAATGCCATTTGTGGCGCTGATTGCGGCGATCCCAGTAGCGGATACCATAACTATGATACAGAAAGTCTTTGATTTGTATCCCTTGAGCTAACTGTAATGCACCTTGAGCGATCGCTTCAAAGGGACGTTCGCAACGGATTTTTTCTGGCTCAAAATACTGTTTGATCCATGTCTGCACTGCTGGCAATTGCACAGTTCCACCAACTAACAAAACGGCATTAATATCTGGAAGTTCTATCCCTTGCCGTCTTGCTTGCTGCAACAGTGTTGTCATCGACTCATCTAGTAACTCAAAAAAGGCGTGTTCTTTGAGAATATTTTCAAAAGTATCGCGGTTTAGTTCCAATTCATAACTTTCAAATGTCTCATCGTCAAAATAAACTTCACTCGCTTGATTTTGAGTTGATAGCTGAATTTTTACCCGTTCTGCCAATCTTGTTGTCAACGGACTTACCGCCAATTCTTGAGTTTTGGCAAAGTAATCTACTAACCAATTATCAATATCAGTACCACCCAGATTTTGCCCAGCTTTCGCCAATACACGGGCAGTTTTGATTTTTTGTTTTGAATCTTCAGCCAAGGACTTATTACCCCACTTGAGGATAAATCCGAGTGGTTTACTGGTTGCTTGTACACCTTGATCCAACCGGACAAGGGACAAATCTAAAGTACCGCCACCAAAGTCAATCACCAAGAGAATTTCTTGATCTGCCAAGCCATAACCCAAGGCGGCGGCTGTGGGTTCATCTAGCATTCGCACTTGTTCGACGGGAAGGGATTGACAAACTTTTCCCAACCAGTGACGATAAGCTTCAAAACTGTCTACGGGTACGGTTAACACGAGAGAATCTAAGCCACCTTCCAGAGGTGCTAGTTGTTCAATGACTTGAGTAAGGAACCATTGCCCTACTTGTTCAAAGGTGACAATTTGCCCATCTAATTCGGGTAAGAAACCTTGAATATTTGCACCGATACCGCGCTTGAAACTGCGGAAAAATCGGGTTTCGCCTTTGAGGTCAAGACCGCGATCGCGTACTTGTTGCCCGATTAAGACTTTATTTTGGGTTGCGTCTTCAACATAAACCAAGCTGGGAATCAGTGGCGGATTGAGACTTTGTTTAATTGATAAACCTGGTAGAGTCAGGGTTTCTGGCTGTTGGGTTACGGGGTTCCAACGAGCAATGACTGTGTTGCTAGTACCAAAATCGATTGCGATCGCCATATTTTATATTTATTCTCTCGCACGAAGACGCCAAAGCTGCTTTATTTGTGATTATTCTGCATATAGCGTCGGTTTAGTTAGGTACAAGAACCTCACCCCCAACCCCCTCCCCGCTCTTCGAGAGGGGACTATGATGTACCTTGTATGATTAGGAAACGCTATAAGCCACTAAATAACGTTACCAAACTTAATTACGAATTACGAATTATTTTAACTCTTAGAGGTTGTTTGAAAAGTCTAATTTATTACTCACCGGGCACAGGTGCAGCTACACAAACAAAACCCACCGACCTGGGTTAAAAACACTTGATTTCCTCTTAGTCCACGGAGGTGGACAACTCTTAGAGACGCTGTTCGCAAACGTTTCGCTTGTGTAGTAGCATTCGCCCTTGACGTGCCGGAGGCATCACTATATTTGCCTAATACTTTTCAAACATCCTCTTACTGTAAGCTCAATCTTCGTGCCGTAATTGCCATACTGCACCAAAAGCGGCCCCAGCCCCAGCTAACAATCCAGTACTCATTCCTTGGATAGTTTTTTGGATTGGATCTTGGGTTAGGCACTCACTTGTAACCTTACTATCTCCCAAGCAGAGATTACTTTCTGCCCAACCAGCAGTACCTCCTAAAATTACACCAGTCATACTACAGGAAACAATTAGCAGCAAAAGGCGTTGTGTTTTTCTAGCCATATATATAGATGTGTCAAAAGGAAGATGATAGATATATCAAAAGGAAGATACTAGTTCACTCTCAACTACTTTTACACATCTTTACAGCGAATGTCAGCTGGTTTATAGTTGGCGAGGGCGCCTTGCCGTAGTCGGTGAGTTGTTGTCTATTGATGCTCAAAAAAGCATTTAATCAATTTTCAAGTTGAAAGGTAAGCGGGCGTAGACCCCTTGTGGATCGTTCATCTTTTGTAGAATCCCTACTTCCTGTTGCAATTTCTGGAATTCAGTAGTGAGGGGATTGGCTGATTTGAGTTGCACTTTCTCAATCCCTAAAGCAGTCTGCACTTCTTCTGTTGCACGCCCAAAAAAGCGTTCTCCGAAGCTGCTAGTGCGAGGATATTCTTGGATTTCCCAGTCTTCTCCTAGTTTCGCCTGTTTGGCAGCATAAGCGATCGCAGTATTCAAACCACCAATTTCATCTACCAAACCAATTTCTTTGGCTGCCACACCCGACCATACCCTTCCTTGGGCAATTTCTGCTACTTTTTGTTCTGGGAGTTTGCGACCTTGAGAAACTTTATTCAGAAACATATTGTAAATCCGGTTAACACTGCGCTGATAAAGTGCCAACTCTTGGGGCGATTTCGGACGCGAAACTGTTTGACTATCAGCATAGCGTCCAGTTTTCACTGAATCCCAGGTGATGCCGTTGTCATTGGCCAGCTTTTGCCCATTAAATAGCACTCCAAACACCCCTATGGAACCTGTAATGGTATTTGGTTCGGCAAAAATTCGATTCGAGTCGCTAGCAATCCAATAACCACCAGAGGCGGCGACATCACCCATTGAGACTACAACTGGTTTTGCTTGACGAGTCAATTTTACTTCTCGCTGCATAACTTCAGATGCGGTAGCGCTACCACCAGGACTATTAATCCGTAATACAACAGCCTTTACATCCTGATCTTGTCGTAGTTTGTTGAAGATTTTGGCAAAGCGATCGCCTCCTACTTGCCCATCTTCTCCTTTTCCATCGACAATCTCGCCTTCAGCATAAACAACGGCAATTTGATTTTTGGAGCTACGTTCTACACCTAAAGATTTGCCGGAAACTTGTGCGTAGCTATTCAGGCTAATTTGTCGGAATGTTCTGTCTTCTTTATCGCTATCTGTCAACTTTTTGAGGTCAGTTACCACTTCATCGGGGTATTGTATTTGATCAACCAAACCGCTAGTTTTAGCTTCTGGGGCTTCTAGTAGCGCCTGATTATCTGCGATCGCTTGCAACTGGTTAGGTTCAATTTTCCGACTTGCGCCTACAGCAGTGCGCCACTCTCCCCAAACATCATCCAACAATTTCTGAGTTTGCTCGCGGTTTTCTGGACTCAATTTTGTGAGGATAAACGGTTCCACTGCTCCTTTGAATTTCCCCACCCGCACAACTTGCACACCAATGCCGTACTTCTGCAATGCACCCGCTAAGAACATCGGTTGTGAACTCAAACCGTTGACTTCCATCATTCCCAGAGGGTTAAGTACAATGGAATCTGCAACCGAACTCAGGTAATATTCTTTTTCACTCCAATCGCTACCATAAGCCACAATCTTTTTCCCCGCCGCACGAAACTCCTCTAGCCCTTTCCTAATTTCTTTCAGGGAGGCATAGCCGACGTTACTAGCTTGGCTGGTGTTGGTTGCATCAAGGTAGATTCCCACAATTCGCGGATCGCGCCGCGCCTTTTCCAAAGTTTCCACAACTTTGCGTAGTGCCATCCTTTCGTCATCCACACCTGATATTGTGTTTTGAAATAGTTGGTCTGAACTAGGTTCGCCATCAGTAATTTTCATTGACAAGTCAAAAACCAGCATTGACTTATCTTTCACATTTGGCCCAGTATCTTTAGAGGAGCTAGCAGCCAATATCAGTAAGAACAATCCAGTGGTTCCCAGACCACCGAAAATAATTAGTCCTAGTAAGGTGCCAACTAAACTAGCAAAAGTTTGTTTAATAAAATTACGCATTAGTTATTAGTCACTTGTACTGAGCAAAGCCGAAGTAGTGGAAGTTGGGCATGGGGCATTGGACATTGGTCATTAACAAATGACAAAGGACAAATGACTAATGACCTATTTACTTATTCTATGCGCTGTAAACTACCAGAGTTCTTTAACTGATACAAGGTGGCGTTGCCAGTGCAGAATAAGACTGTGGTGATTTCGGCGATTAATACTTCAGCCAGTTCCGCAACTGCGGTTTCTGATGTTGCTGCTGCTTGCAGGAAAGGCATTGCTAAACCAGCTATATCTGCTCCCAAAGCGATCGCAGTTGCAACATCGAGTCCATGACGCAAACCTCCTGAAGCAATTAAAGGCACATCTTTTGCAATCGCTCTAATAGTTGTAATGCACTCTGCTGTCGGTAAACCCCAATCGGCAAAGGTCTTCCCTAAGCGACGTTGCAAGGGACTTTCCGCCCGTTCGCTTTCTACTTTTGCCCAAGAAGTACCCCCCGCACCAGCGACATCAATGGCTGCTACTCCGGCGGCAATGAGTTTGTTGGCGATCGCAGCTGAAATGCCGTTACCAACTTCCTTCGCAATCACTGGCACTGGCAATTTACTGCACAATGTAGATATCTTGTCAAGCAAACCCCGAAAATTAGTATCACCTTTGGGTTGAATACACTCTTGTAGAGGGTTAATGTGTAAAATCAGGGCATCAGCCTCTAGCATATCAACTACCCGCAAACATTCATCTAAGCCGTACTTGTAGTTAAGTTGCACAGCGCCTAAGTTCGCAAATAGTAGAACATCGGGTGCATACTTGCGGACAGCAAAAGTATCAGCCACTTGGGGTTTTTCTACCGCTACTCGCTGGGAACCGACACCCATTGCAATTTTGTAGTGTTGCGCGACTTGGGCTAAACGTTGGTTAATCATTGCGGCTTGTTCTGTTCCGCCAGTCATAGAAGAAATCAACAAGGGTGCGTCAAGGTGTTTCCCTAGGAAAGTTGTGCTGATATCAATATCGTCGTGGTTGAGTTGGGGTAAGCAGCAATGGGTGAAGCGATAACGTTCCAGTCCATTGGTGATTTGATGAGACTGAACATCTTCCTCTAAACAGATCCGAATGTGATCGGCTTTGCGATTTTGAGTTTGTGCAGAGATGTTGGTAGGGGCGTTCACTGGTGGGTATGACTAAAAGAATTGGGTTGCGATCGCTATTGTTACATTGTCTGCGACGAATGGACTTGTGTTCTGAACGAATGGACTTGTGTTCTGAACGAATGGACTTGTTTTCTGAACGAATAGACTTGTTTTCTGAACGAATGGACTTGTTTTCTGAACGAATAGACTTGTTTTCTGAACGAATGGACTTGTTTTCTGAACGAATGGACTTGTTTTCTGAACGAATGGACTTGTTTTCTGAACGAATAGACTTGTGTGTAGAGAGAGACGCGATAAATCGCCGTCTCTACAAAATACTTGTGAAATTATTTATCCTCAGAAGGGCGATGCTTGGGTAACAGGCTTTTTTTCTGTTTTTCTTGGAAACTGCTGGCTTGTTTCAGGACTGGAATACACTGGTTAATCATCCAGATTAAAACCTCGATTGGTGAGTCTCCTTGCTGAATGCGGTTTTCGGCGTTTACGCCAATTAATATTGTTTGCAGAATTAGCAAGAAAGCGTAGGCGTAGCCCGCGACWTCGGCTGCTTTACTTGCTTCCCTAATCAATTGTCAAGTTGATATCA
>NNBU01000836.1_pt1 | contig 33579 bp, 36 predicted proteins | sample 1173781 | NCBI WGS metagenome assembly NNBU01 (sample SAMN07173937, study PRJNA388173) | plant metagenome | biome: Plant school; feature: Soil; material: Symbiotic tissue of Blasia pusilla L.; isolation source: symbiotic tissue sample KVJ2 | host: Blasia pusilla | place: Norway: Troms, Kvaloya...
TGTTGGTGATGCTGTGCTTGTTCTTAGGCAACATGGTCAACGCTTGCACTGAACAATCGAACGTTGAGCGCAATCTCAGCGCCATGAGTACCAAGCTTCAAGACGCGAGGATGGCCGATTTGCAAGCCCAAATCGACAAGCTGAAAGCAAAGGCGAAGCCGTGAAGGCCGCGACCGTAATCATCGTGCTCGCATGGAGACGCAAGCCATGACGTGGACACCAGCAATGGGCTGGCGACGCTACCGAATCGCCCTGGCGTTGTGTCTCCCCGTACACTTTTGGCTTTGCTTCTCGTTCGGCATTCTGGGTTTCCTTGCAAGCATCGTTGCAGCGTTGGTGATTGCGTGTGTACTCGACATGGAGCGCTTCCGCCCCTACTTTGAGCCAGTGACCGTCGCACTCGAACTGCGCAAGCAGATTGCGCTCTCGAACCAGATCATCGACGCGTTCAGAGAGCAAGCAGTCACCTTTAACCGAGGCAGCCCGATCACACCTTGGGGTACGTACCAGTTCGATCCTGCATCCGTTGGTGAACGCCGGATCAGTCTCCTGAACGCCGAGATTGAGCAAGCGACCGTGAAGCTGAAGCACGTCGAATCGCGCATGAACAAGCGCGAGACCAGCGACTACATGATCGCGATGCTCAGCGAAGCGTGATTTGTTTTCAGCTTCCTCTTGATCCCATGCAGGCCCGACAACATCCTCCGGCTTCCACAAACAAACCGGAGAAGTAAATGCAAATTAAGGAAGCAATCGTGATCGGGGCCGTGGCCTTTGCGGGCGCGATGTTCGTTCAGTACGCACAGGCGCAATCGACGGGGCCGACGATGCCGTTCACGATCACCGACAACGGTAACGGCACTGCAACCGTGAGCCCGCAATGGGTGAACCCGTCGTCGGGAAATCAGGGCGGCGGCACACTGACCACAAGCGGTGGCACGACCACGTTCCAGCCCAACTGGATCAAGCCGTAGTCGCGCACCAGCCCCACCACTCAAAACGAAACCCCCGAGCCGTGAGGCTGCGGGGGTTCGTCATTCCAACTACAGGAAGTGCCTTGGGGAGACCAACAACACGTCTTATTTAGGGTTGTTGGCGTTGTCGAGTACATCGCGCTCAGCGTCGGCATCCCACGGAATCTCGACCGCATCGTTCTTGTCGAGAGTGCGCAACAGGATCACGAGGGCGCCGATGGCTGCACTGACCGCAGGCCCGTACGCACCAAGCAGCACCGTCAAGTCGGGCAGCATTGCCTGCACACCAGCCAGGATCACGAGCGCGACCGCGAACAGAACATGTTTGTCGCGCAGCGCATCGCGTGAACGCACAAGGCGACCGGCGTCAATCAACACGCCGAGCAATTTGAAGATCAGGTTCATGGGGAAGTCCTCCGTTCCCCTACTTAGCGTGCGGATCATAAATACAGAAACGCAAGGAGGCACTCAATGGAAATGACACCTGAACAACTCGACGCCATTCGCGATCTGATCCAGCAAGCTAGGCTCGCCACCGCCGCAATACTGCTGCAATTACACGAACCGACTGAGAACGAGGGAAGCGAGCAGGAATGAAAAAGGGGCCGAAGCCCCTTTGTCATTCTTCACTGTACTCAAGCTGAAGACCGTCGATCAAACCGCCCGGGCTGATCGCAATCTCGAAGCGTTTGAAAAGACCGAAGAAGTCGGCGATTGGAATCTCAGTGTGGACCTTGCGGACCTTGAGCGGTTTTTGAGCTGCAACCTGTGCGGCGACAGTCTCGTAATCGCTGACCTTCTCGACGAAGAACAGGTTCACCCACAAGGGGTCTTTGACCGACGTTTCGTGAGTCTCGTGCTGAATGGTCTCGATGCCAATCAGAAACTCTCCCGCCTTCATGATTCCCTTCTTCGTGAAGTAGTGCCGGGCCTTGACTTCGTCGTGATCGTCAGCCGACGAGGTGCCCTTCCAGTCTGCATACTTGGTGCTTGCTCTGAATGTGGATTCCATCTGATTCCTCGTTGTTGAGGCGGTCGATGCTAACCATCCATTTTAATTTTTCAACATGTTTTTCTTGATTGAGGGGCTTGCGGTGCTCACAGCGCGTTGAGGATCAGCGCTGCCTTCTCAGCTGCCGCATTCGTTTCAACGTGCGCGTACACCATGGTCGAACTGATGTTGCGATGACCAAGCAGGTTCTTCACCTCGACAAGCGACATGCCTGCACCCAACATTCGATTCGCGTACCCATGACGCAGCGTGTGCAACGACAACTTCCCACCCTCTTCGCTGATGTTGGCGCGTCGCAATGCCTTGCGAAACCATTGGTCGTTCGCGTTGTACTTACTCTTCGAGGGGAAGATCAGATCACCTGTCGAAGTAGCTTTGCGACGTGACAGCACTTCGTACAGCCGATCCGACATGACCAACGTAGCTGCCGTGCCACCCTTGCGGCGATGCACGAGTACGCGGCGCTTTTCGAGGTCAACGGCATCCCACGTCATCTGACCAACTTCGCTGTACCGCGCACCAAGTGCCGACAGGCAGACAAGCAAGTCCCAGTTGTCGCGTTTGGCAGCATCGGTGGCCGCACACTTACCGCGATACTTCTGGTCTGGATGCACGGCGGCTAACAACCGTTCTTCCTCGGCCAAGGTTAGGTAGCGAATGCGGGTGCGCTCAATGCTCATGCGTTCGAGCTTCGGACCAGTCGTCCACTTGCGTTTGTCAGCGAATGCAATGAGTGCGTTCCAGTACGACACCATCACGACCAACGTGTTGTGACTAATTCCGTCTTCGACCTTTCGCTTGTTCACGATGCCCTGTACCTGCGCTTCGGTTAGGTCCGACATGCGCGAGTTGGGCAACTTCAGGAAGTGGCGGAGGTGTTGTTCGGCACTTACGCGACTGGGCTTGCCATCACGTGCAGCCAGAAATGCAGCAATGACCGCATGCAGGTTGACTGGCTTCGTGCCCTTGACCATCACTTCTTTTAGTGCGGAGGCCTCCCACATCGTGGCGAGTGCGGACGCCACTTTGAGGTCGGCCGTTTTCGTGCTCTGGCTAAAGGTGTGCCCGTCGATCATCTTGCGCCAGTGGTAGACGCCATCACGCAGCTTGAGACTCATTTTCTTGACCCATGTAGTAGTAACGAGGCCGCGAGGATGCGTTCGGGGTGCTGGCTCATCAAGCGTTCATTTGCGTGCAAAAACCGTGCAGGTGGCAGCCTGCGGCTCAATGGTGGGGCGCAGGCTGCGGGGGTCCACGTCGTTGCGTCCGACACACGAATCAGATGCAGAAGGCGTAGTATTTAAAGTTGCTGGGAAGCGTCGGGAGCCGAAAGTGAACCCCACGTAGCAGCTTGGCCCGAAAGCGTGGCAGAAGCTCGCTCCATTGGAGGATGATGCGTTCTCGCATGCTTGCTTCGCGTGCAAATGCCCTTACCTAGGCTCAGCGACACAACTAGCGCCAAACGAACACCATGGATTTCAAGGACTACTACAGCGCTCTGGGCATCGAACGCACCGCGTCCGACGACGAGGTGCGCAAGGCCTACCGCAAGCTCGCGCGCAAGTACCACCCCGACGTCAGCAAGGAGCCCGACGCCGAGAAGCGCATGCGCGACATCAACGAGGCGAAGGACGTGCTGGGCGACAAGGAAAAGCGCGCCGCCTACGACGCCCTGGCCGACCGCGTGGCGCGCGGCGGCAGCCCCGAAGGCGGTTTCCAGCCGCCGCCCGGCTGGGACGAAGGCTACGAATTTCACCGCGGCCCGCGCCAGGGCCCGGCCGATCATGCGGACTTCAGCGAGTTCTTCTCCTCGATGTTCGGCGACGCCGAGCGGCGCGGCGCCGCGCGGCAGAACTTTCGCGCGCGCGGCGAAGACCACCATGCGGCCATCGAGATCTCGCTCGAAGACGCGCTCAACGGCGCCGAGCGCGAGATCACACTGCGCGCGCAGACTGTCGACGCGCAGGGCCGTCCGAAACTGGAGAACCGCACGCTCAGCGTGAAGATCCCGCCGGGCATGCACCCGGGCCAGTTCATCCGCCTCGCGGGGCAAGGCATGCCCGGCCACGGCGGCGAAGCCGCGGGCGACCTGTACCTCGAGGTGCGCATCGCGCCGCACAAGCTGTACCGCGTGGAAGAACGCGACCTGTACATGACGCTGCCCGTCACGCCCGCCGAGGCGGCGCTGGGCGCGCAGGTGGAGGTGCCCACACCCACCGGCGGCGTGGTCGAGGTGACCGTGCCGCGCAACGCGCGCAGCGGCCTCAAGCTGCGCCTGAAGGGCCGCGGGCTCGCGGGCAAGACGCCCGGCGACCTGTACCTGCTCCTGGACATTGCGCTGCCGCCTGCGGACAGCGAAGACGCGCGCCAGGCCTACGAGCAGTTGGCCAAGGCCACGGCATCGTTCAACCCACGCCAGCATCTGGGAGCCTGAGCATGGTGAATTTCACCCTCACAACCGCCACCGCCATCAGCGCCTCGCAACCGCTCGCGGCCGCCGAACTGGCGCACGCCGTGGGCGCGGACACCGCCTGGGTCGTGCAGCTGGTCGAGGTCGGCATCCTGCACATCGAGACGGCCGAGGCCCAGACCCCGCCCGAGCGCTGGCAGTTCTCCAGCGCCGACCTGCAGCATGCGCTGGAAGCGCGCCGGCTGGAGCGCGACTTCGGTGTGGGGCTCGACGCGGCCGCGCTGATTCTCGATCTGCAGCACGAGGTTCGGCGGCTGAAAGCGACACTGCGGGTGCACGGCCTGCGCTGAGCGGCTGCTTCGGCAGCCTGCCGAGGCGAGGCATCCGGTTCATGCGCTCCCAGCTTGGGGCTTCCCGAGCGTTCGCGCGTGCACGGCTGCACCAAGGCCGAGCAGGGGCCGACCATGAACCCAAAAAATGCGGCAGCTGACTGCCGAGCAAAGAAACGAACCGATGAGCAACAGCACCGACAAGATCCGCTGCGCCTGGGCCCAGACCGACCCGCTGCTGGCGGCCTACCACGACGCCGAATGGGGCGTGCCCGAGCACGACAGCCGCGCGCTGTGGGAAAAGCTCATGCTCGACGGCTTCCAGGCCGGGCTGTCGTGGCTCACCATCCTGCGCAAGCGGGACGCCTTCCGCAAGGCGTTCAAGGGCTTCGTGCCGGAGAAGATCGTCAAGTTCACCGAGGCCGATGTCGACCGGCTGATGCAGGACGCGGGCATCGTGCGCTCGCGCGCGAAGATCGAGGCCACCATCGGCAATGCGCGCGCCTACTTGGCCATGCAGGCGGCGGGCGAAGACTTTTCGGCGTTCGTGTGGGGCATGGCGGGTGGCAAACCCATCGTCAACCGCACCGGCAGCGTGCCGACGAAAACGCCTTTGTCGGAAGAGATGTCGGCGGCGCTGAAGAAGCGCGGCTTCAAGTTCGTGGGGCCGGTCATCGTCTATGCGTGGCTGCAGGCCACGGGCGTCGTGGACGACCATGCGCCCGACTGCCACCGGCACGGGACCCGACGCAAGGCCCCATGAAAAAACCGGACGCTGCTTTCGCAGGGTCCGGTTTGGAGCGCGTGGCTTGAATCGAAGCGGCTTGCGCCGCCTTCCGATTACAGGCCGGCTTGGCGCGTGAAGGTGCGGGCCTTGGCTTGAGCAGGCACGACGCTGTCGGCGAACGATTCGCGACGCAGGTTCTGGCCAGGTGCGTGGGCAGCGGCCACGGCTTCGGTGCGGATGGTGGCGCGGTCGGCCGAAGCGGTCAGGGCCGGAGCCACGGTCGACGACACGCCGTCGCCGTACACGTTGCCGGCACGAGCGGCGGCAACGGCTTGCGGTGCCACGTCGGCACGGCTGTAGCCGGAGGTGATGGCTTGCACGCCTTCGTAGGTTTCTGCGTGGGCGCCAGCGGCGGCGAGCAGGGACAGGGCAGCGGCGGCGAGGATCTTCGAGGTCTTCATATCAATTCCTTATTAACTTGGCTTTGTGTTGCGCAAGTGTGCACGACGATTCCTAGGGAAAACCCTATTCAATCGAATCGCAGTGTTCATGAAATTGAAACAATGAAGAGGAACTTTCTGACAACGCTAACCCAACTGTCCTTTCTGTGTGTCAAACGACCATGAAGTGCCTACAGCTAAGCACTTTTCATGCCATTGAGCAAGCACTCAGGACCGCGGCCAGGCGCGCACCAGCGTGCGCAGCGCGACGCCTCCGCTGCCCTTGACCTCGGCGCGGTAGGTGCCCACCAGCGCCTCGCGCTCCGCCGCCGCCTGCGGGTCGTTGCGCCACGCCAGCAGGGCGGCCACGTCGGCATCGGGCAAGGCCGCCAACAGCGCCTGCGTGATCTGCTTTTCGAACTCGCGCGCCACGGTCATCAGGTTGCGCGGTCGCGTGGAGGTGACGCCGCGCGACCACAGCGTGTCCAGCGCCATGTCGAGCGTGCTGTCGGGCAGGCCGCTGAGTTGGCCGCCGTTGCCGCGCGCCAGTTGCTTGACCACCGCGCTCATCAGCAACTGGCTGGAGAAGTCGATCTCGCGCACTTCGCCCACCGCCATGCGTTCGAGCAGCTCGGTGCGGGCCGGGTCGGCGGGGCGCGCGCGTTCGCGGTTGAAGAACTCGGCCTTGCCGGCTTCGCTCATGGCGGCGTAGTCGGTGCGCAGCTTCGCCAAGCGGGCCACGGCGGCCCGCACTTCAGGGCTGGGGGCGGCGGCGCCCTTGCCTGCGGCATCCACTTCCTGCCGGATGGCGGCCACCGAGGCCTTGGCATCGAATGCGCGAGAGGCCGCCGCGTCCAGCGCCTTGAGAGCCTTGCCGGCAATGGCCGCGTCGTCGGGGTCCAGCAATTCCTTCGCACCGCGCGCCACGGCGCCGGGCGCATACGACGCCTGGTAGCGCGCCGGCACGCCTTCGAACTGCAGCAGCGCCTCGGCACGGCCTTGCGCCCAGCCCACCAAGGGGGCCAGGAACAAAAGGACAAACAGGGAGCAACGGGGCGCGAAGAGCGAAGAAAGGCGGTTCAGTGCAAGCATGGCGCCATTATTGGCGCGCATGCATTGGCCTTGGAATTGGCCCCGAGGCCCTCGGCCCGTCAGGCCACCGCGAGTTCCTTGCGCAGCAGCTTCGCCGCCGTGACCATGTTCGGCAGCGCCGCCGAGCCCCCACCCTGCCCTCCCCCGCAGGTGAGGGGAAAAACACACTAAAACCGCGTACCCACCGACAACCGCACCATGTTCTGCGCCGTGAAATTCACCTTCGGGTCATATGCCGCGCGAACGAACCATCGCGGCCAGTCGTACGTCACCGTGAGCCCGGCGCGTCGGATGAACTGCCCGTCGACCGTGCCCTGCTTGGCCAGCAGGTCGACGGTCAGGCGCTGCCGCTCAGGCAGCGGCATGCGGTAGACCAGGTGCACGTCCTGCTGGTCGGGGTTCAGCCGGTTGTCGCGAATCAGCGAGAGCGACAGCGCTGTGCCATCGGTCCACTTGTAGCCGCCGTACACGGTGTATGAATCGTTCGGATCGAAGTTCAGGTTCGCGTAGTTGCGCAGGTTGGTACGGCCCAGTCCCGTGCCGACGAACCAACTGTCGCCTGTTTCGACCGCGAGGCTGCCGCCGACGAAGCCGCCGGAGGCCACCTGCAGCGACGGCAACACCCGCACCGGCCCCACGGTGAAGGTGTGGTCCCAGCCCGCGCGCGATTGCGCAAAGTCGAGCAACGGCGAGCGGAACCAGCCGATCCACACATTGCCGTCGCCGTAGGTGTAGCGCAGGTTCAGGTCCAGCCCCGGACCTGCGGGCAGGCCGCCGCCCGAGACGCGGTAGGCGCCGACGGTGAGCTTGAACGGCAGCTCGGGTGTGTCGTCGTCCGCCCAGGCAGCGGGCGCAAGGCACATCAGTGCGATGGCGGCGAATCGGTGGTGCGCGCGTGCCATGGCGCTCAGAACAGGCTCGCGCCGATGTTGATGAGCAAGGCCAGCACCGTCGTGTTGAACAGGTACGCCAGGATGCAATGCACCGAGCCGATGCGCCGCATGGGCTTGGAAACGAAAGCCACGTCGGCCGTCTGCCCCGACGTGCCGATCACCGCCGAGAAGTAGAAGAAGTCGCCGTAGGTCGGCGCGTCGTCGTCCGGAAACTGGATGCCGGGCTTGCGCCCCTGGCTCGTGACGGCGTAGTAGTCATGCGCATAGTGCAGCGTGAACATCACCTGCGTGAAGGCCCACGACGACACCACGGTGAGCCCGGCCAGTGCCACGTGCGCGATTTTCTCCAGGCCGTGCATGTCCTTCACGACCGCGAGTTCGCCACCGATTGCCGCCAGGCTGGCGATGGCCGACACCACCACCAGCACGAGGATGACGGTCTGCCCCTCGTCCTGCATCTTTGCGCGCACGCGCATGAGCTGCTGCGTCGATCCGGTCATCATCACCGCGGCCAGCAGCACGTACAGACAGGCGCCGGTGTTCCAGGCGATCAGCAGGCGCGTGACCAGGTGCGCTTCGTTGGCTGACGGCAGCAGCACACCCACCGCGATGGCGATGGCCGCCGCAATGAACAGGCGCGGGCGCACGACCATCTGGCGCAGTAGTCGGTGTCTTGGAAGTTTCATGAAGGCTTGGGGATCCTGGGAGCGACACGCCGGCGTTGCGGCGGCAGGAAGGCCTGCCCTTCGACTGTCGGCGAAGCTGTCTTGCGGCGACCTGACGAAGAGGGCTTTTTGCGGGCCGCTTCGAGCAACCAGTCACGAAAGGCGACCACCTTGGGCCGTTCGCCGGCGGCCAGCGGACACACGAGGTAGTACGCGAAGTCTTCGAGCCAGGTCGCGCTGCCGAGCGCGACGAGCCGGCCGTCGGCGATCTCGGGCGCCATCATGGCCGCAGGCAGCAACGCCGCGCCCTGCCCCGCGAGCACGGCCGTCAGCAGCAGGCCCGCGTCGTCGAAGGAAGGTCCGCGCGCCGGGCCCGGGTCTTCCACGCCCTGCGCCTCGAACCACGCGCGCCAGCCCTTGCGCTCGGCGTCGTTCACGCGCGGCCAGCGCAGCAGGTCGGCCGGCTTCTTCGGCTTGCCGCGTTCGGCCACCAGCGCGGGCGCGGCGACCGCCACCGTCTCGACCGTCAGCACGCGCCAGCTCGCGAGCCCGGGGTACTGGCCCATGCCATGGCGAATGGCGACATCCACGCCGTCGCGCGAGAAATCGGCCAGCGCGTAGCCGGTCTGCACCTGCAGGTCGATGTCGGGGTGCGCGTCCTGGAAGGACTTCAGGCGCGGCACGAGCCATGCCGAGGCAAAGAAGGGCGTGGCGCTCACTGTCAGGATGCCGGTCTCCGTCGGCACGGCCACCTTCTGCGTGGCATCGCTGATCTGGCGGAAGGCGTTGCGCACCGGCGGCAGGTAGGCCTGGCCCGCGTCGGTCAGGAAGATGCCGCGGTTGACGCGGCGAAAAAGCTGCACGCCCAGGTGCAGCTCCAGCGTCTTGAGCAACTGGCTCACGGCGCCGGGCGTGACGCACAGCTCGTCCGCGGCGTTCTTCACGGAGAGATGGCGTGCGGCGGCTTCGAAGGCGCGCAGCGCGTTGAGCGGTGGGAGTTGGTGCTCCATGAATCAGTAAATCTAATATGAATCGAAAAGAAATTCTGGTTTGCTTACCTGATTTGTCCGCACGATCATTTAGTCATTCTGAACCCTTGTGCTACCTGACTCAAACCGAGAACACCATGCGCGCTCCATCGCAGATCCACTCCGCCGCCCCACGGCCCGGCCTCTTCCGCGGCTGGCTGGTGGTCGCAGGCGCCTTCGCCGTGACCTTCGTCGGCTTCGGCAGCGCCTACACCTTCAGCGCCTTCCTGGAATCGCTGCAGAAGGACTTCGGCGCCTCGCGCGGCTCGGTGTCGCTGGTGTTCTCGCTGGCCGGCTTTCTGTACTTCGGGCTCGGCGTGCTGAGCGGGCCGCTGGCGGACCGCTGGGGCGCGCGGCGGCTGGCCGTCGCGGGCATGGTGCTGGTGGGGGTGGGACTGGCCGCCGCGGGCCAGGCGCGCAGCCTGACGCAGGTCTACCTGGCGTACGGGCTGGGCGTGGGCCTGGGCGTCGGGGCGTCCTACGTGCCCGTGCTGGGCGCGGTGCAGCGCTGGTTCGTGCGGCGGCGCGGGTTCGCGTCGGGGCTGGCCGTGAGCGGCATCGGCGTGGGCACGCTGGCGATGCCGCCGCTCGCGGCCTACCTCGTCGCGACGCTGGGCTGGCGGCACGCCTACCTGGCGCTGGGCGTCGTCGCGGTGGTGGTGGGCGTGGGCATGGCGCTGCTGATAGCGAACGACCCGCGCGCGCACGGGCTCGGGCCCGACGGCGATGCGCCGCAGCCGCTGACCATGGCCGCCCCACCCACGGGCGTCACGGTGCGTGACGCCGTGCGCTCGCGGCGCTTCGCCGGCCTGTATGCGGCCTGCCTGGTCTGCTCGTTCGGCTTGTTCGTGCCCTTCGTGCACCTGGTGCCGTATGCACTGGACCACGGCGTGCCCGCGTCGTCGGCGGTGTTGCTGCTCGGCGCCATCGGAGTCGGCAGCACGGCCGGCCGCTTCTTCCTGGGCGGACTTGCCGACCGCATGGGGCGCGCGCCAGCCATGATGCTGATGGTCGTCGGCATGGCGCTGTCGCAGCTCGTGTGGGCGGCGTCCGGCGGGTTCTGGGGGCTGGCCGTGTTCGCGTTCTTCTACGGCGCGTTCTACGGCGGCTTCGTGGCGCTGCTGCCGGCGCTGGTGATGGACTTCTTCGGCGGACGCCACATCGGTGCGATCCTCGGGGTGCTCTACACCAGCGTGGCCTTCGGCACGCTGGTCGGCCCGGCCGCCGCGGGCTTTGCCTTCGACATCAGCGGCAGCTACCTGTGGCCAATCCTGTTCGGTGCCGGTGCCAATGTGGTGGCTGCCGGCATCCTGTGGCCGATGGCAAGGCGCTCATGACGGGGAGTACAGTCGGGAATGATCCAACCACCGCCCGCTGTCTCCAGCCCGCCCCCCGCGGCTGCTCCCGAAGCCATCACCGAGACCCAGGCGTTCACCCGTGCCTGGATCCTGTTCTTCGTGCTGTTCGTCGTGGTGATCGGCATCCTGTGGGGCCTGAAGGCCCACTTCGGCTGATCGAGCGCAGCTTCAGGAAGGCTTCTGCACCAGCTTCAGCACGCTCGAGAAATCGAGTGCGCCATGGCCCGCGAGGCTGTGGGCCGCATACAGGCTGCGCGCCAACCCGCCCAGGGGCGTGGCCGCGCGCACCGCAGTGGCGTTCTCTTGCGCCAGCCCCAGGTCCTTGAGCATCAGGTCGGTGCCGAAACCGCCCGCGTAATTCTTTGAGGCCGGCGATGTTTCCATCACGCCCGGCATCGGGTTGTACTTTTCCAGCGCCCAGTTGCCGCCCGAGCTGCGGCGCATGATTTCGGACAGCACCTTCGCATCGAGCCCGTTGGCCACGCCCAGCGCCAGCGCTTCCGACGTGCCGATCATCAGGATGCCGAGCAGCATGTTGTTGCAGATCTTCGCCGTCTGCCCCGCACCGGCCGCGCCGGCGTGGAAGATGTTGGCGCCCATCTTCTCGAGCACCGGGCGGGCGCGCTCCAGGTCTTTGGCGTCACCGCCGACCATGAAGGTCAACGTGCCCGCAATCGCACCGCCGGTGCCACCCGACACGGGCGCATCGATCATCGCCACGCCCTTGGCGGCGGCCGCTTCGGCCACCTTGCGCGACGTGGCCGCAGCGATGGTGCTGCTGTCGATCACCAGCGTGCCGGCCTTGATGCTGTCGAGCAGCCCGGGCTTGCCGGCGCCGCCGAGGAACAGGCCCTCGACATGCGCGCTGGCCGGCAGCATGCTGACGACCACCTCGGCGTCGGCCACCGTCTCGGCGGCCGACTTGGCAATGGGCAGCCCTTCGGCAGCGAACTTCTTGCAGGCCTCCGCCGAGAGGTCGAAGGCGCTGAGCGTGTGGCCGGCCTTGAGCAGGTTCAGGGCCATCGGGCCGCCCATGTTGCCCAGGCCGATGAATGCGATCTTCATGTGTTTGTCTCCGTCGTCTTTATGAATGCAGTGTCAGACCAGCGATGCGAGTTCGGCCGGCATCTCGCCGCGCGGGCGCAGGTGGTCTTCGATGAAGGCGGGTGTGATCTCCTCGAGCGTGGCCGGGCTCCAGCGCGGGTTGCGGTCCTTGTCGACCAGCACCGCGCGAATGCCTTCGGCAAAGTCCTTGTGCGCGCAGAAGCCCAGCGAGGCCCAGTACTCGAGGCGGAACACTTCGGCCAGCGACATGCGGTACACGCGCTGCCAGAGTTCGAAGCTCAGCGCGGCCGAGCTCGGCGCGCCCTTGGCGAAGGTCTTGGCCGCCGTCTGCAGCCAGGCGTCGTCGCTCTGCAGTTCGCGCAGACGCTTCGCGATGTCGAGCAGGTCATCGCCGGCCATCAGCGCATTGATGGTGTCGTAGTGCTCTCGCACCTTCGAGGCCGGCATTTCCGCGCCCTCGCCCGCCTTGGCGAGGATGCGCGACAGCGTGGCGCGGTCGGCCTTGCCTTCCCCGGCCCAGGTGGTCGAGGCGATGGCGTCGATCACATCGCCTTTGCGCTCCTGCGGCACCAGCACGTCGGCCAGCCCGCAGAAGATGGTGTCGTGCGCGTTGATGTTCGCGGCCGTCAGCGCCAGGAACAACCCGGTGCGGCCCGGCGTGCGGCGCAGGAACCAGCTGCCGCCCACGTCGGGGTACAGGCCGATGTTGATCTCGGGCATGGCGATGCGGCTTTGCAGCGTCATCACCCGGTGCGAAGCGCCGGCCAGCAGGCCCACGCCGCCGCCCATCACGATGCCGTGGCCCCAGCACAGAAAGGGCTTGGGGAAGGTGTGGATCAGGTGGTCGAGCTCGTACTCTTCGCGGAAGAAGTCTTCGGCGTAGGTGTTGCGCTCGGGGCCGCAGTCGAGCAGCGTCTGGTAGAGCTGGCGCAGGTCGCCGCCGGCGCAGAAGGCCTTCTCGCCCGCGGCCTGCAGCAGCACGCCGACGATGCCGGCGTCCTGCGCCCACTCGCGCAGCTTGGGCGTGAGCAGACGCACCATCGCCACCGAGAGCGAGTTGAGCGAGGCCGGCGAATTGAGCGTGGCCACGCCGAAGCGCTGGCCACCGGCGGTGTTGATTTCGTCGAAGAGAACTACGGAGTCGGTCATTGTCTTGAGGGGTTCCGGGTACGGGGCGTCAGCGGATATCGCTGTCCCCTTCCAGCAATTTTCGCGCAACGATGACGCGCATGATTTCGTTGGTGCCCTCCAGGATCTGGTGCACGCGCGTGTCACGCACCAGGCGCTCCAGAGGGAACTCGCTCAGGTAGCCATAGCCGCCGTGCAGCTGCAATGCGTCGTTGCACACGTTGAAGCCCGCATCCGTCGCGAAGCGCTTGGCCATTGCGCAATAGGTGCTCGCGTCGGCATGGCCCGCGTCCAGCTTCGATGCGGCCAGCCGCACCATCTGCCGCGCCGCGACCAGCTCGGTCGCCATGTCGGCCAGCTTGAACTGCAGCGCCTGGAAGCTCGCGAGCGGCTTGCCGAACTGCTGGCGCTCGTGCAGGTAGCGGCGCGCCGCGTCGAGCGCGCCCTGCGCCGCGCCCACCGAGCAGGTCGCGATGTTGATGCGCCCGCCGTCGAGCCCCTTCATCGCAATGCGAAAGCCCTCACCCTCCTTGCCCAGCAGGTTCTGCGCAGGCACGCGCACGTTGTCGAAGTTGATGGTGCGCGTGGGCTGGCTGTTCCAGCCCATCTTGTGTTCCTTCTTGCCGTAGCTGATGCCCGGCGCATCGGCCGGCACCGCGAAGGCCGAGATGCCGCTCGCACCCGCGCCGCCGGTGCGTGCCATCAGCACCAGCACGTCGGTCGCGCCCGCGCCCGAGATGAAGGCCTTGCCGCCGTTGATGACGTACTCGGCGCCCTGCAATTCGGCGCGCGTCTTCAGCGACCCGGCGTCCGACCCGGCACCCGGCTCGGTGAGGCAGTACGACGCCAGCTTGCGCCCGCTCGTCAGGTCTTCACCCCACTGCTGCGCCACCGCATCGGTCGCCCAGGTGCCCAGCATCCACGTCGCCATGTTGTGGATCGTGATGAAGGCCGTGGTCGACGGATCGACCGCGGCCATCTCCTCGAACACCAGCGCCGCGTCCAGCCGCGGCAGGCCGAGGCCGCCCACGCGCTCGGGCGCATAGAGCCCGCAGAAGCCCAATTCGCCGGCCTTGGCGATGGCTTCCTTCGGGAAGATGGCCTCCGCATCCCACTGCGCCGCATGCGGCGCGAACTCGGCCCGGGCAAAGTCGCGCGCGGTCTGCGCAAAGGCGTTCTGTTCTTCTGACAGTTCGAAGTTCATTGTTCGCGGCCCTTCCAGCGCTCCAGTTCGTCGGTCCGTTTCCGGGTCGATTTCTCCAGGCACGCGTTGAATACCAGCGGCCAGATGGAGCCGCCCTCGTTCGCTTTGGCAGCGCGCTTGCAAGCGGGATCGCGGCCCTTGAGCCAGGTCCGTTGCTCGGTGCGCAGCGCGACGCGCATCTGCGGCGAGAGCGTGTTCATCACCTCGCCGTACCGGATGTTGAGCACGGCATCGGCCGCACGAAAGTCGCGCACCGCGCAGTCGTTCATCTGCAACTGGTTGCCATTGGGGTTGCAGTCGACCGGCTCCGCCGCAGCGGCGGCCCGAGCCCCGCCGGCGAGCAATGCGACCGTCGCCACCGCGCCCCAGGCCGCACTGCGAAGCCCGTGCATGCGAAACCCATGCCTCATTTAAGGCTGATGGTGGTGTTGACACCGTGCGAGACGGTGCTGTCGTCGAACCAGCGTGCCGTCACGGTCTTGGTCTGCGTGTAGAACATGATGACCTGCTTGCCGTAGGGGCCCAGGTCGCCGAGCTTCGAAGCGCGCGAGCCGGTGAACGAGAACATCGGCACGGGCACCGGAATCGGCACGTTGATGCCGACCTGGCCCACGTCGATGTCTTCCTGGAAGCGGCGCGCCGCGGCGCCCGACTGCGTGAAGATCGCCGTGCCGTTGCCGTTCGGGTTGCTGTTGATCAGCTCGATGGCTTCGTCGATGGTCTCGGCCTCGGCCACGCACAGCACCGGGCCGAACACTTCCTGCTCATAGATCGTCATGCCGGGCTTCACGCCGGTGAAGATCGTCGGGCCGACGAAGTTGCCCTTCTCGAAACCGGGCACGGTGGGCTTGCGGCCGTCGAGCACCAGCTTGGCGCCGTCGGCCTCGCCGCGTTCGATGAGGCTGTTGACGCGGTCGTAGGCGGCGCAGGACACCAGCGGGCCCACGTCCACGCCCTTCTCGGTGCCGGCGCCGATCTTCAGCGTCTTGGCCTTGGCGATGAGCTCCGGCACCCAGTTGCGCGCCTCGCCCACCAGCACCGCCACCGACACCGCCATGCAGCGTTGACCGGCCGCGCCGAAGCTCGCGCCCGCGATGGCGTTGAGCGTCTGCTCCTTGTTGGCGTCGGGCATCACGATGGCGTGGTTCTTGGCGCCCATCATGCATTGCGCACGCTTGCCGGCCAGCGTGGCGCGGTTGTAGACGTGCGTGCCGACCTTGGTCGAGCCGACGAAGCTGATCGCCTTGATGTCCTTGTGGTCGCAGATGCCGTTGACGATGGCTTCGCCGCCGTGCACCACGTTCAGCACGCCGGGCGGAATGCCGGCTTCGAGCGCCAGTTCGCACAGGCGCATGGTGACCATCGGGTCCTGCTCGGAGGGCTTGAGCACGAAGGTGTTGCCGGTGACGATGGCCATTGGGAACATCCACAGCGGGATCATGGCGGGGAAGTTGAACGGCGTGATGCCGGCGCACACCCCCAGCGGCTGCAGCAGCGTGTAGGTGTCCACACCGTTGGCCACGTTGTTGGCCAGCTCGCCGAGCTGCAGGTTGCCGATGTTCGATGCGTGCTCGACCACTTCGAGGCCGCGGAACACGTCGCCTTCGGCGTCCGGCAGGGTCTTGCCCTGTTCGGCCGTGAGGATGGCGGCCAGCTCGCCCATGTTCTCGCGAATGAGCTGCTGCAGCTTCAGGAAGATGCGCGCGCGCGTGCCGATGGGGGTCTTGCGCCAGGTCTTGAAGGCTTCCTTGGCGGAGGCGACGGCGGCGTCCAGCTCGGCCGGCGTGGCGAAGGGCACGCGGGCCAGCACCTGCTGCGTGGCCGGGTTGACGACGTCGCGCCATTCGGTGGTCTTGGACTCGACGAGCTTGCCGCCGATCAAGAGCTTGACGGTGGCGATCTGGGGGACCTGTGCGGTCGGGGCTCGGGGCGTGGCGGTGGTGGCGTCCATGGGTTTTGTCTCCTGTGATCCTGTAGGTTCTGCAAAAGCGACTACCGGTCTGGCCGGTTCAGCCGTGCATCCTAGCTTTGCAGATTTGCCATGACAATAGACAAATATGCGCGGGTGCTTTGCAAAAATGCAGAGGACAGCCCCCAAGCAACCGGAGACACGCACGCACATGGACTGGGACAACCTGCGCTACTTTCTGGAACTCGCCCGCTCGGGCACGCTGATGAGCGCGGCACGCCGGCTCGAGGTCGACCACACCACCGTGGCGCGCCGCATCCAGGCGCTCGAGAAAGAGGTCGGCGCGCCGCTCTTCTCGCGCGAATCGGGCGGCCACCGGCTCACCGAGGCGGGCCGGCGGCTGCAGCCGCAGGTCGAGGCGATGGAAAGCGCTTTCCGGGCGGTGGAGAGCACGGCGCCGGCCTCGCAGGAAGGGCTGTCGGGCCTGGTGCGCATCGGCGCGACGGAGGGCTTCGGCACCGTGGTGCTGGCGCCGCAGCTGGCGCTGTTCGCGGTGCAGCACCCCAAGCTCACCATCGACCTGCTGGCCATGCCGCGCCTGGTGCACCTGTCGCGGCGCGAAGCCGACATCGTGATTTCGCTCGAACGCCCGGCGCGCGGCCCGGTGGTCGTCAGCAAGCTGACAGACTACACGCTGCGGCTCTACGCGTCGAAGAAGTACCTGGCCGCGCACAAGCCCGTCAAGACGCGCGAAGACCTGCGCGGCCACACCTTCATCAGCTATGTGGACGACCTGCTGTTCAGCAAGGAGCTGCAGTACCTCGACGAACTGCACCGCCCCGACAGCTTCGCCCTGCGCAGCACCAGCGTGCTGGCGCAGCACAGTGCGGTGGCAGCGGGTGCGGGCATTGCGGTGCTGCCGGCCTTCATTGCGGAGAAAGACAGCGCGCTCAAGCCGGTGCTGCCGGGGCAGGCGAACTTCACGCGCACGTTCTGGATGTCGATGCCGGCGGAGACCAAGCACCTGGGGCGCATGCAGGCCATCTGGGAGTTCCTGCGCGAGACGGCGCAGGCGCAGCGGGCGCTGCTGCTGCCTGACGCCTGACGCCTGCGGTCAGCGCTGCGGCGGGGCGATGTCCGGAAAGTTCTGCCCCACGAAATCCACCACGAAGGCCTGCGGGTCCACGCGCTGGTTCTGCGTTTCCGCATGGTCGAGGTAGCGGCGCCAGAAATGGCGGATCTTGTCGGGCACGTCGTCGGCAAAGCCCATCTGCGCGCCGACCATCTCCTGCCAGGTGCCGCTGGCCATGAAGGTCTGCGCGAGCCTGGGCTCCAGGGCTTCGAGCGTGGCCCGTTTCTCGTCGTCGAGCTGGTCGATCGCGTCCAGCACCAAACAATCCACCAGCCGCAGCAGCGGCCTTCCTTCGTATCTGCTCATCGTCGTGTCGCCGCCTTTTCGCCGGCATTCTTCAGTTGTCGACAACCGGCAAACGCCGGGGTTCGTGCGCCGCGCGCATGCAAGTCGTTGACATCATGCCGCACGGCTTCAAGCCGCCTTCAGCAAATGTGCCTTTGTGCACGCATGTATTTGCAGCTCGCTCACAACGGAGGGAATCTGCAGTTCTGATGCGGCACCATTTCTCCCAGAGACCATCACGGTCCAAAAGGGAGAGAAAAGATGCCAGTTCAGAACACCTACCGCCTGACGGTGCATGTGCTGGCATGGACGGCATCGATTCCAGCGCTCAACGTTCTTCTCGTGGCTCTGGACCGTCACCAGATCCTGCCGCTGTCGGAGATCAGCGTGGGGGCGGTGGCCGTGGCACTTGCTGTCTGGGCTGGCTGGATCTACCGGCGCTGCGTACCGCCCTCGGCACGGATGCCGCAACGCAGCGCCCGCTTCGCGATCTTCGGGCTCACCATGCTGTTGGCAACTGCGGTCGCGTTCTATATGGCGTTCTGGATCACAGTCGCGATCTACGGTCTTTGACCGGGGCGCTCAGGAGAACAGTCGCTTCAGCAACCCGGGCTTCGCGACGGGCAGCGATGCGTTCTCCAGCAGCTCGACCAGCCCTTCGACACGCGGCTTCTTGAGCCGCCGCGCATACGCGAGGTAGCTCTCCTCCTCGTCCACGGTGTAGAGCTGCGGCGGCATCGGCAGCCCGGCCACACTGCCCAGCAGCACGCGCACCGCGTCGAGCCGGTTCATGCGAATGGCGCTCATGAGGGCGGTCTCTCCGAGCGAGGGAACGATCTCGTTCGCGCCCGCAAGGCCAGCGGCCAGCAGCGGGCCGATGGCGGCGGCGTCGCCCGCGACGGCCGCCGCACCCAGTGCCTCGAGCGCGGCCAGTTTCTCGGGCGAGAGGCCGGCCTTGTAGGCGTCGCCGCGCTTGTCGTTCTCGTCGCGCGCATCGCCGCCGGTCATGGTCATGAAGTCGGTCACCAGCGCCACCGGCTCGCCTGCCGCATCGAGCGCCCAGAAGCTGGGGTAGCTGCCGTCACCCCAGCCCGAGCGGAAGATCACCGTGTTGCTCGCCGAGCCTGCGCCCAGCGGGTAATGGTCGACGGTGTCGTCGTCGCCCATCTCGCCGGCGAGCACGTCGTCGTAGTAGCTCACGTAGTCGGGATCGGCCGCTTCGCGCTGGTCGCGCTCGGCCATGGCGGCGGCGGCGTCGGTGTCCATGAAACAGCCGACGCCCGCATCCACCGGGTAGCCGTAGAACTCGCCCTCCCCCAAGGTTTCGAGCGTCTCCAACGACTTTCCCTCGAGCAGCGCCATCTCCCAGCGCAGGTCGGCGGCGCGCACCTCGACGCGCTCACGCAGCCATAACACCGCCAGTGCGTGGTCGCCCCTGTCGTGCAGCACCTCGACAGGGAAGGCGCCGCGTTGCTGCAGTTCGCGCGCAAAGGGCGGGCGCTCGGGCTGCACCAGCGGGTCGCACGCCACGACGCGCCCGCTCGTGAGGTTCAGCAGGCCGCAGGGCTTGCGCTGCAGATGGCGCGCGCGCAGCGCCTCGTCTTCGAGAAAAATGGCTTGCAGGTTGTCGATGTCGAAATAAGGCATGCGCCCAGTTTCTCACTCCCGCACACCGGCCGGCCACAGGGGCGGATGGCTGCCCGGCGGCATCGACGCACGCGGCCATGCGGTGGGCGTGCGCGACAGCTGCGCGCCATGGCGCAGCGCGGCGAGCTTGCCGAAGCCGGAGTCCGAGGTTTCGACATAAGGCTGCAAGTCGGGCCTTGCGATCGACAGCCCGCCGGGCAGGCGCCCCAGGCTGCGCAACCACTGGCCGGTCTGCGCCAGCGACACCTGCACGTGCCAGCTGCCGCCCTCCTGCTGCTGGCGCCACAGCGCGGCGGCGGCGCCGAAGGCGATCAGGTAGCCGGTGGCCTCGTCGAGGATCTGCATGGGCAGCGGCCTGGGCTTGCCGTCGCCCGCGGCCTCTCCCTCGGCGTGGTTGAAACCCATGGCTGTCTGGACCAGCGAGTCGAAACCGCGCCGGCCGGCCCACGGCCCCTGCGTGCCGTAGGCCGTGAGCGACACGCACACGATGCCGGGCCGCAGCCGCGCCAGTTCCGCCGGCCCGAAGCCCAGCGACGCGACACCGCCGGGCCGGTAGCCCTGCACGAAGACATGCGCGTCGGCGGCCAGTTGCCGCAGCGCCGCGCGGCCGTCGTCGGTGCGCAGGTCCACATGCGCCGACAGCTTGCCGCGGCTGGTATCGGCGATGGACTCGATGTTCGGCAGGTGCGGTGAATTGACGAGCATCACGTCGGCGCCGTAGGCCGCGAGCGCGCGGCCGCCCACCGGCCCTGCGAGGATGCGCGTGAGGTCGAGCACGCGCACGCCGGTCAGCGGCCGCTGGTCTTCGCGCAGCGGCGGCAGCACGCGCGGCGCTGCATCGCCGATGCGTTCGATGGTGAAGAGCGGTTGCGCCGCAACGGCCCGCCCCTGCGGCGTGGCGTCCCATTCGTCGAAGCGGCGCAACGCGGTCGCAACCAGCCCTTGCGCGGCGGCAGCGTCCTCGAAATCCTGTGCGCGCCAGGTGGCCATCGCGGCTTCGGCGTCGGCACGCGTGCAGGTCGCGGGATCCAGCTTCATCAGCCGCAGCGCGCCCTCGCGATGGTGCGCAAAGTTGGCATGGATGCGCACCCAGCCGTCGGCACAGCGGTACAGCCCCGAGAAGGTGTCCCACAGCTCGGGCACGCGCCCGTCCAGGCTGAACCAGCCGCAACAGTCGAGCGCTGCGTGCTGCATGTCGACGCCGACCTGCTGGCGCGCGGTGCAGCGCAGGTGGCCCAGCTCGCACGCCGCGAGCGCCGCCGCCGCGATGGTGCTCTGCGCGGCGGTGCCGACCGCGAAGGACGACGGCAGCACCGGCTCGGCACCCGAGAGCCGTGCGAACGACAGGGCATCCGGCGGCAGGCCCGCCTGCCGCCAGATGCCGCCCAGAACTTCCATTGCATCCATTGCCATCTCCTTCTCTCCTTCTCTGCTTCTATGCCTCTCCAAAACGAAAAGGCAGGGCCCGCTCTCGCGGCCCTGCCCTTGGTGTGTCGTCGCGTCCGCGGCCTTACTGGATCAGCTTGGCGCCGGTCTTGGCCTGCAGTGCGTCGAAGGTGACGCCGGGCGCCAGCTCGACGACCTTCAGGCCCTCGGGCACCACGTCCATCACGGCCAGGTCGGTGATGATGCGGTCGACCACGCCCACTCCGGTCAGCGGCAGCGTGCAGGCTTCGAGGATCTTCAGGTCCTCGGTGCCGTCCTTCTTCTTGGCCACGTGTTCCATCAGCACGATCACGCGCTTCACGCCGGCCACCAGGTCCATGGCGCCGCCCATGCCCTTGACCATCTTGCCGGGGATCATCCAGTTGGCGAGGTCGCCCTTGACGCTCACCTGCATGGCGCCCAGGATCGACAGGTTGATCTTGCCGCCGCGGATCATCGCGAAGCTGTCATGGCTGCCGAAGATGGCCGAGCCGGGCAGCGTGGTCACGGTCTGCTTGCCGGCGTTGATCAGGTCGGCGTCGACGTTGTCTTCGGTCGGGAAGGGGCCGATGCCGAGCATGCCGTTCTCGGACTGCAGCCACACTTCCTTGGTGCCGGTGTGATTGGCCACCAGCGTCGGAATGCCGATGCCCAGGTTGACGTAGAAGCCGTCTTCGAGTTCTTGCGCGGCGCGGGCCGCCATCTGGTCTTGGGTCCAGGGCATCTCAGGCTCCTTCTTTCTTGTTGACAGGCACGGTGGGCACGGGCACGTCGGCACTGGCGGCGGCCTGCGCGATCACGGCCTGCGCCTCGACCTTGGCGGCGGCGGCGTCCACCGGTGCGGCGGCGCTCACGGTGCGCTTCTCGATGCGCTTCTCGGGGTTGGCGTTGAGCACGATGCGGTGCACGTAGATGCCCGGCAGGTGAATGTCGTCGGGGGCCAGTTCACCGACTTCGACGATCTTCTCGACCTCGACGATGCAGACCTTGCCGGCCATGGCGGCGGCCGGGTTGAAGTTGCGCGCCGTCAGGCGAAAGCGCAGGTTGCCCGACTTGTCGGCCACGTCGGCCTTCACCAGCGCCACGTCGGGCACCAGCGAATGCTCCATCACGTAGGTCTCGCCGTTGAACTCGCGCAGTTCCTTGCCTTCGGCCACTTGCGTGCCCACGCCGGTCTTGGTGAAGAAGGCCGGAATGCCGGCGCCGCCGGCGCGCAGCTTTTCGGCCAGCGTGCCCTGGGGCGTGAATTCGAGCTCGAGTTCGCCGGCCAGGTACTGGCGCTCGAACTCCTTGTTCTCGCCCACGTAGGAGGCGACCATCTTCTTGATCTGGCGCGTTTCCAGCAGCTTGCCGAGGCCGAAACCGTCGACGCCCGCGTTGTTCGACACCACGGTGAGGTTCTGCACGCCGGTGTCTTTCAGCGCGTCGATCAGCGCCTCGGGAATGCCGCAAAGGCCGAAGCCGCCGACCGCGAGCATCTGCCCGTCGGCGACAACGCCCTTGAGTGCCGCTTCGGCGGAGGGATAGATCTTGTTCACTCGGGCTCCTTGATGGATGAATGGGAGTGGGTGGGAAAGCCTTGAACCATACTACGTACCCGCATACGTAGTATTTCGTAATGGTGACCCCTGATGCCTGAGATCGACTATCGGCTGGCTTTCGACCACGCGCCCGTGGGCATGGTGGTGTCGAGCAACCGCACCATCGTCGCCTGCAACCGGCGCGTGTGCGAAATCTTCGGCGCAACGCCCCCGGCGCTGGTGGGGCATTCGTTCAGCATCCTGTACCCCAGCGTGGCCGAGTTCGAGCGCATCGGCAAGCGCATGGAGCCCTTTCTGAACGCCAGCGGGCACTACGCCGACAACCGCATGATGAAACGGCTGGGCGGGCTGCACGGCGTCATGGCCGGCGAGACCTTCTGGTGCCACGTCACCGGCCACGCCATGAACCGCGAGGCGCCGCATGAGGCCGGCATCTGGACCTTCGAAGACCTGGGCTCGCGCCGCGCCGTGAAGGCCGAGCTCACGCCGCGCGAACGCGAGGTGGCCGCCCAGGTGATGCGCGGGCTCACGTCCAAGGAAATCGGCAAGGCGCTGGGCATCAGCCACCGCACGGTGGAGCTGCACCGGGCGCGGCTGATGCGCAAGTACGCGGCGGCGACGACAGCGGAGCTGGTGCAGAAGCTGATCGCGGGCTGAGCAATGCCCGGTTCCTGACCTTCAGTGCGAACTGACGAAGCCCGAAGACGGCCCGGGGTACGGCAGTGCAAAGGCCTTCTTCATGCGCGCCACCTCCTCGAGCGGGCTCAGGCCGAACAGCCGCTTGAATTCGCGGCTGAACTGCGACGGGCTCTCGTAGCCGACCCGGTCGCAAGCAGCGGCCGCGGTCATGCTTTCGCGCAGCATCAGCAACCGGGCCTGGTGCAGCCGCGTCGACTTGAGGTACTGCATGGGCGAGGTGCCCGTGACGGCCTTGAAATGCGCATGCAGCGACGGCGCGCTCATGCCCGCTTCGCGCGCGAGCTGCTCGATGTCCAGCGCGTCGTGAAAGGCCGCGTGGATCCTGCGGATCGCCTTGCCCACCTTGCCGAAGTGGCCTTGCCGCGTCAGGGCCGTGCGCAGCACGGCGCCCTGCTCGCCGCCGAGCACGCGAAAGTAGATCTCGCGCACCAGCGACGGACCGAGCACGCTCGCTTCGAGCGGCGACACCAGCGCCTCGAGCAGGCGCAGTACCGAGAGGCCGAGCCGCGCATCCATGGGCGTGGACATCATGGCCTTCGGCTTCGCCGCCGCGGCACGCGCGCCGGCCACGTCGAATTCATCGAGCCGCAGCATCAGCTCCGCGGCAACGCCGAAGTCCAGCCGCAGATAGATGGCCAGCAGGGGCTCCCGCTCGCTGGCGTCCGTCTCCATGGTGAAGGGCACGGGCACCGCCACGGCCAGGTAGTGCCGGGCGTCGTAGAGGTACAGCTCGCCGCCGAAGAAGCCGCGCTTTCGCCCCTGGCAGACGATGACGATGCCCGGCTCGTACAGCACCGGCGCGCGCGCCAGCGGGCGGTTCGATCGCAGCATGCGCACGTCGGGCAGCGGCGTCTGGTTGTAGCCGTCGAGCGGGGCCAGGCGGGTCATCAGCGCCACCGTGCGCTGGGCGACGGTGGGCTCGGATGCGGGACGATTCGTCACGGGTTCTCGTTGTGGGCAGCGGGCATGGCAATGTGCCACGGTCTGGCCGAAATATCTGCTCATTCATAGTTTCAGGCAAGCACCGAAGACGGCCGGATATTCACGATCCTATGGCCCGAACCTAGCATCCATGGCATTCATCAACAGGACTTCGCCATGACCGCATCCGCCTCCAAGACCCTGCTTATCACCGGTGTCAGCTCCGGCTTCGGCCGCGCCTTCGCGACCGCCGCGCTGGACGCGGGCCACATCGTCGTCGGCACGCTGCGCAACGACGGCGCGTGTGCCGAATTCGAGGCCCTGGCGCCCGGCCGCGCCCACGCCGTGGTGCTCGATGTGACCGACAGCGCCGCCATCGAGCCCGCGCTGGCGCGCGTGTTGCGCAAGGTCGGCCGCATCGACGTGCTGGTCAACAACGCGGGCTACGGGCACGAAGGCACGATGGAGGAGTCCGGCCTCGACGACATTCGCCGCCAGTTCGATGTCAATGTGTTCGGCGCGGTCGCGATGACCAAGGCCGTGCTGCCCGCGATGCGCGAGCGGCGCAGCGGCCACATCGTCAACATCACGTCGATGGGCGGCTTCATCACGATGCCGGGCATCGCGTACTACTGCGGCAGCAAGTTCGCGCTCGAAGGCATCTCGGAGGTGCTGGCCAAGGAAGTTGCGGCCTTCGGCGTACATGTGACGGCGATCGCGCCCGGGTCGTTCCGCACTGACTGGGCGGGGCGCTCGATGGTGCGCGCCGAACGGCACGTGACCGACTACGACGCGGTCTTCGACCCGATCCGCGAAGCTCGCCAAGCCAAGAACGGCCGGCAGCCCGGCGACCCGGCCAAGGCCGCGCAGGCCTTGCTGAAAGTGATCGCGGCCGAGAAGCCGCCCCTGCACCTGCTACTGGGAAAGGACGCGCTGGCGCTGGTGCGCGCCAAGCTCGCATCGATGGCTGATGAGATCGACGCGTGGGAAGCCGTGTCGGCCTCCACCGACCACGACTGAAAGGCAGTCGAAAGCGCACAGCTGCAGCGGCGCTTCGAATGCCTGACTTGGGGGTGGTGTCCTTCTTCGTCCTGCGCGCCCGGCTTCGCGCCGGATCGTTGCAAAAACGGAAACGCCGTGTCCGCGAAAGGCGTGCGTCGGAGCCGCTGTGGAAGCCTATCTTGGAGGCATGCGAACAAGCCGTCCGCACATCGTTCAAGGAGCCTGAAATGTCCACATCCCTTCATTCCGAAAAGAGCCTGTTGCTGCAGACACAAGTGAGCGTCGCGCGTGCGCATGCGCTGGCCGTGCAGAAGCTGCCCGTGGCGCTGACGCTCTCGGCCATCATCCTGTCCATCGTCAACGTCAGGCTGTAGCCGCGTCAAGGGGCCGAGGACGGGGCGAGCCTGCCGCCCGGTGACTCACTTTTTTCTGGACGGCCCGGGTCGCGCGATGGGCGGCGCTGCCGCCTCCGGCGCCTTGACCCATCCCCTCAGCAGCACGCCGAAGAAGAGCCCCGCCCCGAAGATCGCCCAGTACACCCAGCCCGGCAGGTTCTCCGCCCCGCTGTGCAGGTTCATGCCGAAGGCAGCGCCGATGGCCATCAGCGGGAATGTCAAGGCCGCGATGGTGTTCAGCTTGTGCTGCGCACGGCTGACTTCCATGGCCGCGCGCGCCTGTTGCTCGGCCGCATGCGCGAGCCGGTAGTCGAGCGACATGCGGGTGTCGGCCAGCAGCAGTTCGATGCCGCGCGCGATCTCGACCGCGCGGTCGCGCATGTCGGTGACGAGCGCATCTTCCGGCACGGCTTCGCGGGCGGCCTGCAGCGTGGCCTGCACGTTCGATGCGGCGCGCGACAGCGGAATCAGCGGCCCGAGGATCTGGAACAGCGCCTCGGAGGTCTCGGCCGCCTCGTGCCTGATCTCGAAGGTGCTGAGCGTCGCGCGATAGCTCTCGAGCAGCTTCTGCAACGCCCGCTCGCCGGGGTTGTTGCCCTTGTGCAGCCATGCCCCGTCGGGCTTGCGCAGGAACACGGCGGGCTTGCGTTCCGAGCCGGTGCCCGTGGGAGGTTCGTGCAGGATCACCATCAGGTGCCCCTGCTCGTGAATGATGCGCTGCGCGCCGTAGCTGGAGGTGCCCAGCCGCTGCTGCAGCGCGGGCGGCAGCTCCCAGTCGTAGTCGATCCTTCGCGTCATCGGGAGGCCTGCAGTTCTTTCCACAAGGAATCGAATTCGTCGGCAAAGCGACGAACGAGTGAGGGGTCGTTGCTCAGCACCAGGTTCTCCTCGTTGAAGGATGCTGCGCTGCGCGTCCAGTTGTAGCTGCCGTTGAGCAGGCGCATGCCGTCGAAGATGGCGAACTTGTGGTGCATGTGCGCGTCGGTGCGGTCCAGCGCGACCGGAATGCCGGCCGCGCGCAGATGGCCGATGTCGCTGCCCAGGTCGAACTCCTTGTCGTTGTCGGAGATGCAACGCAGCGACACGCCGCGCCGGTGTGCGGCCAACACCTCGGCCGTGATGCGGTCGTCCGACAGCGTGAACACGCACATGTCGACCGAGCGTTTCGCGGCCCTCAGTTGCTGGTTGATGGCCTGCAGGCACGCCGTGCCGGGGCTGAAGAAGGCCTGCGAGCGCACCGCGACGTTGTCGGGCGAGCGGCCCGCGTCGATGGCGCGCACCACGCCTTCCAGCCATTTCAGCAAAGACAGCTGCTCGGGGTCGGCGGTGCGCGCGCGCACCAGGTCGAAGGCACGGTTGCGAAGCTGGCGCAGGCCGTCTTCCGGCGGCGAGGCTTCGCGCAGGGTGTGAACCAGCACGCGGCGTTCGTCGTCACTCAGGCGGGCGTCGGCCAGCGAGGCGTCCAGCTGAACCAGCAGTTCCGGCAGGGTCGACATGTCAGGGCTCCTTGTCAGGCTTGGACGTGCGCTTCGGCGCAGGCCGCAATTCGGAGGCCAGCCGCTCCATGTCCTGCTTGATCGACCGATCGAGCTCCAGCCGGCGCTCGGTGGCCGTCACCAGCGGCAGGATCAGCTCGCGGTAGGTGACCGCTATCTGCAGCATCGCGTCGGCCAGGCGCTGGCCTTCGCCGGGGCCCTCCGCGGGCTCCACCGGCTGCGGCTTCAACGCATCGACCGCGCGCGCCACGTCGAGCATGCTGCTCGCAATGCGCTGGCTGCCGTCCACGTCGGCGCCGCCGAGCTTTCGCTGGCGCACGAACTCCTCGCAAATGGCCGTCCAGCGCGCGCTTTCTTCCGGCGTCGGGCTGCCGAGCAGTTGCGCGAGTCGCAGCAGGTTTTCTTCGGCGCCGGTGGTCAGCGTCTGGGCTTCGCCGCGGTAGTGGTCGCGCAACAGCGCGTCGAGCTCGTCGTCGCGCATCAGCGCGGTGATCTTGCCCGCCAGCTTGGTCATGTTGCGGTAGCTGCCCTGTAGCTTGAAAGGCGGCGCGGTGCGGTAGTTTTCCTGCTGCGCGGCCGACTCGATGTACGCAAGGTTCACCTTCAGCAGAAGGTCGCGCGCGCGGAACAGGCGCTGCAGCAGCGCCTTGATCTCTTCCAGCTCCACCGCGCTGTACGCATGCGACAGCGCGCTGCTCGGCACCTCGTGGCCCTGTGCCATCTTCACCAGCAACTGCACGTCCTTCGGGTCGCGCGAGGCCAGCGGCATCAGCGTGGGGTTCGAGGTCAGGCTGTTCTCGATGTACGACAGCGCGAACGCCGCCTCGCGGCCCGACAGCACGTCGCCCAGGTTGTAGATGTCGGCCCGGTTGGCCAGCATGTCCGGAATCTTGAACACGTCGCCCGACTCGGTGTACGGGTTGCCCGCCATCACGACGGCGAAGCGCTTGCCGCGCATGTCGTAGCTGCGCGGTTCGCCGTTCCACACGCCCTCGATGCGGCGCGTGCCGTCGGCCAGCGCAATGAACTTCTGCAGAAACTCCGGGTTCGTGTGCTGGATGTCGTCGAGGTACAGCATCACGTTGCTGCCCATCGCCAGGCCCAGGTTGAGCTTCTCCAGCTCCTGGCGCGCTGCGCTGTTGGGCGCGTTGGCGGGGTCGATGGCCGTCACGCCGTGGCCCAGCGCCGGGCAGTTGATGCGAACGAAGATCAGGCCCAGGCGGTCGGCCACGTATTCCATCAGCGTGGTCTTGCCGTAGCCCGGCGGCGAAATCAGCAGCAGCAGGCCCATGCGGTCGGTGCGGCTGCCCGCGCCGGAAGATCCGATCTGCTTGGCCAGGTTGTCGCCGATGAGCGGCAAATACAGCTCGTCGATCAGCTGGTTGCGCACGAAGGTCGACAGCGGCCTGGCCTGGAACTGGCCCAGCTTCAGGCGCGACTTCTCGCGCTCCAGCAGTTCGTGGCGCAGCGCCTGCAGCGCTTCGTAGCCGGGCACGGCGTGCTGCGCGTGGAACAGAAAGCGGCGCCAGAAGTCGTTCAGGTTCAGCACCATGCGGCCGTCGGCCACGCGCGGGTGTTCGCCGCGCAGGCCTTCCACCGTCTGGTCGAGCGCCACGTTGACGCGGGTGCGCTGCAGCGGCATGGCCAGCACACTGGCCGCGTCGTCGACCCAGTCGAGCGACTGCGGCGACTGGTGAACGGCAAAGGCGCGCACCCAGTCGCGCGCCAGGCGCCAGCGCTCGGGTGGCGGCGCGGCGTCCAGATCGGCCTGCCAGGCTTCGCGGCGGCCACCGCGTTCGAGTTCGCGCAGCAGCGCCGCGGCCAGGTCTTCGCCCGCGCCGGACACGACCCAGGTGTCGCCCGCGTGCGCCGCGAGCTCGCGCACCAGGTACGCCGCCGCCTGGTCGCACAGCGTGGCCATGTGGCCCTTGTGCGCTTCGCGTGCCTCCTCGCTCGCCGTCTCAGCGAGCGGCAACAGGTCGGCGAGCACGTCGCGTGCGAAATGGTTCAGCGAGCGGGCGGTGTCGGCCTCGAGCTGTTCGAGCGCATCGCGCCGGCCGAACATGTCCTGCATCTGCATTGCGGCACGCGCGCGCCGCAGCAGCGATTCGCGGTGCGCGATGAGGTGGCCGTGCTGCCAGTAGAGCAAGGCCAGCGCGCGCTCCGTCGGGCCCCAGGCCAGCAGGCCGGCCTGGTCCTGCATGACGACCAGCGCACCGAGCAGGCGCAATGCATCGTCGTCGTGAATGCCCTTCTGGTAGCCCTCCTGGTAGCGCGCGGCGGCGAAGCGGCGGACCATGTCCAGCAACTGCGGGTGCAAGGGGTCTTCGGCCAGCAGCGTGCGCACCTCGGCCCAGCTGCGCTCGGCCTTGCCGTCGAGCAGCGATTCGAGCAGCCGGCCCGCGAGGTACTCGGCGCGCGCCAGTTCGCGGGTTTCCGACACCAGCGACTGGTTCCAGTAGACCTGCAAGGCCTGCAGCCGCTCGTCGTTCACGGGGCTCTGGTAGTCGGTGCCCGTGACCTGGTAGGCCATGCCTTCTTCGCGGGCCACCAGCGTCAGGTCGACCGGCTGGCGGTGCACGGTGAAGGCGTGGCGGCCCAGGCGCAGCGTATCGCCGCCCTCGCTCACCAGCTCGCGCTTGTCGCGCACGGCACCCAGGGCCTGGTCGCGCGCGGTCTTCAGGCGGGTGTCGAGCTCGTCGGCGGGCACGGCGGCGCCCAGCGAGCGCAGGTCGGCAATCAGCGTGTGCAGCTTGGCGATCATCGGATCGGCCGCGAAGTAGCTGTGCACCTGGCTCAGCTCGCCGAACTGCGCCACGCGGCGCGCCACGCCGTCCAGGATGCGCCCGGCGGCATCGACCACGCCCTGCGCGCGGCGCTGGCGCGCCTCGACCAGGCTCTGGCGCCGTGCGGACAGCGCCTCGTACACGTTCTCGCGCTTCTCGGCGATGTCGGCCAGGAAGTCTTCCTGCTCGGCGAACCGGCCTTCGATTTCTTCGAGCTGCGCCAGCAACCGCGTCAGCGCGTCGTCGCACTTCTCGGGCGTGTCGGCGAACTCCAGCGCGTTTTCCACCGCCTGGCCGAAGAGCTTGAACTGCGCGCCGAACTCCGCCCGTGCCTCGGTCGCGCCCAGCGACTTGCGGCGTGCGCGCGCATCGGCGCGCATGCGGTTGATGTCGGCGTAGATCAGCGAGATGCGGTCGAGAATCGACGTGCGAACCACCGCGTCGCCGCCCGGCAGGCTGCCGAGCTGCTCGGTCAACAGGTCGAGCCCGGCCGCCTGTTCGTCGAGCGTGGCCAGCAGCTCGCCCAGCGCCGGCGAGGTGGCCAGGCTGGGCAGCGTCAGCGCCAGCTTGTCGAGCGCCTGGCGCTGGCCGGCGAAGGCGGTGTCGGCCGCCAGGAACTGCATGGCGCGTTCGCCGATGCGCTGCTGCTCGGCTTCGAGCGCCGCATCCATCGCGGCGATGCGCGGCAGGTCGGCGTAGCGCAGCTCCTTGAGCATCTGCAGCGCACCGCGCCGTTCGCGCAGCCGGCCCAGCGCTTTCACGAAGTCGTCGGGCGCGCGCCAGATCGTGCTGGCAATGTCGACCAGCAGCGCATGCTGCTCGTCCTCCGCGCGGGCCAGCGCACGCGCGGTTTCGCGGCGGATGGTGTCGACCTTCTCGAACTCGGCCAGCGTGCTGCGCGCCACCTCGCTGATGCTGCGCAGCTCGGCCATGAGGCCGGTGGCCTCCGGCGCGTCGAGCCAGAAGTAGGCGTCGCTCACGCGCGTGCACTGGCGAATGAGGTCTTCGTAGGCCGCCTTGGTCGGCGCCTGCTCGCGCACCGCGCGGGCAATGCCCATGAGGTCACTCACGCCGCGCACCAGCTCGGCATTGCCGATCTTGCCGAAGAAGCCGGTGGCGGGCGGTTGCGCGCCCACGTGTTCCTCGCTGGCGAACGGTGTCTGCCACAGCTGCATCGGGTGCACGCGCGTCGGCTCGCCGTCGTTGTCGTGGAACACCAGAATGCGGCCGTCGGCAAAGCGTGCGTAGCCGTTGGCGATGATCGGCGTGGCGAGCTTCTTGTCGATCAGGTTGTAGTTGAAGAGCGCGTAGCGGCCCGGCTTGGGGTCGTAGAAGACGTAGGCCACGTCCTCGCCGTTCGGCGAACGCAGCATGCGCTTGAAGCGCATGTTCTCCACCATGTCCGCTGGCAGGTCGAAGCGCTTGTGCTCGCCCGACTGCAGGTAGTAGCCGCCCGGAAAGATGATGCCGTGGTCTTCGGGCAGTTGCACGCACGAACCGCCGATGGCGTCGATGCGCTCCACCTGCTGCGTACGGATGTTGAACACCAGGTAGCGCGTGAGCTGCTCGCGGTAGGGCTTCACGCGCAGCAATATCAGCATGCCGAGCTTGGCCCACGCGATCTCGGCGTCGGTGAGCGACTGGCTCTTGTCTTCCACCGGTTCGCTGTAGATGCCCAGGCCGGTCTCGGTGTTGTTCTCGATCTTGACCGTGAGGTCGCCGCCCAGCGTTTCGACGAACACCGTGTCGAGCACGTTCACGTGCGGGTGCTTGCCGCCCACATGGTCTTCGCGCGTGGCCACGGTCCACTCGAAATCGTGGCTGGCGGGCAAGGCGATGTCGCGCTCGCCGCGGTTGTCGATGTAGCTGATGCGCCCGTCGCGCTCGATGGCCCAGCGGAACACGCGCACGTCGTGCCACTGCTGGCCGATCTGGAAGGCGGCGAGCAGCTTGTCCTGCGTCACCCGCAGCTGCAGCAGCGTGGCCTGCTTGTAGTAGGCGTACAGCTCGCGGAAGTCGGAGGCGAAGCGCGTGTCTTCCAGGAAGGTGCCGGCAATCGGCACGGGCTGCAGCTCGTCGCCGTCGGCACCCGCCTCGCCCGGCGACAGCAGGCGGTACAGCCCGAACACGTCGCTCACGGCCGTTTCCTTGCGCAGGCCGATGAACACGTTGTAGCCGAACAGCAGCAGGTCGCCGATGCGAACCAGGTCGCGCGCCGCCGCGTTGTTCTCGGTGCGTGCGCGGGTGCGCAAAATGAGCGTCTGCTCGGAGCGGCCGAACTCGGCCAGGCGCTGCTCGTTGAGCGCTTGCGTCTTCTTCAGCAGGCCCTCGCCCTGGGTTTCGAGGCGCTTCTTCAGCAGGTCGTAGCTGCCGCTGCCGGACACCAGCGCCTCGGTCTGGGCGGTCTGTGCCTCGGTGCCGGGCGGCGCTGCCGTGTCTTCGGTGTCTTGCGTGGATTGCATAGGTCGGCGCGGTCAGTCCGCGCGCAGCAGTGCGAGCAATTCGTCGCGGTGGGGCTGGGTACCGAGCCAGGCGCGGATGCGGTCCAGCTCGTCGATGCAGTCGTCGCCGTAGCGCCGGCGCAGCGCGTCGATGCGCGCCTCGCGCAGCTCCTCGGTCTGCAGGCGGCGCTGCCAGCCGTCGGACAGCAGCTCGTCGAGTCGGCCGGCCAGCCCGCGGCTCACGAGGGCGCGCCACTCGCCCGGATCGAACCACAGGTTCTGGCAGGGCACGCAGCGGTCAATGCGAAAGTCGGGGGCCGCGCTCACGCGCAGGCGCTGCATCAGGCGATCGCAGGCGGGGCAGTGCCGCACGGCGGCAGCATCGAACACCTCGATGACTTCATCGTCGACGGCATGCGGCACACGGTTGGCGTCGCCGGCTTTCCAGGCGCGCCAGTCGTCCATGGCCATGAGCATGCCGCTGCAGTCGCCGCACTGCACCGCGAGCAGCGCTTCGGCCAGCGCGACCGGCTGCATCGGCGCATGCGCCGGGCAACCGCACTTCAGGTTCGGATTCATCGCGCGCCCCGGGGTCAGTTGCGGAAGGTGGAGATCAGGTTCTGCAGTGCGGTCTTCTGGCTTTCACTGCCGTCGCTGGAGATCTTGCTCATCAGCGCGGCCACGCTGAGGTTCTGGATTTCGCCCGACGAGGTGCCCAGCGCGCCGACGATGTCGCGCACGTCCTTCACCACGTCGCGCTCGCCCGAGAGCTGGTCCTTGAAGGCAACCTGCAGCGCATTGCTCTTGGAGATGACGCCGTCGATGCCCTTGCCCACCGACAGCGAGCGCACGAAGCTGTCGAAATAGTCGCCCGAGCCGCCCACGATGTCGATCTTCGCGTTGGACAGCGCGGTGCCCAGCACCTCGGCCTGCTCCTTGGCAATGGACGTCTGCGCGTCGATGCCCTTCATGGTCTCGATGTGCGACTTCTCCAGGCGCATGCGGAACTCTTCGTGGTCGCGGGTTTCGGGGCTCATCGACTTCATGGCCTCGAACTTCTCGTGCAGGCCCTTGGCCTCGGCGTTGAAGCGGGCCTCGATCACTTGCGCGTCGGCCTGGCCGGACTTCAGCGTGGCCTCGGCGTCGGCCGTGCGCACGTTCACGTCGGCCAGGCCGAGCTTTTCCTTGCCCGAGGCTTCGGCCTCGAACTTGGCGCGCATGCCGGCGGCTTCGGCCTGCGAGCGCGCCTCGATCACCTGTGCGTCGGCCTGGCCGGACTTCAGGATGGCGTCGGCGTCGGCCTGGCGCACATGCACCTCGGCCAGGCCCAGCTTCTCCTTGCCCGAGGCTTYGGCCTCGAGGCCGGCCAGCTTGGCCTGCGCCGTGGCGATCGCGACCTTGGCGGCAGCCAGGCCCGGCGCGGCGGAGATGGCCTCGACGCCTTCGGCTTCGCGCTTCTTCGATTCGGCGTCGCGCYCGGCCACCTTGAGCTTGGCGTCGGCCAGCGTGAGTTCTTCGGCCGCCTTGTGGCKCGCSCGCTTCTCCTGCGTTTCGGCCGCCGTCACGTCGATCGCC
>NNBU01000633.1_pt1 | contig 33519 bp, 27 predicted proteins | sample 1173781 | NCBI WGS metagenome assembly NNBU01 (sample SAMN07173937, study PRJNA388173) | plant metagenome | biome: Plant school; feature: Soil; material: Symbiotic tissue of Blasia pusilla L.; isolation source: symbiotic tissue sample KVJ2 | host: Blasia pusilla | place: Norway: Troms, Kvaloya...
CGCCGGCATAGGGCTTGTTGCGCACGGCATCGAAACCGAGTTCCTCGAGGAACTGCAGGGCCGCGCGCGACAATTCGGCGGAGGCACTTGTCCCATAACGATCGCCGACGATGAAATCTGGTTTCATGCCGCTGCCGGCGACGCGGATATTGCCCGGCATCGAGTGGCAGTCGATAAGAACGCCCAGACCGAAGCGGGCATGAGTGCGGGCGATCAGCTTGCGCAGGCAGGCGTGGTAAGGCTTGTAGCAGGCCTCGATCCGCTCCATGGCGGATGCGAGCGGCATACGGCCCTCATAGATTTCCATGTTTTCCGCAACGATACGCGGGATTGTGCCGAGCCCGCCCGCAACCCGCGCCGAATTGCTGTTGGCGTAAGGCGGCAGCGGATCGGAAAACATCCGCGGGTCGAGCTCGTAGGGCTCGCGGTTCACATCGACATAGGCGCGCGGAAAATGCGCGACCAGCAGCGGCGCACCATAGCTCGGGGCAGCCGAGAACAATTCATCGACGTAGTGATCCTCGGACCGGCGAATCGCGAGATCGTCGAGACGCGACTCATCGAGGAAGGCGCTCGGGTAACAGCGGCCGCTATGGGGCGAGTTATACACGAAGGGAATGGTCTGGACAGCGGGTTCGCGAATCTCGAAAGGCTCGAATTCGTTGGTCATCCGCTCCCCAGTTCCTCTTCTTTACCAAGTCACAAACTTGTTGTGTTCGCCATGTTGCCAGTCGGCTGTCGCAAAGTCCATACTCCCGGGAATGGCGGAGCAGGCTCACGATTTCGTTGTTCACCGGTTCTTTACTGGGCTGAGCCTATTGTGAGCGGCTGCGAGCGTCCCATGCAATCGAATACAGCGGTCCCTAAATGACACAGAAAATCCTTCTCGCCGAAGATGACAACGACATGCGCCGGTTCCTGGTGAAGGCGTTGGAAAAGGCGGGCTACAAAGTTTCCTCCTTCGACAATGGGGCGAGCGCTTACGACCGCCTGCGCGAAGAACCCTTCTCCCTTCTCCTGACCGACATTGTCATGCCGGAAATGGACGGCATCGAACTAGCGCGCCGCGCCACCGAACTCGACCCGGACCTGAAGGTGATGTTCATCACCGGCTTTGCCGCCGTCGCCTTGAACGCCGATTCCAAGGCTCCGAAGGACGCCAAGGTCCTGTCCAAGCCTTTCCACCTCCGTGATCTCGTCGACGAAGTGAACAAACTCCTTGCGGCATAAGGCCCTGCCGAGAGATTGAAAAAATCTCTTCACAAAACTGCAAAATGCCTATTGACGGGCGATCAGGTTTTGTGGTCTTAAGCCGCTCATCGGATGGGCGTGTAGCTCAGCGGGAGAGCACTACGTTGACATCGTAGGGGTCACAGGTTCAATCCCTGTCACGCCCACCATTCGAATTCTTTCAAGGGCTTGCCGGAAACGGCGAGCCCTTTTTGATTTCGGAAGCATAGCAGCAGTTCAAGCCCGAATCGGGCGCGTCATGTCTTCACGACTTCCACATAGTCCCCCACATACACCACCACATACCCTCCACCGGACTTCAGCGCCCGCGCCTTCGCCTCCAGCTCCCCGAGATACGGCGCCCGCCGCCAGTCTTCGCCGCGCTCAGGGTCAACAAGCACCGTCAGTTGCGGCCCCTGCGCGTAAAGCATCATGCCACTGATAGAAGGCTCCCACTCAGGCACGAGCGATGGATCCGTTCGCCACAGGCAATAGAAGTCACGGCAGGTGGCGGGCCGGGCAGCATAAGCAGCACAGCCGCCACCGGTCAGACAGTGGCGACAGGGCTCGTTGGCCGGTTTGTCGAGTTCGTCGATGTCGGGCAGGATGCAACAGAGCGAGCAGGTGCCGCAGCTTCGGCCCTCGACCAGGGCGGGACCGGCAACGCTCTGCAAACCCGTCACCTCAGGCCGCCGGGCCGATGGCCACTGTGAGCGGCGAAAGCCCCTCGACCGTGCCGACGAGACGGTCACCCGGCAAGACCGGGCCGACGCCGGAGGGGGTGCCGGTATAGATGAGGTCGCCGGGCGTCAGGTGATAGTAGCGCGACAGGTGGCTGACGATCTCCGGCACCGACCAGACCATGTCCGAGAGTTCCCCTTCCTGGCGGATCGTTCCGTTGACGGTAAGCTCGATACGCTGGCCACCGGGCGCAAACGCGGCGGCTTGCGTGATCGCCCCGATCCCGGCCGAATGTTCGAAGGACTTGCCCATGTCCCAGGGGCGCTGCTTGTCCTTGGCCGCCTGCTGCAGGTCGCGCCGGGTCATATCGAGGCCGACGGCGTAACCGAAGATGACGGCTGATGCCTCTTCCACCGAGGCGCGGAAGGCGGGCGCGCCGATTGCGATCACCAGTTCGATCTCGTGATGGCAATCCTCGGTACCCGGCGGATAGGTCATCGTGCCTCCGCTCAAGACCAGCCCCGTCGGCGGCTTGGTGAAGTAGAAGGGCGCCGCCCGGTCGATCGTGTTTCCCATCTCGGCGGCATGGGCGGCATAGTTGCGCCCGACGCAGAAGATCCGGTGCACGGGAAAGCCCTCGGCGAGACCTTCGACAGGCAAGAGCGGCGAGACGGGAACGGAAAACAGAGGGACGGTTGGGCTCACGGGAATGTCTTTCATGGCAGCGAATGAACACGGTTCTCGGCGCTTCTGCGTCGGAGATCGGACCGACTTGACCACAACCGGTGGCAGGCGGCAACGCGTTCATCGGCGAAATTAAGGACGATCATGGACCGCACTTGGAACAAGCGCCCAAACATGTAACAAAATCCGCGCCCCCGCGTTTGGGTTGCGTCGATTGCCTTGCGCACGATGCCGCATTTAGACGTCGCGCGAGGCAGGCACTGCGAAATTCGGCCGGACTGTCGCTGCCCGGCCAGACATCGAAAGGCAAGAAAGCATGAGCACCAAGATCGTGCCGGTCATCATGGCCGGCGGCAAGGGAACCCGTCTCTGGCCGCTGTCGCGCGCTGCCGCCGCCAAGCAGTTCATCCGTTTTCTCGGCGATGAAACGCTGTTGCAGAAGACCTTGCTGCGCGTCTCCGACGAGGCCCAATATGACGCGCCGCTCGTCGTCACCAACGAGGATTTCCGCTTCCTGGTCGCCGAACAGGCCCGCGAATTGAATGTGAAGCTCGACGGCATCGTGCTGGAGCCGGAAGCGCGCAACACGGCAGCCGCCGTTGCCGCAGCAGCCCTCATCGTCAGCCAGCGCCATGGCCGCGACACGCTGATCCAGATTCTGCCGTCAGACCACGAAATCACCGTCGACGATGCCTACCGCGCCTGCGTAGCCCACGCAGCCGAAGCCGCCCGCAGCGGCAAGATCGTCACCTTCGGCATCAAGCCGACGGAAGCCGCGACCGGTTACGGTTATATCGAGATCGGCGCCGAGATCTCCGATGGCGTGCACGAAGTCTCGCGTTTCGTCGAAAAACCCAATGCCGATGTCGCCCGTGAGATGCTGGACAGCGGCAACTATGCCTGGAATTCGGGCATGTTCGTCTTCTCCGCCGGACGCATGATCGAGGAATTGAAGGCACTCGCCCCCGAGGTGCTGGCCGCTGTGGAGAAATCCGTCGAACAGGCGAAGGGCGACCTCGATTTTACCCGCCTCGATGCCGAGACCTTTGCCGAAGCCCCCAGCATTTCCATCGATTATGCCGTGATGGAAAAGACCGCCAATGCGGCAGTCGTCCCGGCCGCCATCACCTGGTCGGATCTGGGCAGCTGGGACGCGATCTGGAAACTCGCCGGCGGCGACGAAAACGGCAATGTGGTCAGCGGCCATGCCACTGTCTCCGACACGACCAACTCGCTCGTGATGTCACGTGAGGCGCATCTCGCCGTCCAGGGCATGGATGGCGTCGCCGTCATTGCCTCGGAAGACGCCGTTTATGTCGGTCGCCTCGACCGCAGCCAGGATGTCGGTGCTTTGGTGAAGTTGCTCGCCGCTGACAAGGCAACGGTTGGCCTCACCGAGAATCATCCGACGGCGCTGCGCCCCTGGGGCGGCTACACCTCCATCCTCAATGGCGAACGCTTCCAGGTGAAGCGCCTCTTCGTCCACCCGGACAAGAAACTCTCGCTGCAGAAACACTACCACCGCGCCGAACACTGGGTCTGCGTGCGTGGCACCGCAGAGGTCACCATCGACGACAAGGTGACCGTGCTGAACGAAAACCAGTCGATCTACATTCCGCAAGGGTCCGTCCACCGTCTGGCCAATCCCGGCAAGATCCAGCTCGAGGTGATCGAGGTGCAGACCGGCTCCTATCTCGGCGAAGACGACATCATCCGCCTCGTTGACGAGTTCGGACGCAGCTGATCCGCGACCGATCGAGAGGCTATGACATGGCCCGGGAGCTTCGGCTCTCCGGGCCGCTTGCTTTATGGCGCTGCATTGCACAAGATCGTTTTAAGCCGGGCCATAACCGGCATGAGGGTCAACAGCGAAGCGGAACCGAATGTCGATCAAAGCAAGCATCTATCACCTCACCCACTATAAATATGACAATCCGGTCCGTCTCGGACCCCAGGTGATCCGGCTGAAGCCGGCGGCGCATTCGCGCACGAAGGTGATCAGTCACTCACTCAAGGTCACGCCCGAAAACCACTTCGTCAATCTGCAGCAGGATCCCTACGGCAATTACCTCGCCCGTTTCGTCTTCCCCGATCCCGTCACCGAGTTGAAGATCGAGGTCGACCTCGTCGCCGACATGGCAGTCTACAACCCCTTCGACTTCTTCACCGAGGAAGAAGCGGTCAAATGGCCCTTCGACTACGCCGCCGACATCCGCGACGATCTGGCCATCTATATGGCGCCGGAGCCGGCCGGACCGGCGCTGGAAGCCTTCATGGCGACGGTCGACTGGACGCCGGGTCAGGGCACAGTCGATATGGTGGTCGGCTTGAACGCCCGCCTGCAGCAGGAAATCGGCTATGTCATCCGCATGGAACCCGGCGTCCAGACGCCGGAGGAGACGCTCAACTCTGCGCGCGGCTCCTGCCGTGATTCGAGCTGGCTGCTGGTGCAGATCCTGCGCCGCCTCGGCCTCGCGGCCCGCTTCGTTTCGGGCTACCTCATTCAGCTCACCCCTGACCTGAAGGCCCTCGACGGTCCCTCGGGCACCGAAGTGGATTTCACCGACCTGCATGCCTGGGCAGAAGTTTATATCCCCGGCGCCGGCTGGATCGGGCTTGATCCGACCTCGGGCCTGTTGACCGGCGAAAGCCACATTCCGCTGGCCGCCACCCCGCATTACCGCAATGCCGCCCCGATCTCCGGCGGCTATATCGGTCAGGCCAATACCGAATTCGATTTCGACATGCGGGTCACCCGCGTCGCCGAACATCCGCGCATCACCAAGCCGTTCTCCGACGACAGCTGGGATGCGCTGAACACGCTCGGCCACCAGGTCGATGCCGAGCTTGAGGCCCGCGATATCAGGCTCACCATGGGCGGCGAGCCGACCTTCGTGTCGATCGACGATTTCCAGTCCGACGAATGGAATACCGCCGCTGTCGGCCCGACCAAGCGCGACAAGGCCGACCAGCTGATCCGCCGCCTGCGCGAACGTTTCGCCCCCGGTGGCTTCCTGCATTATGGCCAGGGCAAGTGGTATCCGGGCGAAAGCCTGCCGCGCTGGACCTTCTCGCTCTACTGGCGCCGTGACGGCAAGCCGGTCTGGAGCAATCCGGACCTGATCGCGCTGGAGAACAAGAACCACAGCGTCGGCCACGAGGATGCCGGCAAGCTGCTGGAAGCCATCGCGACCGAGCTCGACATTCCCACGGAGAACGTCGCCCCCGCATTCGAGGATCCGGCCGAATGGATCGTCAAGGAGGCGAACCTTCCCGAAAATGTCGATCCCGCCAATTCCAAGCTCAAGGATCCGGAGGAACGCGCCCGCATCGCCAAGGTCTTCGGCAACAGCCTGACCAATCCGGCGGGCTTCGTGCTGCCCGTGCAGGCTTGGCAGGCCCGCGCATCGGGCCGCGTCTGGGTCAGCGAAAAATGGCGCACCCGCCGCGGGCGGCTCTATCTGGTACCGGGTGACAGCCCCGTCGGCTTCCGCCTGCCGCTCAACTCCCTGCCCTATGTGTCGCCGTCCTGGTATCCCTATATCAACCCGGTTGATCCCACGGTCGAAAAGCCGCCCCTCCCCGATGTCGCAACCGCCAAGGGCCGCGTCCTGCCGGAGCATTCGCTGAAGACCGAGACCGGCCAGCAGACCCAGATGGGCCAGTCCTACGAGGAGATCGGCGGCCGTGTCCGCACCGCCATCTCCGTCGAGGTCCGCGATGGCCGCGTCTGCGTCTTCATGCCCCCGACGGAAGCGCTGGAGGATTATCTCGATCTGGTGGCCGCCGCCGAGCGCGCTGCTGCCGCGTTGAACCTGCCCGTCCATATCGAAGGCTACACGCCGCCGCACGACGAGCGCATGAACGTCATCCGCGTCGCGCCCGATCCTGGCGTCATCGAGGTCAACATTCACCCGGCCTATGACTGGGAAGACTGTGTCGCCACCACCACGGCGATCTATGAAGAGGCGCGCCTCTGCCGCCTCGGTGCCGACAAGTTCATGATCGACGGCCGCCATTGCGGCACCGGCGGCGGCAACCATGTCGTCGTCGGCGGTGCAACGCCGAACGACAGCCCTTTCCTGCGCCGCCCGGACCTGCTCAAGAGCCTCGTCCTGCATTGGCAGCGCCATCCGGCGCTGTCCTATCTCTTCTCGGGTCTCTTCATCGGCCCCACCAGCCAGGCGCCACGCTTCGATGAGGCACGCCACGATTCGCTCTACGAGCTCGAAATCGCCATGGCGCAGATCCCCATGCCGAACGAGGGCCAATTGCCGCCCCTGCCCTGGCTGGTCGATCGGCTGTTCCGCAATCTGCTCGTCGACGTGACCGGCAACACGCACCGCTCCGAAATTTGCATCGACAAGCTGTTTTCGCCCGATGGCCCGACGGGCCGTCTCGGTCTGGTCGAGTTCCGCGGCTTCGAAATGCCGCCGAATGCCCGCATGTCGCTCGCCCAGCAATTGCTGATCCGCGCGCTCATCGCCCGTTTCTGGAAGAACCCGATCGGCGGCAGCTTTGTCCGCTGGGGCACCAGTCTGCATGACCGTTTCATGCTGCCGCATTACATCTGGCAGGATTTCCTCGAAGTCCTGGCCGACCTCCGCCAAAACGGCTTCGACTTCAAGCCGGAATGGTTCGCCGCCCAGCTCGAATTCCGCTTCCCCTTCTTCGGCGAGGTCGAATACGAAGGATCCAGGCTCGAACTGCGCGGCGCGCTCGAACCCTGGCATGTCATGGGCGAACAGGGCGCCATCGGCGGCACGGTGCGCTACGTGGATTCATCCGTCGAGCGCCTGCAGGTGCAGCTTGAAACCGCCAATCCCGAGCGCTACACGGTGGCCTGCAACGGCCGCCGGGTGCCGCTGCGCAAGACGGGCGTCAACGGTGTTTCGGTGGGCGGGGTCCGCTACAAGGCCTGGCAGCCGGCTTCCGGCCTGCATCCGGCGCTCCCCGTCAACACACCGCTAACATTCGACATCTATGATACATGGTCTGCCCGGTCGATCGGGGGCTGCGTCTATCACGTCGCGCATCCCGGAGGCCGGACTTACGACACTTTCCCTGTGAATGGGAACGAAGCGGAAGCCCGTCGGCTTGCACGTTTCGAGCCATGGGGCCATACAGCCGGCTCCTATCCATTATGGCCCGAGACCGTGTCGCCGGAGTTCCCGCACACACTGGACCTGAGACGACCGCAGGGTATCTGATCCGATGGCACAAAAGACGGCAGCGGAGATGTCTCCGCCGGAGGCAGCGAATGGCACGGCCCGCCTGGCCGGCTATCGCGCGCTGGCGGGCGCTGCCGACGAGATGCTCGATAACAAGGGCAATGTCCGCCCCGTCTGGCAGCCCTTCGTCTCGGCGATCGAAACCATGGCCGAGCACGAACTCGACGAGCGTTTCGCCCGCGCCGACCGCTACCTGCGCGACGCCGGCGTCTTTTATCGCGCTTATGGCGCCGGCGGATCGAGCGAACGCGCCTGGCCGTTCTCCCACATCCCCGTCCTGATCTCGGACGCCGAATGGCAGGTGCTGGCCGATGGCCTCGTCCAGCGCGCCAATCTGCTGGAATCCGTCGTTGCCGATATCTATTCGCAAAACCGCCTGGTGCAGGAAGGCTTCCTGCCGCCGCAGCTGATCGCCTCCAACCCGGAATTCCTGCGTCCCCTCGTCGGCATCAAGCCGGCAGGCGGGCACTATCTGCATTTCTGTTCCTTCGAAATCGGGCGTGGGCCCGATGGCAACTGGTGGGTCCTGGCCGATCGGACGCAGGCGCCGTCAGGCGCCGGCTTTGCGCTCGAAAACCGGGTCGCGACAGCGCGCGCCTTTTCCGATCTCTATGCGGAAACCCACGTTCACCGCCTCGCCTCGTTCTTCGGCGCCTTCCGCAAGGCGCTGCAGGGCCGCCAGCAGAGCGCCGATGACCGCATCGCGGTTCTGTCGCCCGGCCCCGCCAACGAGACCTATTTCGAACACGCCTATATCGCCCGCTATCTCGGCATCATGTTGCTCGAAGGCGAGGACCTAACGGTCGTCAACGGCAAGGTCATGGTCCGCACGGTCGCCGGACTCAAACCCGTCAGCGTGCTCTGGCGCCGTCTCGATGCCGCCTTTGCCGACCCGCTGGAACTCGACCAGAATTCCTATATCGGCACGCCCGGCATGGTCGACGCGCTGCGCAACGGCTCTGTCACTTTCGTCAACGCGCTCGGTTCCGGCATCCTCGAAACTCGCGCGCTGCTCGCCTTCATGCCGACGCTCTCGCGTCACCTGCTCGGCGAAGAGCTGAAGCTTCCCTCCATCGCCACCTGGTGGTGTGGCCAGAAGGCCGAGCGCGAGCATGTGGCGCGCAACCTCGACCGCATGGTGATCGGCTCCGCCTTCTCCCGCCTGCCCTTCTTCGACGACAACGGCCGTTCGGTGCTCGGCTCGCGCTACAAGGACCCGCAGAGCCGCAGCATCTCGGAATGGCTGGAAGCCGAAACCGGCAATCTCGTCGGCCAGGAAGTGGTGACACTGTCCACCACGCCCGCCATGATCGACGGCAAGCTCACGCCCCGGCCGATGTCGCTGCGCGTCTTTGCCGCCCGCACCCAGGACGGCTGGCAGATCATGCCCGGCGGCTTTGCCCGGATCGGCAGCGGTTCTGACGTCTCGGCCATTGCCATGCAGTCGGGCGGCAGCGCGGCCGATGTCTGGATCGTCTCCGACAAGCCGGTCGACCGCACCTCGCTGCTGCCGGCGGAGGAAAGCTTCACCCGCAACATGCCCGGCAGCCTGCCGAGCCGTGCGGCCGACAATCTCTTCTGGCTCGGCCGCTACATCGAGCGCGCCGAAGGTGTCTTGCGCATCCTGCGCGCCTGGCATGCCCGTTTTGCCGAAAGCGCCAATCCGGAACAGCCTCTGCTCGCCTTCGTCAGCGACTACCTCTCCGACATCGACGTCGACACGAAGTCGGGCGTGCCGGAAAGCCTGCTGCGCAACATTGACAGCGCCGTCTATTCCGCCAGCAACATCCGCGACCGGTTCTCTCCCGACGGCTGGCTGGCGCTGAACGACCTGTCGAAGACCGCCAAGCGTTTCCACGAGCGCGTCAAGCCCGGCGACGACGCGGCCCACGCCATGACCATCCTCCTGCGCAAGCTCGCGGGCTTTGCCGGTCTCGTGCACGAAAACATGTATCGCTTCACCGGCTGGCGCTTCCTCACCATCGGCCGCCTGCTCGAGCGCGGTCTGCACATGACCCGCCTGCTCGGTCGCATGACCGGCCCCGATGCCCCCGACGGCGCGCTCGATATGCTCTTGGAAATCGGCGACAACGTCATGACCCACCGCCGGCGCTACAACGTCTCGACGGCGCGCCTGACCGTGACAGACCTGCTGGCGCTCGACCCGCTGAACCCACGTTCCATCCTGTTCCAGCTGAACGAGATCCGCATCGAGGCCGAGCAATTGCCGAACGCCATGGTCAACGGCCAGATGTCGATGCTCTTCCGCGAAGCCATGCGCCTGCATTCGGGCCTGGCCGTGATGACGCCGGAGGCAATGACCGCCGAGGTCTATACCAATCTTGAGCGCGAGTTGGAGAAGTTCTCCGACATCCTCGCCCGCACCTATCTGAATTGAGCCGATGCTGTACGATCTCTCGCTCCACATCGGTTATAAATACGAGGTCCCGGCGTCGGGGGCGCATCACATGCTGCGCCTATTGCCTTTGTCACTGCCAGACCGCCAGCGGCTCATTGCCGGCGCCGTCACCGTCACGCCGGAGCCGGACGAACTGGCGACCTTCAATGATTTCTTCCACCACCCGACCCGCCACGCCATCCTGCGCAAGCCGCACGAGACGCTCGACATTCGCATGCAGGCGCGCGTCCAGGTTCAACCTGTGCCATTGGCGGCGGACTTTTCGCCGATCCTCGACCGGTTGCCGCAGGACCTGACCGAAACCTGGTCACTCGACGCGGAATCACCGCATCACTTCCTCGGTGTCAGCCCGCGCCTGCCGCGCGACCGCGAGATTGCCGCCTATGCTCGGAAGGATCTGAAGCCCAGCATGACAGTGCGCCAGATCGCCGAGCAGCTCTGCGCCCGAATTTATCGCGACTTCAAGTACGATCCCGAGGCAACGACTGTCGATTCAACCGCAGCCGAGGCCTTCACTAAAAAGCGCGGCGTCTGCCAGGACTTTTCCCATGTGATGATCGTGGCACTCCGCAGCCTCGGTATCCCCGCCGGCTATGTCAGCGGCTTCCTGCGCACCATCCCGCCGCCGGGCAAGGAGCGGCTGGAGGGGGCCGACGCCATGCATGCCTGGGTGCGCGTCTGGTGCGGCAAGCTCACCGGCTGGATGGAACTTGATCCTACCAATGACATGCCGGCCGGCACCGACCATATCGTCGTCGGCTATGGCCGCGACTATTCCGACGTCGCCCCTGTCATCGGTGTCTTAAAGAGCTATGGCAGCCACAAGACCGACCAGTCCGTCGATGTTGTGCCAGTCAAGCAATAATCCGGGCTAATTGCTCGAATTTTATCGTCTTCCTTAAATCGAATGGAACGGGTGTGGTCCTATAAGTCACCGATAGTCTGCGTTTGGATGGACATGATGGCTAGGACCAAGACACAGCATTCTTCGATTTTCTCGCGCCTGATCGCCAGCCGGTCGGGCAATTTCGGCATGATCACCGCGATCATTATCCCGGTCGCTGCGGCCGGTGCCGGCGTCGCCTTGGATTTGAACCGCATGGTCCAGATCAAGAGCGTGCTGCAGGATTCGGCCGACTCCGGCGCGCTCGCTGCCGCCAATGCGCTCGCCGTCAAGAATATTAGCGACGATGAGGCGATCGCGCTTGCCAAGCAGTTCATGTCGGCGCAGTTCTACAACATCATAGGGAACAACGACAGTTCGGTAGATAGTGGCACCACTGCCCCGGTTCCCGTCGACAAGGCTGCCATCGGCAGCGTCGAGCGGACCACGGCCTCGACCGGCAAGACCTATGACGTCAAGCTCACCAGTTCATATACCATGAACACCAATGGCATGACGGCATTGCTCGGCTGGAAGACGGTTACGATAAAAGTTTCGTCGACCGCAAGAAGCACGACCGAAAGCAAGAACGCCCTGTCGATGTTTCTGGTGCTTGACCGCTCTGGATCGATGGATGAGGACACGACCACGGTCAATGCAGCAAGCCCCACGACGACCGTGACCTATGATTGCGGGTCTTACAACAAGAAGGGCAAATGGGTCAGCAAAACCTGCAGCTACGAAGAGACGAACTACTATACCAAAATCGAGTCGCTCAAACTCGCTGTGGCAAGTCTCACGACACAGCTTAACACTGCCGACCCCCAAACGAAGTATGTCCGAACGGCGGCTGTGTCCTACAATGCCAGCATGCAGACACCGACGACACTCGAATGGGGCACGGCCTCGGCGCTGAGCTATGTGCAGGCGCTGACCGCAACCGGTGGCACAGATTCCTCGGACGCCATGGCGAGGGCATATTCCGATGTCTCCAAAACGTCGGAAGACACGGCCCACAAGGCCAAGAACGGCCAAACCCCGAGCAAGTTCATCGTCTTCATGACCGACGGCGACAACAACTACACGAGCGCCGACACGAAGACGAAGGCGACCTGCGACACCGCCAAGAAAGCCGGCGTCGAAATCTTCACCGTCGCCTTTATGGCACCGAGCAAGGGCCAGACACTGCTGCAATATTGCGCCTCCTCAACGTCGAACTACTATGACGCACAGAATGCGGCACAGCTCGTCGCGGCCTTCAAGGAGATCGGCGACAAGGCGGTCCAGGCTTCGACTCGTCTGACCAATTGACCACCTTCCAAAGCGTTTGCGGAAATTCGCAAGTGTTTCGCCGCGACCCACCGGGTCGCGGCTTTCGCATATTCCGGCGAAATCAGTCATTCAATCGAAAAATCAGAGACTTAAGGGATTTTTGACATCCTGGAACAAATTCACCCAGGCTGACACGGGGCTGTTGCAACTGTGTCATTTCGATGCGTAAACTGGCATCGAAGGGGGTGACCGCCGATAGCGGACTTGGCGGTGCCCTGCGAACCGAGCAAAGCCAGGCGGACCGATGATCAAGACCCCCCACAAAGCCGATCTTCCCCTTCCCAAGCGCGGTGCGTCCGACCCCGCCTCTTTGGCCGGCGAGATCATGGACAAGCTTACCTACAGCATCGGCAAGGACGCCAAGGTCGCAACCCCGCATGACTGGCTGACCGCCACCATCCTGGTCGTGCGCGACCGGATCATCGACACCTGGATGGAATCCACCCGCAACACCTATCTCAACAACGGCAAACGGGTTTACTACCTGTCGCTGGAGTTCCTGATCGGCCGGCTCCTGCGGGACGCCATGTCGAACCTCGGCCTGATGGATGACATCCGCGAGGCGCTGCAGTCGCTCTCGGTCGAATTCGACGTGATTGCCGGTCTTGAGCCGGATGCAGCGCTTGGCAATGGCGGTCTCGGCCGGCTTGCCGCCTGCTTCATGGAAAGCATGGCGACCGTCAACATCCCCGCCTATGGCTATGGCATTCGTTATGTCCACGGCCTCTTCCGCCAGCAGATGGCCGAGGGCTGGCAGGTCGAACTGCCGGAAAGCTGGCTCGCCCATGGCAACCCCTGGGAATTCGAGCGTCGCGAAAGCTCCTATGAAGTTGGCTATGGCGGCACGGTCGAGACCATCGACGCACCCGATGGCGAACTGCGCTATGTCTGGAAACAGGGCGAACGTGTGATTGCCACAGCCTTTGACACGCCGGCTGTCGGCTGGCGCGGCGAGCGCGTCAACACGCTGCGTCTATGGTCCGCCCAGCCGATCGACCCAATCCTGCTCGACGCCTTCAATGCCGGCGACCACATCGGTGCCCTGCGAGAAAGCAACAAGGCCGAATCTCTGACACGAGTGCTCTATCCCGCCGACGCCACGCCGGCCGGTCAGGAACTGCGCCTGCGCCAGGAATTCTTCTTCTGTTCGGCCTCGCTGCAGGACATCGTCCGCCGTCACCTGCAGCAGGGCAACACGCTGGCACAGCTGCCGGAAAAGGTTGCAATCCAGCTCAACGACACCCATCCGGCCGTCTCCGTCGCCGAACTGATGCGTCTCCTGGTCGATGTCCACGGCGTGAATTTCGACGATGCCTGGGAGATCTCCTCCAAGACCTTCTCCTACACCAATCATACGCTGCTGCCCGAAGCGCTGGAAAGCTGGCCGGTACCGCTGTTCGAGCGCCTGCTGCCGCGCCATATGCAGCTGGTCTATGCGATCAACGCCAAGATCCTGCTCGACGCCCGCAGGACCCGAGGTTTTACCGACCAGGAAATCCGTCACATCTCGCTGATCGACGAAAGCGGCGATCGCCGCGTGCGCATGGGCAATCTGGCATTCATCGGCTCGCATTCGATCAACGGCGTCTCGGCGCTGCATACCGAGCTGATGAAAGAGACGGTCTTTGCCGATCTCCACAAGCTCTACCCCACGCGCATCAACAACAAGACCAATGGCATCACGCCCCGTCGCTGGCTGATGCAGTGCAATCCCGATCTCACCAACCTGATCAAGGAAGCGATCGGCCCTGATTTCCTCGACGACGCCGACAAGCTGAAGGCGCTCGATGCCTTCGCTGACGATGCCGCGTTCCAGGAGAAGTTCGCCGCCGTCAAGCGCGCCAACAAGGTGCGCCTCGCAAGTCTCGTCGCCGGCCGCATGGGCATCCGGTTAGATCCGGATGCCATGTTCGACATCCAGATCAAGCGCATCCACGAATACAAGCGCCAGCTCCTGAACATCATCGAGACGGTGGCCCTCTTCGACCAGATCCGCTCGCATCCGGAGCGCGACTGGGTCCCACGCGTCAAGCTCTTTGCCGGCAAGGCCGCGCCGAGCTATCACAACGCCAAGCTGATCATCAAACTGGCCAATGACGTCGCCCGCGTCATCAATAATGACCCCTCGGTGCGCGGCCTGCTGAAGGTCGTCTTCGTGCCGAACTACAACGTCTCCCTGGCCGAGGTCATGGTGCCGGCCGCCGACCTCTCCGAACAGATTTCCACCGCCGGCATGGAAGCCTCTGGAACCGGGAACATGAAGTTCGCGTTGAACGGAGCATTGACCATCGGAACGCTCGATGGCGCCAATGTCGAAATGCGCGACCATGTCGGGGAGGAAAACATCGTGATATTCGGGATGACCGCAGATGAGGTCGGGCGAATGCGCTCCGAGGGATACAATCCCCGCGCCGCCATCGACGCCTCGCGCGAGTTGCAGCAGGCCCTCGCCTCGATTTCCTCGGGCGTTTTCTCGCCTGACGATCGCGAACGGTATGCCGGCCTGATGCAGGGCATCTACCAGCACGACTGGTTCATGGTCGCAGCCGATTTCGACGCCTATGCCCAGGCGCAGCGTCAGGTCGACGATATCTGGACCGACAAGTCGAGCTGGTACTCCAAGACCATCCGCAACACCGCACGCATGGGCTGGTTCTCATCCGACCGGACCATACGCCAGTACAATGCGGACATCTGGAGAGCCTGATGGCAAAATCGCCGAAGAAGAACGGTGTCGACCCCAAGCCGGATACACCGTCGGCGGACGAAATACAGGCGATCATCGACGGCACGCATGGTGACCCCTTCGCCTTTCTCGGCCTGCAGGAGCATGACGGCGGCTTTGTCGCCCGCTGTTTCGTGCCCGGAGCCGAGACAGTTACGGCCCATACCCTCTCGGGTGAGGTCATCGGCGACCTGACGCGCCGCCACGATGCCGGTTTCTTTTCCGGACTCGTCAAGGTCACGAGCCTGCAGCCGATCCGCTACCGTGCCACCCGTGGCGATGACGAGTGGATGGTGACCGATCCCTACAGCTTCTGGCCCATCCTCGGGCCGATGGACGACTATTTCATCCGCGAAGGCTCGCATTTGCGCCTCTTCGACAAGATGGGCGCCCATCCGATCAAGCACCAGGGTGTCGACGGTTTCCATTTTGCCGTCTGGGCGCCGAATGCCCGCCGCGTCTCCGTCGTCGGCGACTTCAACGACTGGGACGGCCGTCGCCATGTCATGCGCCTGCGCCGCGACACCGGTATCTGGGAAATTTTTGCCCCCGACGTGCGCACCGGTGCGAGCTACAAGTTCGAGATCATCGGGCCGCACGGCGAACTTCTGCCGCTAAAGGCCGACCCCTACGCGCGCCGCGCAGAATTGCGGCCGAAGAACGCCTCCGTCACCACGGGCGAACTGGAGCAGAACTGGGACGACGAGGCCCATCGCAAGCACTGGTCGAGCATCGACCAGCGTCGCCAGCCGGTCTCGATCTACGAGGTCCATGCCGGTTCCTGGCAGCGCCGCGACGACGGCTCGATGCTGACGTGGGACGAGATGGCCGAGCGGCTGATCCCTTACTGCGTTGACATGGGTTTCACCCATATCGAGTTCATGCCGATCACCGAGCATCCCTACGATCCGTCCTGGGGCTATCAGACGACAGGGCTTTACGCCCCGACTGCCCGCTTCGGTGAGCCGGAAGGCTTTGCCCGTTTCGTCAACGGCTGCCACAAGGTGGGCTTGAGCGTCATCCTTGACTGGGTGCCGGCGCATTTCCCGACAGATGCGCACGGGCTGCGCCAATTCGACGGCACCGCACTTTACGAACATGCGGACCCCCGCCAGGGTTTTCATCCGGACTGGAACACGGCGATCTACAATTTCGGCCGCCTGGAAGTCCTGTCCTATCTGATCAACAACGCCCTCTACTGGGCCGAAAAATTCCACCTCGACGGCCTGCGCGTCGATGCCGTCGCCTCGATGCTCTACCTCGATTATTCTCGCAAGGAAGGCGAGTGGATCCCGAACGAATATGGCGGGCGCGAGAACCTGGAATCGGTGCGGTTCCTTCAGCAGATGAATCACCATGTCTACGGCAGCCACCCGGGCATCATGACCATCGCCGAGGAAAGCACCTCCTGGCCAAAGGTCTCGCAGCCCGTGCATGAAGGTGGCCTTGGCTTCGGCTTCAAGTGGAACATGGGTTTCATGCACGACACCCTGAGCTACTTCGCCCGTGATCCGATCTACCGCAAGCACCATCACAGCGAACTGACCTTCGGCCTGCTCTACGCCTTCTCGGAAAACTTCGTCCTGCCGATCTCCCATGACGAGGTCGTGCACGGCAAAGGCTCGATGCTCGCCAAGATGCCCGGCGACGACTGGCAGAAATTCGCCAATCTCAGGGCCTATTACGGCTTGATGTGGGGCCATCCCGGCAAGAAGCTGCTGTTCATGGGCCAGGAATTCGCCCAATGGGGCGAATGGTCTGAGGAACGCTCGCTTGATTGGAACCTGCTGAGTTATGCGCCGCATGAAGGCATGCGACGCCTGGTGCGCGACCTGAACCTGACCTATCGCTCGAAGCCCGCGCTCCATGCCCGCGATTGCGAGGGCGAAGGCTTCGAATGGATCGTCGGCGACGATCAGGACAATTCGGTCTTTGCCTGGCTGCGCAAGGCACCCGGCGAAAAGCCGATCGCGGTCATCTGCAATCTCACCCCGACTTTCCACGCACGCTACGAATTGAGCTTGCCTGTGGCCGGCCGTTGGCGTGAGATATTGAATACCGACGCCGAGATCTATGGCGGCAGCGGCAAGGGCAATGGTGGTCGCGTGGAGGCGCATGCCACGGGAAGCGACTGGGCAAAGGCGGGGCTGACGCTCCCGCCACTGGCCGTCATCATGCTGGAATTGGAACAGTAAGGGGAGGATACACATGACGGAAAAGAGAACAAAAAGCCTGTCGCGCGATGCCATGGCCTATGTGTTGGCCGGTGGACGCGGTAGCCGCCTCAAGGAACTGACGGACCGCCGCGCAAAGCCCGCCGTCTATTTCGGCGGCAAGGCCCGCATCATCGATTTCGCCCTGTCGAATGCGCTGAACTCCGGCATCCGCCGCATCGGCGTCGCAACCCAGTACAAGGCGCACTCGCTGATCCGCCACCTGCAGCTCGGCTGGAACTTCTTCCGCCCCGAGCGTAACGAGAGCTTCGACATCCTGCCCGCCTCCCAGCGAGTTTCGGAAACCCAGTGGTATGAAGGCACAGCCGACGCCGTCTTCCAGAACGCCGACATCATCGAGTCCTATGCGCCGGAATACATGGTCATCCTTGCTGGCGACCACATCTACAAGATGGACTACGAGCAGATGCTCCAGCAGCATGTCACCTCGGGCGCCGACGTGACGATCGGCTGCCTGGAAGTGCCGCGTATGGAAGCAACCGGCTTCGGCGTCATGCATGTCGATGCGACAGACCGCATCATCGATTTCGTCGAAAAGCCGGCCGACCCACCTGGCATTCCTGGCAATCCGGATCTCGCGCTGGCCTCGATGGGCATCTACGTCTTCCACACCAAGTTCCTAATGGAACTGCTGCGCCGCGACGCCGCCGATCCGGACTCCAGCCGCGACTTCGGCAAGGACATCATCCCCTACGTCGTGAAGAGCGGCAAGGCCGTGGCCCACCGCTTCGCCCAGTCCTGCGTGCGCTCTGACTTTGAGCGCGAGCCCTACTGGCGCGACGTCGGCACGATCGATGCCTATTGGCAGGCCAATATCGACCTGACCGACATCGTCCCCGAGCTCGACCTCTACGACAAGAGCTGGCCGATCTGGACCTATTCCGAGATCACCCCGCCCGCCAAGTTCGTCCATGACGACGAAGGCCGGCGCGGCTCGGCGATCTCCTCGCTCGTCTCGGGCGACTGCATCATCTCCGGCTCATCGCTCTACAAGAGCCTGTTGTTCACCGGTGTGCGCGCCAATTCCTATTCCCGTCTCGAGGGCGCTGTCGTCCTGCCCAAAGTGCAGGTCGGTCGTCATGCGCGCCTCACAAACGTCGTGATAGACCATGGTGTGGTAATCCCCGAAGGTCTGATCGTCGGGGAGGATCCGGAGATGGACGCCAAGCGCTTCCGCCGCAGCGAAAATGGGATCTGCCTCATCACACAGGCGATGATCGACAAACTGGGTTAGACACGTCCATGAAGGTCCTTTCGGTCGCCTCCGAACTCTACCCGCTGATCAAGACAGGGGGCCTGGCCGACGTGGCCGGCGCCCTGCCGCTGGCGCTTGTTGCCCACGGAGTGGAGACAAAAACGCTCATCCCCGGCTATCCCCAGGTGATGAAGGCGGTGAAGGCGCCGAAGAAGATCCACGAATTCGAAAACCTGCTCGACGAGCGGGCGACCCTTCTGTCCGTCAAGCATGAAGGGCTCGACATTCTGATCCTCGACTGCCCGCAGCTTTACGAGCGTTCGGGCGGTCCCTATCTCGACACCCAGGGCCGCGACTATCCGGACAACTGGAAACGCTTTGCCGTGCTCTCCAAGGCCGGCGCCGAGATTGCCGCCGGCGTCCTGCCGGCCTTCAAGCCGGACCTTGTGCATGTCCACGACTGGCAAAGCGCGCTGGTGCCGGTCTATATGCGGTATGCCGAGGCACCGGAGGTGCCGAGCCTCATCACCATCCACAATATTGCCTTCCAGGGACAATTCGCCGGCTCGCTCTTCCCCTATCTAGAACTCCCCAACCATGCCTTTTACGAGGCGCTCGAATATTACGGCACGCTGAGCTACCTGAAGAGCGGCATCATCACGGCACATGCCGTCTCCACTGTCAGCCCCTCCTATGCCGATGAAATCCTGACGCCGGAATTCGGCATGGGACTGGAAGGACTGATCGCCAGCCGTGGCACCGACCTCTACGGTATCGTCAACGGCATCGACGCCGATGTCTGGAACCCCGCCGACGACGGTCTGCTGCCCTCGGGCTATTCCGCGGCCACTCTGAAGAAACGCGCCGGGAACCGTGCCGCCCTCGTCGAACGCTTCGGTCTCGAAACGAACGACGGCCCGATCTTCGCCGTGGTCTCGCGCCTCACCTGGCAGAAGGGCCTCGACCTGCTGCCCGAAGTGCTGGACGAGATCATCGGTGCCGGCGGCAAGCTTGCGATCCTCGGCTCCGGCGACAGCGACATCGAGGCAGCCCTCCAGGGCGCCGCTGCCCACAATCGCGGCCGTGTCGGCATGGTGCTGGGTTACGACGAAAAGCTCTCGCATCTGATGCAGGCCGGCTCCGACGTCATCCTCGTGCCGTCGCGGTTTGAACCCTGCGGCCTCACCCAGCTCTACGCCTTGCGCTACGGCTGCATCCCGCTCGTCGCCCGCACCGGCGGCCTTGCAGATACCATTGTCGATGCCAATGAAGCGGCCCTCGCCGCCGGTGTGGCAACCGGCGTGCAATTCGCACCCGTCACGGCCGACGCGCTTCGCCGCGCCATCCGCCGCACAATCAGGCTCTACAGTGACCAGCGTCTCTGGTCGCAAATGCAGAAGCAGGGCATGAAGTCGGATGTCTCCTGGAACGGGAGCGGCGCGACTTACGCCGAACTTTATCAACGCCTCGTCTCGAAAGGCCAGTAATCGATGATCTCGACCGTCTCCACTAAGCCCTATGCCGATCAGAAGCCGGGCACCTCGGGACTGCGCAAGAAGGTTCCTGTTTTCCAGCAGGAGAATTACGCCGAAAACTTCATCCAGGCCATTTTCGACAGCCTTGAAGGCTTTGCCGGCCAGACCCTGGTGATCGGCGGCGACGGTCGCTATTACAACCGCGAAGTCATCCAGAAGGCGCTGAAAATGGCCGCCGCCAATGGCTTCGGCAAGGTTTTGGTCGGCAAGGGCGGCATCCTTTCGACCCCGGCCGCCTCGCATATCATCCGCAAGTATCAGGCCTTCGGCGGCATCGTGCTCTCGGCCAGCCACAACCCCGGCGGCCCGACCGAAGATTTTGGCATCAAATACAATATCGGCAATGGCGGCCCGGCGCCGGAAAAGATCACCGACGCGATCTTCGCCCGCACCCGTAACATCGACAGTTACAAGATCGCCGACGTCGCCGACATCGATCTCGACACGGTGGGTAGTTTCGTTCTGGCCGGCATGGTGGTCGAGGTCATCGATCCGGTCACCGACTATGCCGACCTGATGGAGACCCTCTTCGACTTCCCCGCCATCCGCTCCCTGATCTCGGGCGGCTTCCGCGTGGTGATCGACTCAATGAGCGCCGTCACCGGCCCCTATGCCGTCGAGATCCTCGAAAAGCGCCTCGGCGCCCCCGCGGGCTCCGTGCGCAACGAAGTCCCCCTACCCGACTTCGGCCATCACCACCCGGACCCTAACCTCGTCCACGCCAAGACCCTCTATGACGACGTCATGAGCGCTGACGGCCCCGACTTTGGCGCCGCCTCCGATGGCGACGGCGACCGCAACATGGTCGTCGGCAAGGGCATGTTCGTCACGCCCTCAGACAGCCTCGCCATGATCGCCGCCAACGCCACCTGCGCGCCGGGTTACAAAAACGGCATCGCCGGCATTGCCCGCTCCATGCCGACAAGTGCCGCCGCCGACCGCGTCGCGGAAAAGCTCGGTATCGGCATGTACGAGACCCCGACCGGCTGGAAATTCTTCGGCAACCTGATGGATGCCGGCAAGGTCACCGTCTGCGGCGAAGAAAGCTTCGGCACCGGCTCGGACCACGTGCGCGAAAAGGACGGCCTCTGGGCAGTGCTCTTCTGGCTCAACATCGTCGCTGCCCGCAAGCAGAGCGTGAAAGAGATCGTCGAGGCCCACTGGGCCGAATACGGCCGCAACTACTACTCCCGCCACGATTACGAAGGCGTTGAGACCGACAGCGCCAATGCCCTAGTGGCGGCGCTCCGGGCCAAGCTCGACAGCCTGCCCGGCACCAAGATCAACGGCCTGACAGTCAGCGCCGCCGACGACTTTGCCTATCACGACCCGATCGACCACTCCGTCTCGAAGAACCAGGGCATCCGCATCCTCTTTACAGGCGGCAGCCGCATCGTCTTCCGTCTATCCGGCACCGGCACCTCGGGCGCGACGCTGCGTCTCTATGTCGAGCGCTACGAGCCCGACGCCAGCCGCCACAGCATTGAGACGCAGGCGGCACTCGCCGACCTCATCGCGGCAGCCGAAGAAGTGGCCGAGATCAAGCGCTATACAGGCATGAACGAGCCGACGGTCATCACCTGACCCCATCGAGGCGTTCGCTCAAACATCGGAACCCCGGCGTCTTCGACACCGGGGTTTTTCTTTGCCAGCAGCATGACCCCGATTGACTCCCCCAACATATCCATTATTCTAGATACATGGATGAGAAATCAACAATTGCGGCGCTTGCCGCTCTGGCCCAGCCAACCCGCCTGCAGACCTTCCGCCTGCTGGTGGCGCATGAACCCGATGGCGTTCCCGCCGGCGAACTCGCGCGGCTAATTGGCGTGCCGCAGAACACCATGTCCGCACATCTGTCGACGCTCTCGCAGGCCGGGCTGGTCAAGGGCGAGCGCCAGAGCCGCTCGATCCTCTACCGCGCCGATCTCGATCGCTTCCGAGCCGTCGCCCTCTACCTGCTCAAGGATTGCTGCGGCGGGAATGTGAGCCTCTGCCAGCCGCTGATCGACGATCTCGCCTGCTGCAGCCCGACACTCCAATCGACCCGCCCCAACTGAGAGACCGGCCATGTCCGACAAGATCTACAACGTCCTCTTCCTCTGCACCGGCAATTCCGCCCGCTCGATCATCGCAGAAGCGCTCCTGAACCGGCTCGGCCAGGGCAAGTTCAGGGCCTATTCGGCCGGCTCGCAGCCGAAGGGTGAAGTTCATCCCTACACGCTGCAACTGCTGAAGGGCATGAACTACGACACGAGCTTCGCCCGCTCAAAGAACTGGGACGAATTCGCAGTACCCGGCGCGCCTGAGCTCGATTTCGTCTTCACCGTCTGCGACAATGCCGCCGCCGAAGCCTGCCCCGTCTGGCCCGGCCAGCCGATGACCGCCCATTGGGGCGTGCCGGATCCGGCCGCTGCCGAGGGCACGGATAGCGAAAGGCACTTTGCCTTTGCCGAGGCCTACCGCATGCTCAATCACCGCATCTCGATCTTTGTCAGCCTGCCGATGGCGAGCCTCGACAAGCTTTCGCTGCAAAAGCGTCTGCAGGAGATTGGTGCCGCCGAGCAGACGACCAGCTGACGGCCATGACCGACCTCCCCCGCCGCCTCACAGCCGAAGCGCTCGGCACGGCAATGCTCGTGGCAACCGTCGTCGGCTCCGGCATCATGGCCGATCGGCTCTCAGACGACGTCGCCGTCTCCCTGCTCGGCAACACCATCCCGACCGGCGCGATCCTTTTCGTGCTGATCACCATTCTGGGGCCGATCTCCGGCGCGCATTTCAACCCCGCCGTGACCCTCGTCTTTGCCCTGCGCAAGGAGCTGGAGGCCTCCTCCGTGTTGCCTTACACGCTCGCCCAGATCCTCGGCGGTATCGCCGGCACGCTCATCGCCCACGCCATGTTCGAGCTACCGATCTTCCAGATCTCGGAGACGGTTCGAACGGGGTCCGCCCAGTGGATGGCGGAGGCGGTGGCCACCTTCGGCCTGCTCCTCACCATCCTCGGCGGCCTGCAAGCGCGGCCCAAAGCCATCCCCATGCTGGTCGGCCTCTACATCACGGCAGCCTACTGGTTCACCGCCTCCACCTCTTTTGCCAATCCGGCTGTCGCGATCGCCCGCAGCCTGACCAACACCTTTGCCGGCATCAGGCCCGTGGACCTCACCGGCTTCATCCTCGCGCAGACTGCCGGCGCCCTGATCGCGGCCGCCTTGGCCGCCTGGCTCTTCGCCGACAAGCGCAGCGCGACCCACAGAACAATCGCTCAAGGAGCCGACTGACCATGACCGTCACCATCTATCACAACCCCGCCTGCGGCACCTCGCGCAACACGTTGGAGCTTATTCGCCATGCCGGCATCGAGCCCAAGGTGGTCGAATATCTGAAAACCCCGCCGAGCAAGGCGCAGCTTGCCAAAGTGATCGCCGATGCCGGTCTGTCTGTACGCGAGGCAATCCGCGAAAAGGGTACGCCGTACGAAGATCTCGGTCTTGCCGATCCCGCCCTCTCGGACGAGCAGCTGCTCGACGCCATGATCGCGACGCCGATCCTGATCAACCGTCCGCTTGTTGTCACCGAGATCGGCACCCGCCTCTGCCGCCCGTCCGAAGTGGTGCTCGACATCCTGCCATCAGACGCCTTCACCAGCGCCTTCGTCAAGGAAGACGGCGAGGCCATGCTCAATGCGGAGGGCAAGCGCGTTGTCTGATTTCAAGATTGACCTGCCCGCCGCCGATCTCGATCACCTGCGCCTGCCGGATCTTGAGCAGTTGCGCCGCCCCTTCTCGACCCACAAGCCGCGCATCCTGATCCTTTACGGCTCGGTCCGGCAGATCTCCTTCAGCCGCCTGCTGGCCATGGAAGCCAAGCGCCTGCTGGAGCATTTCGGCGCGGCGGTGAAAGTCTTCGATCCCTCTGGCCTGCCGCTGCCCGACGATGCGCCGGTGAGCCATCCGAAGGTGCAGGAACTGCGCGAGCTCACTCAATGGTCCGAAGGCCAGGTCTGGGTGAGCCCGGAGCGCCATGGCGCAATGACCGGCATCATGAAGGCACAGATCGACTGGATCCCCTTGTCCGTCGGCGCTGTCCGCCCGACCCAGGGCAAGACACTGGCCGTCATGCAGGTCTCCGGCGGCTCGCAGTCGTTCAACGCCGTCAACGCCATGCGCCTGCTAGGCCGCTGGATGCGCATGATCACCATCCCCAACCAGTCCTCGGTTGCCAAAGCCTATCAGGAATTCGATGCCGAAGGCCGCATGAAGCCCTCGTCCTATTACGAGCGCGTCGTCGATGTCTGCGAGGAACTGGTCAAGTTCACGCTCCTTACCCGCGACATCTCGGATTACCTCACCGATCGCTACAGCGAGCGCAAGGAACAGGCGGCAAAGGGCGTGGACCTGAAGGCCATGTAAGCGCAACCAACCTGTTCGCCGCCGCCGGGCCTGCTATTGTTCCCTCGCTCAGGCGAGCGAATCAACCGGACCGCGAGGCAGCCCATGACGGAAGCGATGCTCGGAGCTATCATCGGCAAGGCAGGCGCCGATTTCCGCCTCTGGTCCCATCATGCAAGCCTCGTTGAACTCTGCCTCTTCGACGATCACGGCCATGAGGAGCTGAGCCGCCTGTCGATGACTCGCGGCGACGGCGATGTGCATCATGTGTTCGTCGAGGGCGTGAAGGAAGGCGCCCGCTACGGCTTTCGCATCCACGGTCCTTACGACCCGGCAGAAGGCCATTGGTACGATCCGTCGAAGCTGCTGGTCGACCCCTATACCACCGAACTCGACCGCCCCTTCGTTTATGACCAAAGGCTCGGCCAGTTCGGGGTCCATACGGCCGATCTCATGCCAAAAGCCATCCTGAGGGCGCAGAGGCCACTGAAGCCCATGATGCCGCTCGGCGACCGCGCCGGCTTCATCTACGAGGTCAATGTCAAGGCGCTGACCATGCTGCATCCGGACATACCGGAATCCCAGCGCGGGACGCTCTCCGCCCTCGCCCACCCCGCCATCCTGGCGCATCTCAGCCGCATCGGCGTCGACATGGTGGAGCTGATGCCGATCACCGCCTGGATCGATGAGCGCCACCTGCCCCCGCTCGGCCTCACCAACAGCTGGGGCTACAATCCTGTGGCCATGATGGCGCTCGACCCGCGCCTTGTACCGGGTGGTGTCAAGGAACTGCGTGAGACGGTCGCAGCCCTCCATGCCGAGGGCATCGGCGTCATCCTCGACCTCGTTTTCAACCACACCGGCGAAAGCGACGTCCTGGGGACGACGCTCTCGCTGCGCGGCATCGACAACCGCTCGCTCTTCCGCCATGTGCCCGACGACCCGGCCACGCTGGTCAACGACACCGGCTGTGGCAACACGCTCGCCTGTGACCATCCTTTCGTGCGGCAACTGATCGTCGATACGCTCCGCCACTTCGTTCTCTCCGCCGGCGTGGACGGCTTCCGCTTCGACCTCGCCCCGATCATGGGTCGTCATTGGGACGGTTTTCACAGCGATGCCCCCACACTCAAGGCCATTCTCGACGACGAAGTGCTGGAGGATCGCATCCTGATCGCCGAACCCTGGGACATCGGCCCGGGCGGCTACCAGCTTGGCCGCTTCCCGCCCGCCTTCCTCGAATGGAGCGACAGAGCGCGGGACGCCTTCCGCCGCCACTGGCGCGGTGATGCGGGAACCACGGGCGATCTCGCGACGGCGCTCGCCGGCTCCGCCGATCTCTTCGCCCATGACGGCCACGGCCAGACCCGCAGCGTCAACTTCATCGCCGCCCATGACGGCTTCTCGCTCTACGACCTGGTGTCGTTTGAGCACAAGCACAACGAGGCGAATGGCGAGGAGAACCGCGACGGCCACAACGAGAACCATTCCTGGAACAATGGCGTCGAGGGGAAGACCTCCGACAAGGCGATCCTCAAGAAGCGCCGGCAGGATGTCGAAGCCCTCATCTCTACCCTGTTTGCCAGCCGCGGTGCGGTGATGTTGACGGCCGGGGACGAATTTGGCCGCAGCCAAGGCGGCAACAACAACGCCTATTGTCAGGACAATGCGCTCACCTGGCTCGACTGGTCGAAGGCGGATGAGGAGCTGATCGAGACCACCGCCCGCCTCGCCGCCATGCGCCAGCGTTTTTCCTGCTTCATGGACACGAGTATACTGAGCGGCGATGGTGATGTTGCCTGGCTGAACGCCGATGGCCTGCCCATGACGGTCGCCGACTGGGAGACCGCAGATCTTGGCACCTTTGCCATGGTGCTCGCCGCCATCGATCGGGAAACCGGCACGGACTGCCGCTTCGCCGTGCTCTTCAATCGGTCGGTGGAACAGAGGGACTTCACCCTACCGGTGCAAGACAAGCGCAAGTGGCGCCGCCTGCAAACTGGCCGCAGCGCAGCAAAGATCAGCGTGAAGGCCCGCAGCGTCGATTTCTGGATCGAGGCCTGAGTTTTTGTCTCCCAGTGATGTTAGCCTCTTCCGCCTGACATCAAGCGGCTGTAGCCTGCCGGAATTATTGAAGGATCAGGTTCTTTTCATGCCGCAAGAGATTTCGCTCAAGGACGTGCCGGGCCTTATTGGAAGCATCGTTGGCGTGTCGGACTGGATCACCGTCGACCAGCCGATGATCGACGCCTTTGCCGGCGCCACCATGGACCATCAGTTCATCCACACCGACCCCGTGCGGGCCGCAGCAGAGACCCCCTTTGGCGGCACGATCGCACACGGGTTCCTCACCGTTTCGCTTCTGTCGGCGATGAACTTCAACTGCCTGCCAAAAATCCGCGAGCAGACGCTCGGCATCAATTACGGCTTCGACAAGCTGCGCTTCATGTCACCGGTGAAGACGGGAAAACGCATTCGGGGCTCGTTCAAACTGGCTGCAGCCCGCTTTCGTGGTGCCGGCATGCTGATGAATACCTATGAGGTCACAGTCGAAATTGAAGGCGAACGCAAGCCGGCGCTGACCGCCGATTGGATCACCATCTCGCAATTCGACCCGAAGGATCGTCCGGAAGGGGTGTAACGGGCGGCCATGATAGAGGGCGAGCGATGAGCGACGAGCGCACGCAGATGATCCGGGAGAGTTTTCGGCGTCAGGCCAGGGCCTGCACCGATCTCGGCTCGCCCTTCACCGCAAGGCTCTGCAATCTCGCCGCAGAGCGCCTGACAGCGGACAGGCCGGTCGGCGCGACAATCCTCGGCTGGCCGGGAAACCCTTATGGCACCGGCGATGCGCTCGCCCTGCGCTTTGCCGGCACCCTGCATGCCCTCGTCCGCTCCGGCCAGGATCCGGCGCTCGCGGCAGCCTATCCGCCGCATGCGGTGGATGACGACACGCTATGGTTTGCCGTGGAGGCCGCCCTTCGCCGCGACGAGACCTTCATTCTCGACCGCCTGAAATCAGCCCCGCAGACCAATGAGGTACGCCGCTCCTCGGCCCTCCTGCCAGGCTTCCTGACAGTCGCGGCGCTCACCGCCAAGCCGCTTGTGTTGTCGGAAGTCGGCGCCAGCGCCGGTCTGAACCTGCAATGGGATCGCTACAGCTACCACCTCGGGGAGTTCAGCTGGGGCCAGGCCTCCGCCGTCGAACTCGCCCCGCGCTGGGAAGGTCCGCTGCCACCGCAAGCCCCGATCGAGATCACCGAACGCGCCGGCTGCGACTTGAACCCGCTCGACCCATCTTCAGAAGACGACCGCCTGCGGCTCTTCTCCTACATCTGGGCCGACCAGCGGGATCGCCTCGACCGCACGGCAGCCGCCCTTGAAATGGCAACCGAAAGCGGCCTGAAGGTCGAAAAGGCCGATGCCATCGACTGGCTGCGGAAGCGTCTGACAACGTCGCGTCCGGGCATGGCCCATGTGATCTACCACACCATCGCCTGGCAATACCTGCCACCCGCGCTGAAGGCCGCAGGCGAAGCGCTGATCGCAGACGCCGGCAGCCGAGCGACGCGGGACGCCCCGCTGGCCCGCCTGCAGCTTGAGGCCGACGGCAAGCCTGAAGGGGCGGCAATCCTGCTGACGCTCTGGCCATCAGGCGAAACCCGCGAGATCGGCCGGGCGGATTTTCACGGGCGCTGGGTGAAATGGGTTGGGTGGGAAGGCTCAACGGCTTGAGTTGAACAAAGCAGCGTAGTTTCGACGTCCGTAAAAAATGTTGGTGATCACTACGCCGCTCCCGTCCACGATGTAAAGGACGACAACACTGTGCTGGAACGGAACCATGCGTATCCCCGGCGCCACATCCTCCCGCGAAACTCCGCCATAGGGAGCATCACCTATCTTCTCGCATCGCGCACGAATGCGTCCGACATATCGTCTTGCAATCTCTGGCGACTGGCTCAACGACAGTACAAATCCGAAAATCTCTTGGAGATCATTCAAGGGTTCGGGGCGAAAGCGAATCTTAGCGCGCCGCACGTCCCGACACCGGTCGCGCTTGGGCCATCATCTCGTCGAGCGCAGCATCGACCTCATCGATGCTGAGGCTCGGACGAGGATCATCGATCGAGCGATGCACCCGCAGCCGGATCGCCTCAAGTTGCTCAGCCGGATCATCTGCCGTTTGGTGCCAGGCCTCGATCGCAGCAAGCACGGCCTCGTCTGCGGAGACGAAACCACCGATCTCGACAAGATCCTCCACCGCCTTCAGGGTCTCGTTTTGAAGAGATTTCATCAAACATGACCTCCATTCTACGCAATCCGGACGTCATGATAGCACGCTGAGAACATCGACGCGAGTTCCACCCCCGCAACACAGAAAAGGCCGGGTCACCCCGGCCTCCTCAAATCCCTTCAAGCATCCGCCCCTCAGAGCGAGGCATCCTCAGCGCCTTCGGCGAGCATGCCAAACGCATACTCGGCAAAGGACCGCCAGCATTCGACCCGGAACGTGTCTTCCTCGACGCGATGGAGAATGATCTCGATCTTGCCGAAAACCGAGCGGGTGACGGCACCCACAGGAAAAGCGGCAAGCGACAGATCGAGCGGCGAAGCGCTGTTGATCGTGTCGGCGGCTGCCGGACCGGAGACGATGATCGCCGTGTTGCGGTGGGAGATGTCGGTCGCCGAGTGAACCACGCCGGATGACGCACAATCGGCCATCAGGTTGCCGCCCTTCTCGTCGATCAGCAGCCATTCGTCCGGCCCCAGCCAGAAGGCCGTGCGGCCCTTGGTGGCAGCCGTGGTCTTCGGCTTCGTCGGAAGTTTTACGCCGAGCGACTTGGAGAGTGCCGCGACGGCATCGGCACCGGCGCGCAGCGACACGCGGGTCGCGGGAAGCGCCGGGGTGAGGCGAACCTTGGCGCTGCCGCCGTGGAAGCCGGACAGGACCGTCTTGCGCTCTGCGGTAAACGTATCAGCCATGGATGCGGCCTCCTTCCTTGTCAACGAACACCATGTCGGTGACTTCCACCGCGATGGTCTTGTCCTTCATCGGCACGTAAAGCGTCTCGCCCATGCGGGCACGTCCACCGGCCACCATGGCAATCGCGATCGAGCGACCGAGGTTTTCCGACCAGTAGGATGAGGTGACGTGACCGAGCATGGTCATCGGCTTCGGCTGGTTTGGATCGACGACGATCTGCCCGCCCTCTTCCAGAACCTCGTTCGGGTTCTTCGTCAGCAGGCCGACAAGCTGCTTGCGGCCTTCCTTGACGAGGTCAGGACGCTTCATGCCGCGAATACCGACAAAGTCGGTCTTCTTCTTCGACACCGCCCAGGAAAGACCGGCATCGTCGGCCGTCAGCGTGCCATCGGTGTCCTGCCCGACGATGATATAGCCCTTCTCAGCGCGCAGAACGTGCATGGTCTCGGTGCCGTAGAGGCAGGCGCCGAGCGACTGGGCGCGTTCCCAGATCTGACGGAAGACGTCAGCGCCGAAATCGGCGGGCACGTTCACTTCGAAGCCGAGCTCGCCGGTAAAGGACACGCGGAAGAGACGCGTCGGCACGCCGCAGAACTTGCCTTCCGCCACGCTCATATGCGGAAAGGCCTCGTTCGAAAGATCGATGCCCTCGACGAAAGGCGCGATGATGTCGCGCGCCTTCGGACCCTGGACGGCGATGACCGCCCATTGTTCGGTGGTCGAGGTGAGCCAGACCTTCAGATGTGGGAATTCCGTCTGCAGATAGTCTTCCATGTGGTGCATGACACGCGGTGCACCGCCGGTCGTGGTGGTCACATGGAAGCGATCCTCGGCGAGACGACCGACGACGCCGTCGTCATAGATGAAGCCGTCTTCGCGCGTCATGATGCCATAACGCGCCTTGCCAGGCTTCAGCGTGTCCCAGGCATTGGTGTACATCAGGTTGAGGAACTCGGCCGCATCAGGCCCGACAACCTCGATCTTGCCGAGCGTCGAGGCGTTGAACACGCCGGCCGCGTCGCGCACGGTCTTGCATTCGCGGTTGACGGAGGCATGCATGTCCTCGCCCGGCTTCGGATAATACCAGGCGCGCTTCCAGTTGCCGACATCTTCATAGACCGCGCCCTGGGAGACTTCATAGGCATGCATCGGCGTCTTGCGGGTCGGATCAAACAGCGCATCGCGCGAATGGTTGATCAGCGTGCCGAAGGTGACAGGCGTATAGGGCGCCCGGAAGGTGGTGAGACCGACCTGCGGGATCTCCTTGCCGAGCACTTCCGCCGCAATGGCAAGGCCATGCATGTTGGAAAGCTTGCCCTGGTCAGACGCCATGCCATTCGTCGTGAAGCGCTTGATATGCTCGATCGAATGCATGCCCTCGCGCACGGCAAGCCTGATATCCTTGGCGCAGACATCGTGCTGGAAGTCGACGAAGGCCTTGACGTTGTCCTCGCGGCCAGCGCCTTCGGCAGCGCCGATCATGCCGCCGGTCCAGGCATGTGCATTGGCACCCGACAGCGAGACGGCTGGCGTCTCGGTCGCACCCGCAGCCTTGGCCGAGGAGAGACCGGCAGCGGTTGCCTCGTCGAGCAGCGCCTGCAGATTATCGGTGCCGTTGCAGCCGCCGACAGAGACGCAATCCTGCACATAGACGTCGGGCAGGAAGCGGTCGTTTGCGGCATCGTATCTCAGCTTGCCGCGCGACTGCGAGAACATGTGCACGGACGGCGTCCAGCCGGCCGACATCAAGAGCGCATCGACCTCGATCTTGCGGGTGGAGCCGCCGCCATTGCGGCGAACGGTGATCGAGCGGACGCGCAGGCGGCCAGCGGTGTCGACCACGCCATGGCCGGTCAGCACTTCGATACCGAGCGCACGGGCCTGGGCCAAAACGCCCTCGCCCGGCTTTTCGCGCGCATCGACGATGACAGGCACCGAGACGCCCGCCTTCTTCAGATCGATCGCCGCTTCATAGGCCGAGTCATGCGCCGTGTAGACGCCGACCTTGGCGCCAACGGCGACGCCGAAATGGTTGAGATAGGTGCGGCCCGCCGCCGCCAGCATGATGCCCGGGCGGTCGTTGTTGGCGAACACCATGTGGCGTTCGATCGCGCCGCTGGCGATGATCACGCGCTTGGCACGGACCTGCCACAGCCGCTCACGCGGCTGGTTCTTGCCCGGTTTGGCGATATGGTCGGTGACACGCTCGACCAGCGCCACGTAATTGTGGTTGTGATAGCCGAAGGCCGTCGTGCGCGAGAGCACGGTGACGTTGGACATGCCCTTCAGCTTGGCAACGGTCGCTTGCGCCCAGTCCCAGCCGCTCTGGCCGTCGACGGTGGCACCGGTGTCGAAATGGAAGGCACCGCCCATTTCCGGCTGTTCGTCAACGATCATGACACGCACGCCCGTCTGGGCGGCAGCCAACGCCGAAGCAAGACCGGCGGCACCGCCACCGATGACAAGCACGTCGCAATGGGCGTAGCGGTTGGCATAATGATCCGGATCGGCTTCCTTCGGCGCATGACCGAGACCGGCGGCACGACGAATGAAGGGTTCATAGATCTGGTGCCAGGCAGCCTTCGGCCACATGAAGGTCTTGTAGTAGAAACCGGCAGCGAAGAAGGGCGAGAGCAGGTTGTTGACCTCGCCGATGTCGAGCGACAGCGACGGCCAGCGGTTCTGCGTCTCGATCTTCATCCCGTCGAAGACTTCCTGCACCGTCGCCCGCACATTCGGCTGGCGGCGGGCGGCATCACGCGAAACGTCGAGCAGCGCATTCGGTTCTTCCGGACCTGCGGTCAGGATGCCGCGCGGACGGTGATACTTGAACGAGCGACCGGCGAGATGCATGCCGTTGGCGATCATGGCAGAGGCCACGGTGTCACCCTCGTAAGCCGTCAGCGTACGGCCATCGATGGTGAAGCGGGCTGTCAGCGCCGGCGTCAGGCGACCCTTGCCGGGAATACGGTTGGCAGCACTCATGCCTTTTCTCCCTTCGATGCAGACGGGGCAACCAATGTTGCAGGATCGGGCATGGGTTCACCGGCCTTGTAGGTCAGCAGGATCTTGTCTGAGATCGTGTCGCGAGCGGCATTGAAGAAGCGCCCGCAGCCATGGATGTGGCGCCAGCGTTCGAAGATCAGTCCCTTCGGGTTGTCGCGCAGGAAGAAGTAATCCGCGAACTCCTCGTCCGTGATCGAAGCGATGTTTGCCGGGCGCGCGATATGCGCTTCACCGGCGGCGCGAAACTCGAGCTCTGCGCGCTCTTCTTCGCAATAGGGGCATTTGATGACCAGCATGATGGACGATCCCTAATTCAGTGCGCCACGGCAGCGGCGGCTGCCTCGTCGATGAGGCGGCCGGTGCGGAACCGGTCGAGCGTCAGACCCTGGGCCAGCCGGTGCGGCTCGCCCTTGGCGATGAGATGGGCAAAGAGATTGGCCGAACCCGGCGTCGCCTTGAAACCGCCCGTACCCCAACCGGCATTGACGAACAGGTTTTGAACCGGTGTCACGCTCTGGATCGGCGAACGGTCGGCCGTGTTGTCGGTGATCCCGCCCCACTGGCGCATCATCTTCACACGACGGAACATCGGGAAAAGCTCGCAGATGGCGTCGAGGGTATGCGTGATGATCTGCATGCCGCCGGTCTGGCTATAGGAATTGTACTGGTCGGTACCGGCACCGATGACCAGTTCGCCCTTGTCCGACTGCGAGATATAGGCATGCACGGTGTTGGACATGACCACGCAGGGGAAGATCGGCTTCAGCGGCTCGGAGACGAGCGCCTGCAGCGGCGTCGAGTGAACGGGAAGACGAACGCCCGCCATGCCCATGACGACGGAGGAATGGCCGGCCGCGGAGACGCCGATCTTCTTGGCGCCGATAAAGCCCTTGGTCGTGTCGACGCCGGTGACTTCACCATTCGGGCCACGGCGAATGCCGAATCAYTTCCACAACACCACGCCGGTGACTTCCGAAGAGCTCTACGAC
>NNBU01000434.1_pt1 | contig 33344 bp, 28 predicted proteins | sample 1173781 | NCBI WGS metagenome assembly NNBU01 (sample SAMN07173937, study PRJNA388173) | plant metagenome | biome: Plant school; feature: Soil; material: Symbiotic tissue of Blasia pusilla L.; isolation source: symbiotic tissue sample KVJ2 | host: Blasia pusilla | place: Norway: Troms, Kvaloya...
ATCGGAGATGTGTAGATGCGACTGCTCCACCTAGTCTTGCCTTCTTTTTTTTTTTCACGCAGAAGACCGCATACGTTATTCCCCTTAGTCTCGTGGGCTCGGAGATGTGTATACGGGACAGTTACGGGCCTGTGCGGATCGCACATATGCACGCCGACAAGGGCCGGCACTTGCGCCTTTCGCTGCCGCCGGGGCGCACGCTGTACGACAGCCTCGTGCAGGCGCTGGCCATCGAGGACGTGGCCAGCGCGTCTATGACGCTCATCGACGGCGAATTCGAGCACCTGAGCTTTTGCATGGCGCTGCCCGACCCCAGCGGCCGCGTGCTCGCCACTTACGGCGCGCCCGAGGCGCTGCGCGGCGCGCGGCTGATCTTCGGCAACGCCACGCTGGGCCGCTCGGACGGCGGCATTCCCGTCGTGCATTGCCACGGCGCGTTCTGCGAAGCCGACGGGCGCGTGCGCGGCGGGCACATCCTGACCGACCGCACGGTGGTCGGTCGCATCCCCGTCACCGTGGTGGTGACCACGCTCGACAGCTTCGAGCTGCGCGTGTCCTACGACGAGGAAACGCGCATGTCGCTGATGCGCCCCGAAGCACGGGCGGTGGCCCATGTCTGAGGTGCGCCTGATCGAACGCGGCCGCATGGGCCGCGTGGCCTACGCCCGCATCGGCCCTAACGAAGACCTGGTGCAGAGCGTCGAAAAGCTCTGCGTGGCGCAGGGCATGCGCCATGCCTTCGTGCGCGGCGCGCTCGGCAGCCTGATCGATGCCTGCCTGGAGCGGCCCGACGGCGCATGCCAGGTGATCCGCGGCCCCGCCGTGGAAATCGTGAGCCTGGCCGGCGAGGTGCGCCTGCAGACCGACGGCACGCTGCGCGCAGCCCTGACGGGCGTGGTCGCCGACACGAACGGACAGGTCTATGGCGGTCCGTTCGTGGCCGGCGCCAACGCTGTTTGCGTCACCTTCGAGATCACGCTCGAAGAGTGGCTTCCTTCCGACGATTCCTGATTTCGAAAACCCCAAGACAACCATGACAGACACTCCCTTTCCCCCCCGCGTCGCCGTCGTCACCGGAGGCGCGCGCGGCATCGGCCTGGCCATCGGACAGTGGTTCCTGGCGCACGGCTATCAGGTCGCGCTGCTCGACAACGACCACGCCACGCTCGACGATGCCGTCGCCGAACTCGCCCTGCCCGGGCGCGTGCTGGGCGTGCACTGCGACGTTTCCGACGCGGCGCAGGTGGCCGCTGCGGCCAAGGCCGTCGTCGGTCGCTTCGGCCGCGTCGACGCGCTGGTCAACAACGCAGGCGTGGCGGTGTTCAAGCGCATCGCGGAAACCACCTTCGCCGACTGGCGGGCGGTGATGGGCACGAACCTCGACGGTGCCTTCCTCTGCACGCAGGCATTTGGCCCTTTGATGGTCGAAGCCGGCAAGGGCGCGGTGGTGAACGTGGCGTCGATCTCGGGCCTGCGCGCCAGCACGCTGCGCGTGGCCTACGGCACCAGCAAGGCCGCGCTGATCCACCTGACGAAGCAGTACGCGGTCGAGCTCGGGAATGCGGGCGTGCGTGTGAACGTGATCGCGCCCGGGCCGGTGGAGACCGAAATGGCCAAGCTGGTGCACAGCGTGGCAATTCGCTCCGACTACGTCGACGCCATTCCCCTGGCCCGCTACGGCAGCGTCGAGGAAATGGCCAACGCGGTGGGCTTCCTGTGCAGCGACGCGGCGAGCTTCATCAATGGCCAGGTGATTGCGGTGGACGGCGGCTTCGACGCCGCCGGCGTCGGCCTGCCGACGCTGCGCCGGGGCGTGCCCGCAGCCGCAGCCGACCACGCCTGAGGAACAAGCGACATGAGCGACAACAGCTACATCATCGGCTGGGGCCACACGCCTTTCGGCAAGCTCGACGCGGCCGACAGCGAGCAACTGATTCGCGACGCGGTCGAGCCCGCGCTGCAGACCGCCGGGCTCGAAGCCGCGGACGTCGACGGCATCTTCGTCGGCCATTTCAACAGCGGCTTCCTGCCGCAGGACTTCAGCGCGTCGCTGGTCGCGATGGCCGTGCCCGGCCTGCGCCACGTGCCGGCCGTGCGGCTGGAGAACGCCTGCGCCACGGGTTCGGCCGCAATCTGGGCCGCCCTGGACGCGGTGAGGAGCGGCCGCGTGCGCCACGCGCTGGTGGTGGGCTTCGAGATCATGAACGCGGTGCCGGGCCCGGTCATCGCGCAGACGCTGCTGCGCTGCTCCTACGTGAAGGAGGAGGGCACGACGCCCGCAGGCTTCGCGGGCGTGTTCGGCCACATAGCGGGCGGCTACTTCGAGCGCTTTGGCGACCAGAGCGATGCGCTTGCGGCCATCGCGGCCAAGAACCACGCCAACGGTGTGCACAACCCTTATGCGCACATGCGTCGAGACCTGGGTTTCGACTTCTGCCGCAACCCGTCGGACAAGAACCCCTTCGTCGCAGGACCGCTCAAGCGCTCGGACTGTTCGCTGGTGTCCGATGGCGCGGCGGCGCTGGTCATTTCGGCGACGCCCGCCGGGTCGGCCACGGTGCCGGCCGTGCGCTGGCGCTCGCTTACGCAGGTCAACGACTACCTGCCGCTGTCGCGGCGCGACCCGACGCGCTTCGAAGGTGCGGCGCTGGCGTGGCGCCGCGGCCTGGAATCGGCGCAGCTCACGCTCGACGACCTTGGCTTCGTGGAGACGCACGACTGCTTCACCATCGCCGAGCTGCTGGAGTACGAGGCCATGGGCCTGGCGCCGCACGGCCAGGGTGCCCGCGTGATCCTCGACGGCGTGACGCGCAAGGACGGCCGGCTGCCCGTGAACCCTTCGGGCGGCCTCAAGTCGCGCGGCCACCCCATCGGCGCAACAGGCGTGTCGCAGCATGTGATGGCAGCGATGCAACTGATCGGCATGGCCGGAGACATGCAGGTGGGCACGGGCAAGCCGGGCGCCGTGTTCAACATGGGCGGCGCCGCCGTCGCCAACTACCTCAGCGTGCTGGAGGCGGCGTGAGCCACGCGCGGGCCGCCAACCTGTCGGCGTTGCTGTCGCAGACGGCAGCGCTGTTTCCCGAGCGCGCCGGCCTGATTCTCGAAGACCGCAGCTGGACCTGGCACGAGATCGACACGCGCGTCGATGCGCTCGTGCAGGGGCTGCGTGCGCTGGGCATGCAGCCCGGCCACAAGTTGCTCGTGCAGTCGCGCAACAACCTCGCGCTGTTCGAAAGCTGCTGGGCCGCGTTTCGCATGGGCGCGGTATGGGTGCCGGTCAACTTCCGGCTCACGCCGCCCGAAGTGGCGTACCTGGGCAGTTCGAGCGAGGCGACTGTGATGCTGGCCGAAGACGGCTTTGCCGCGCATGTCGATGCAGTGCGCGTTGCCAGCGCGCATTTAAGGCACGTCGTCACCGTCGGTGCGCCGCGCCAGGGCGAACAGGGCTACGAGGCGCTGATCGCCGCCAATGCCGGCGCGGAAAAGTCCGTTGTCGATGTCGAGGCCGACACGCCGCTGTGGTACTTCTACACCTCGGGAACGACCGGCAAGCCGAAAGCGGCCGTCTTGACGCATGGTCAACTCGCCTTCGTCGTCGCCAACCATCTCGCCGACCTGATTCCCGGCACAACCGAGAACGACTGCTCCATCGCGGTGGCGCCGCWGTCCCACGGCGCGGGCATTCATGCGCTGCTGAACGTCGCGCGCGGCGCGGCCACGGTGCTGCCGGCGTCGGACCGGCTGGAACCGCGCACCTTCTGGTCGCTGGTCGAGCGCCACAAGGTCAGCAACGTCTTCACAGTGCCGACCATCGTCAAGATACTGGTCGAAGACCCGTCGGTCGACGAATTCGACCACCGCTCGCTGCGCTACGTGATCTACGCCGGCGCCCCGATGTACCGCACCGATCAGAAGCGGGCGTTGCAAAAGCTGGGGCCGGTGCTGGTGCAGTACTTTGGCCTTGGCGAGGTGACGGGTTGCATCACGGTGCTGCCGCCGTCGATGCACTCGGCCGACGACGCCGATGCCAACGCGCATGTCGGCTCATGCGGCCGGCCGCGCACCGGCATGGAAGTCGCGATCCTCGACGAGCAGATGCAACGGCTGCCGGCCGGCGCGGTCGGAGAAATCTGCTGCCGCGGCCCAGCCGTGTTCGCGGGGTATTTCAACAACCCGGAGGCCACGGCCAAGGCGCTGCGCGGTGGGTGGTTCCACACCGGCGACCTGGGGCGCATGGACGCGCGGGGCCTGCTCTACATCACGGGCCGCGAGTCCGACATGTACATCTCGGGCGGCTCCAATGTCTACCCGCGCGAGGTCGAGGAAATCCTGTTGACGCATCCCGCCGTGCGCGAAGCCGCCGTGCTGGGCCTGCCCGACGCCAAGTGGGGCGAAGTGGGCGTGGCCGTGCTCGTGTGCGACCGTGAAGGCGTGACGCCCGAAGACATCCTCGGCCACCTCGACGGCCGCTGCGCCAGGTACCGCTGGCCGCGACACGTCTTCTTCTGGGAGTCGCTGCCCAAGTCAGGCTACGGCAAGGTCACCAAAAACGAAATACGCCGGCTCCTGTCGGAGCGCGGAGAGATCGGGGAGGCCGCCATCCACTGAGCCTGCCCTTTCTCCCCGGACGATCGAACTCAAGACAAACCAAAACATCGAGACAACAAATGAACATCAACCGCCGTACCGTGCTGCGCACCGTCGCCGCTGCTTCCAGCCTCGCACTGCCGCTGCGCCAAGCCGTCGCACAGAAGAACGTCTTCAACTACAAGTACGCCAACAACCTGCCCGTCTCGCACCCGATGAACATCCGGGCCAAGGAGATGGCCGACGCGATCCGTGCCGAGACCAACGGCCAGGTCGACATCCAGATCTTCCCGAACAACCAGTTGGGCTCGGACACCGACGTCCTGAGCCAGTTGCGCGCGGGCGGCGTCGAGTTCTTCACGCTGTCGGGGCTCATCCTGTCGACGCTGGTGCCCTCCGCCTCCATCAGCGGCGTGGGCTTTGCATTCCCCGACTATGCGAGCGTATGGAAAGCCATGGACGGGGACCTGGGCAGCCATATCCGCACGCAGATCGCCAAGTCCAACATCGTGGCCATGGACAAGATCTGGGACAACGGCTTCCGGCAGATCACATCGTCGAACAAGGCCATCGCAGCGCCGGCCGACCTGAAGGGTTTCAAGATCCGCGTGCCGGTGTCACCGCTATGGACGTCGATGTTCAAGGCACTGGACGCCGCCCCCACGTCGATCAATTTCGCCGAGGTGTATTCCGCGCTGCAGACCAAGATCGTCGACGGGCAGGAGAATCCGCTCGCCATCATCTCGACCGCCAAGCTCTACGAAGTGCAGAAGTTCTGCTCGATGAGCAACCACATGTGGGACGGCTTCTGGTTCCTGGCCAACAAGCGTGCATGGGACAAGCTGCCGCCCGACCTGCAGGCCATCGTCGCGAAGCACATCAACGCCGCAGCCCTGAAGGAGCGCACCGACGTTGCCGAGCTCAACGGCAACTTGCAGAAAGAACTCGCGGCCAAGGGCATGCAGGTCAACCAGCCCGACCCCGGCGCCTTCCGCGACCAGTTGCGCAAGGCCGGCTTCTACGCCGATTGGAAGGCCAAGTACGGCGACGAAGCATGGGCGCTGCTGGAGCGCAGCGCGGGCAAGCTCGCATGATCGCGCCGCGCCCGGCGGCGCGGCCGCCCGAGCATCGCGCAGGCCCCCCGAGCGTGGAAGACGCGGCCGGCGCGCACGGCCACGGCGATGCGGCCAACGAGGCCAACCCGAGTTCGTTCACCTCGTTGACCTCGCGCACCGAGCGGCTGCTCGGCGTGCTGGTGGACAGCGCGGCCGGCGCGCTGGTGCTGGCCGACGTGGCGGTGCTGCTGGCGGGCGTGGTCGCGCGCTTCGTGCTCCACAAGCCGCTGATCTGGTCGGACGAACTCGCGTCGATGCTCTTCATCTGGCTCGCCATGCTGGGCGCGGTGGTGGCGTTGCGGCGCGGCGAACACATGCGCATGACTGCGGTGGTGTCGAAGCTGACGCCGCCGCGGCGCCGCTTTGCCGAGGCTGTGTCGCTCTACGCAGCCCTTGCCTTCCTGGCGATGGTGGCGTGGCCTGCGTGGGAATACGCGTCGGAAGAGCGCTTCATCACCACGCCGGCGCTGGACGTCTCCAACGCGTGGCGCGCCGCCGCCCTGCCGGTGGGCGTGGCGCTGATGGCCATGTTCGCGGCGCTGCGGCTGCTGCGCGACTTCGACTGGAAGACATCGGTCCAGGCCCTGGCGATCGTCGTCACGCTCATCGCGGCCTTCACGCTCGGTCGCGCGGTGTTCGAAGACCTGGGCCGGCTCAACCTACTGGTCTTCTTCGTCGGGGTGGTGCTGGCCTGCGTGCTGTGCGGCATTCCGATCGCGTTCGCGTTCGGCCTCGGCACCTTCGGCTACCTCGCGCTGACCACCGACACCGCGCTGCCCGTGATCGTCGGGCGCATGGACGAAGGCATGTCGCACCTGATTCTGCTGGCGGTGCCGCTGTTCGTGTTCCTGGGCCTGCTCATCGAGATGACGGGCATGGCGAAGGCGATGGTCGCCTTCCTCGCGAGCCTGCTGGGGCATGTGAGGGGAGGGCTTTCCTACGTGTTGGTGGGCGCGATGTACCTCGTCTCGGGCATCTCGGGCTCGAAGGCGGCGGACATGGCCGCCATCGCGCCCGCGCTGTTCCCGGAAATGAAGAAGCGCGGCGCCGCCGAGGGCGAACTGGTGGCACTGCTCGCGGCCACCGGTGCGCAGACCGAGACAGTGCCGCCCAGCCTCGTGCTCATCACCATCGGTTCGGTCACGGGCGTATCGATCGCAGCGCTGTTCACGGGCGGGCTGCTGCCGGCCGTCGTCCTGGGCCTGATGCTGTGCGTGGTGGTGTACGTTCGCAATCGGCACGAAGACCTGAGCCTGGTCGCGCGGCCCGCGATGCGGCAGGTGTTGAAGCTGGCGCTGGTGGCGCTGCCCGCGCTGGCACTGCCTTTCGTGATCCGCGCGGCGGTCGTCGAAGGCGTGGCCACGGCGACCGAGGTGTCGACCATCGGCATCGTCTACGCCGTCGTTGCCGGGCTCGTGGTGTACCGCCAGTTCGACTGGCGGCGGCTCGGCCCGATGCTGGTGGCCACCGCCTCGCTGTCGGGCGCGATCCTGCTGATCATCGGTACGGCCACCGCCATGGCGTGGGGGCTGACGCAATCGGGTTTCTCGCGCTGGCTGACCGAGGTCATGGGCAGCCTGCCCGGTGGTGCGCCGATGTTCCTGGCCGTATCGCTCGTCACCTTCGTGGTGCTGGGCTCCGTGCTCGAGGGCATACCGGCCATCGTGCTGTTCGGACCGCTGCTGTTTCCGATCGCACGGCAACTGGGCATCCACGAGGTGCACTACGCCATGGTCGTCGTGCTGTCGATGGGGCTGGGCCTGTTCGCGCCGCCCCTGGGCGTGGGTTACTACGCGGCATGCGCCATCGGCCGCGTGCGGCCCGACGAAGGCATCGGGCCCATCGCCGGCTACATGCTGGCTCTGCTGGTCGGCACCATCGCCGTGGCGGCCATTCCGTGGCTGTCCATCGGCTTCCTCTGACATTCACAGCGTTCAGCACCCAAAGGAAAAAGCATGGAGACAAAGACAAGCATCGCCCGCAAGACCGTTGCCGTGGACGGCGACGTCAAGCTGAGCTACCTGGAGGCCGGCACCGGGCCCACCCTCGTGCTCATACCGGGCTGGTCGCAAACGGCCGAACAGTACAGGTACCAACTCGAAGGTCTGGCGGCCCGGCACCGCGTGATCGCCTTCGACCTTCGCGGCCACGGCGACTCCGACAAGCCCGGGCGCGGCTACCGCATCGCGCGCCTCGCGACGGACCTGCAGAACGCGCTCTTCGCGCTTGATCTGACGGAGGTGACCATCGTCGGCCACTCTATGGGCTGCTCGGTGCTGTGGTGCCACTTCGACCTGTTCGGCGCAGGTCGCATCGCCCGCTACGTGTTCTGCGACCAGGCGACATGCCTCACGCGCAATCCCGAGTGGACTGAGCAGCAGGCCGCCGACTACGGCCCCATCTTCACGGCCGACAGCGTGGTCGAGACCGCCAATGCACTGCGAGGACCGGGCGGCGTGGAGGCCACGGTCGGCTTCCTGCGCTCCATGGTCACGGCCGACATGCCCGCCGAGGCCTTCCAGTGGATCGTCGACATGAACATGAAGATGCCGCGCGCCGCGGCGGCCGACCTGCTCTACAACCACTGCCACCAGGACTGGCGCGAAGTGCTGCCGCGCATCGACCGGCCGACGCTTTTCATCGGCGGCAAGGGCAGCCTCGTGCCGCACAGCTGCATGCGGTGGGAGGCGACCCAGGTGCCCGGCGCCAGGGTCGAGATCTTCGACGACGGGGAGGCAGGCTCGCACTTCATGTTCATCGAGAACGCGGCGAAGTTCAATGCGTTGCTCGCAGGATTTGCGGGTTGAGGCCGAATGCGGGGACATTCGCGCAGGGGAAGGACCCGGCGGCCAGGGTACCCGCCCCGAACAAGTGAAGTGCAAATTCAAGACCGTAGCTGAGTCCAAGTCTCGCGTAGACGCGTCCCCTGGAAGAGGCGGAGCAATAGCTAGAGTCGTTGCATGACTTCAGCCACCGACACCCTTTACGCCATTACCCCCGCGCCGGTCCACTCCCTGCCCATCCAGGGCGAACGCGCGCGCTTCCCGGTCAACCGCATCTTCTGCGTGGGCCGCAACTACTCCGAGCACGCCCGCGAAATGGGCCACAACCCCGACCGCGAGCCGCCTTTCTTCTTCATGAAGCCTGCCAGCGCCATCGTGGCCGACGGCGGCGAGTTCGCCTACCCCACGCTGTCGAACGACGTGCACCATGAAATCGAGCTCGTGGTTGCGCTGAAGACCGGCGGCTCGGACATTGCCGCTTCGGCCGCGCTCGAACACGTGTACGGCTACGCCGTGGGCCTGGACATGACCCGCCGTGACCTGCAGGGCGAGGCCAAGAAGATGGGCCGCCCCTGGGACACCGGCAAGGCCTTCGACGGCTCCGCGCCCTGCGGCGAGCTGGTGCCCGTGGCCAAGGCCGGGCACCCGGCGGCCGGAGAGATCCGCCTCGAGGTGAACGGCGCCCAGCGCCAGGTCGGCGACCTGGCCGACATGATCTGGAACGTGCCCGACACCATCGCCTACCTGTCGACCCTGTTCACGTTGCAGCCCGGCGACCTGATCTTCACGGGCACGCCTGCAGGCGTGGCGGCCGTGCAGCGCGGCGATCGCATGCGCGGCACGGTGGCGGGCGTCGGCGCGCTGGAGGTCGTGGTCGTCTGACCCCCATGAGGGTCCCAGCATCGGCCCTGCTGGGGCTGTCGGACCGCAAGTTGGCGTACCCTCGCGGGCTGCAGCCTGCCGGATCCAGTGACACGCCAGCCCCGATGCGCCCCTCTCCCTCCACGTCCGTTCGCACCTACGGCATGCACGAGCGTGCCGACCATCTCGACTTCGACATCCGCTTCCAGGGTGCGCGCAACGAACTCACGCTGCCGCACCGGCATGCGTACTTCCAGATCCAGGTCGGCATCGAGGGCCGCTCGCAGCAGGCCATCGGCGGCGAGGTGCGCCCCTTCGGGCCGCGTCACCTGAGCTTCGTGCTGCCGTACCGGGTGCACGTGATCCCGCACCCGCCCGAGGCGCTGTACTGCATCGTCAATTTCGACCAGCGCTTTCTCTGGCCCGAGCTCGAGGTCGATGCGCTCGACCTCGACGACGTGTCGCTCGCGCGGCATCCCGACCTCGCACCCTTCCTGTTCCAGGAGTACGTCGACTTCGCCTTCGACGAGGCCGACTTCGCGCGCATCCGCGGCTGGCTCGACGAACTGCATGCGCTGAACACCGGCCGCAACTTCGGCGCCAAGATCGCGATGCGCGGCATCGTGCAGCAGATCATCGGCCTGGCCTGCATGCGCCAGGAGCAGGCGCTGATGCGGCTTTCGCTGCAGCACAACGGCAAGACCTCGCAGCGCGACGCGTTGCAGCGTGTGGTGCGCTATGTGCGCGACAACCTCGACAAACCGTTGTCGCTGACCGATGCGGCCGCGGCCGCGTTCCTGTCGCCCAACTACCTGGCCAACCTGCTGCGCAAGGAAACCGACCGCACCTTCACCGACCTGGTGACCGAGCGGCGCATCGAACGGGCCAAGGAGCTGCTGTCGTCCACCTCGCTGCTGGTGCGCGAGATTGCGCACCAGTGCGGCTTCACGGACGAGGCCTACTTCAACCGGCGGTTCCGGCAATGGGTGGGAAGCACGCCGCGCAATTTTCGGCGCGACCATGTGGCGAGCTCGCGCGGTTAGCGGTCAGCTTCGCCCCGACGCGCGTGCCAGCTGCGACAGGCGCTTCACCAGCGGCTCGAACAGCTCCGCCGACGTGTTGCCATAGCCCAGCACCAGCCCGTTGTCGGTGGCCAGCGGCTGCATTGCGAACCCCGACAGCGCAGAGGGTGCGATGCGATGGCGCAGCGCCTCGGCGGCGATCTTTCGGTCGTCGAACTGCGCGGGCAGCCGCACGGTCAGGTGCAGCCCGCAGTAGCCGCCTTCGATCTGGTGCGGCACCTTCAGGTGCTTTTGCAGCGCGAGCCGCAGCGCCTGCTGCCGGTCGCGGTACAGGCGGCGCATGCGGCCCAGGTGCCGGCTGAACTGTCCGCTCTCGATGAACTCGGCCATGGCCAGCTGCTCGTGGCGGTGGCCGCCGCGCAGCATCTCTTCGAGCGGCACGCGCACGCTAGTCACCAGCCGTTCGGGCAGCACCAGGAAGCCCAGCCGCAGCGACGGGAACATCGTCTTGCTGAAGGTGCCCACGTAGAGCACGGGCGCATCGGCCACCAGCCCCTGCATCGCGCCGATGGGCTCGCCCGTGTGGCGGAACTCGCTGTCGTAGTCGTCCTCGATGATCCACGCGTCGTGCGCGCGTGCCTGCGCGATCAGGTCGAGCCGGCGCGCGATGCTCAGCACCGAACCGGCCGGGTACTGGTGCGAAGGCGTGGTGTACACGAGCCGGGGCGGGTGCCTGCGCCAGTCTTGCGCACTCGCGCACAGGCCTTCGGCGTCGACCCGCACCGGCACCACGCGCATGTCGCCCGCATGCATGGCGGCCTTCACGCCGCGGTAGCCCGGGTCTTCGACCCAGCCGGTGTCGCCGGGGTTCGACAGCAGCCGCACGCACAGCGTGATGGCCTCCTGCGCGCCTTCGGCAATGACGACCTGGTGCGGCTCGCAGCGCACGCCGCGTGCCACCGACAGGTGCCGCGCGATGGCCGCGCGCAGCGCCGGCTCGCCCAGCGGGTCGCCGTAGCCCAGCGCGGTCGTGCCGGCGTTGCGCACGGCGCGGTCGAGCGCGCGGCGCCAGGCGGCCAAGGGAAAGTGCGACAGCGCGGGCACGCCGGGGCGCAGCGTTGCCTCCATGTCGGCACGCGATGCGCTCGGCTGGAGCCTTGCGAGGCGTAGCGCCGTGGCGGGTACACCGGCCGGCATGCCTGCACGCCTGGGGACCAGCGACGAGAGCTCGGTCACGCGCGTGCCCTGGCGGTCGGGTTGCACATAGCCTTCGGCGGCCAGGTGCTCGTAGGTCGCGGTGACGGTGTTGCGCGAGATGGAGAGCGCTTCGGCCAGCGCGCGCGAGCCGGGCAGGCGGCTGCCCGGGGCCAGGCTGCCGTCGAGGATGGCGCGCTTGAGGCGCTCGTGCAGCTGGCGCTGCATCGAGCCGGCGTCGCGGCCCTTCAGCAGGGAGGCGTCGAGCAGCGCTGTGGCAGAAGCAGAAGGGGAGGAAGGGGCAGAACGTGGCACCATGAAATCCATCGTTCGTGGCGCTTTCGTTAGAGCCACGCTGCGGGTACTTTACGTGCTTCGACACAGCCGTTTCATTTTTTTCGAAAGACACCCGCATGCCAGCCCGCCACAACGAATTCGGCCAGTCCATCGGCCCCGACGTGCCCAATTGGACGCCGCGCGCCCTGCCGCCGCGCGAGAACGTCGAGGGCCGCTTCTGCACGCTGGAGCCGCTCGACGCGGCCAGGCACACCGACGACCTGCATGCCGCCTATGCGCAGGCGCCCGACGGCCGCGATTGGACGTACCTGGGCGTGGAGCGGCCCGCCGACCTGGAGAGCACCCGGGCCTACGCGCAGCGCGCCGCGCAGAGCACCGACCCGATGCACTTCGCCGTCGTCGACAAGCAGAGCGGCCGCGCGGTCGGCACGCTGGCGCTGATGCGCATCGACCCGACCCATGGGGTGATCGAAGTGGGCAGCGTCAATTTCTCGCCGCTCCTCAAGCAGACACCTGTGTCCACCGAGGCGCAATACCTGCTGATGAAGCTGTCGTTCGACACGCTGGGCTACCGCCGCTATGAATGGAAGTGCGACGACTTCAACGAGCCCTCCAAGCGCGCGGCACTTCGGTTGGGTTTCCAGTACGAGGGCAGGTTCCGGCAGGCGGTGGTCTACAAGGGGCGCACGCGCGACACCGCCTGGTTCTCGATCCTCGCGAGCGAATGGCCTGCGCTGCGCACCGCCTTCGAGCGCTGGCTCGCGCCCGAGAACTTCGACGCGCAGGGCCGCCAGCGCATGTCGCTGGACAAGTTCCGCCTGCCGTCCTGAGCTGGCATGGTCACGGCGCGGCGGGCGGCGGCAGCGCCTTGCACAGGAATTCGAGAAAGGTGCGCACCACTTCCGGCAGGGTGCGCCCGGCCAGGGTCTGCAACTCCACCGAGCGCTCCCGCATGCCGCGCTCGCGGATCTGCGCCGCATGCAGTTCGCCGCGCTGCACCCGCTCGCGCACGGTGATCTCACCGGCAATCGCGAGGCCGCCGCCGTGCAGCACGAAGCTGGCCAGCGCCTCGAAACGGTTGCTCACCAGCGCGGGCTCGAACACCACGCCGCGGTTGCTGCAGGCCACGTCGAACAGTTGGCGCACCGTGGTGTCGGGGCCCGACAGCCCGATTGGGAACGGCAGCATCTGTGCCAGCGTCACGCTGCGATGCCTGGCCAGCGCATGGTCGGGCCGCATCAGCGCGAACACGCAGGCCCGCTCGCGGTGCGCCACGCGAATGCCCTGCACCGCGGCGCGGCTGTAGGTGAGGCCGATGTCGGCATCGCCAAGCAGCACGGCTTCGGTGACCTCGCCGGGCTCGCAGGCCTTCAGCTCGAACTGGATGCCGGGGTGCATCGCGCGGAACGTGACGATGGCGCGCGGCAGGAACTCGTTGGCGAAGCCCGACGAGCAGGCGATGCGCACATGCCCGCGCTGCAGGCCCTGCAGCCCCTGGATGTCCGACACCACGCGCTCGGCCTCCAGCGCACCCCGTCGCGCGTGCGCTGCCAGCAACTCGCCGGCCGGGCTGGGCACCATGCCGCGCGGGCGGCGCTCGAACAGCGGCACGCCCAGCAAGGCCTCGAGCATGGCCACCTGCCGGCTGATGGCGGAGGCACTGACGTTCAGCCGCACAGCCGCTTCGGTCAGAGAGCCGCTGCGCACCACTTCGAGAAAGTAGCGCAGTGAGGTTTCCTGCAGGTGATGGGACGGCATGGCGGTGGGCGCAGGGAGGCTGCATTGCGAAAAACGCAACGATACCGCTGAAAATCGGCAATTGTTCAAAAGCTCGGCTTTGCCTAGACTGCCGCGAAACCGTCACAAAGTGGACCGAACACCCATGCCTTCACAGCCCCGAACCTCGCGCCGCCCGCTCGCACTGCTCCCCCTGGCCCTGACAGTGGCGGCCTGCATGACCGGCATGACCAGCACGGCAGGCGCGGGCGAACTCTCCGCGGCCGACGCCGAGCGCCACGCGCAGGCCACCTACCGCGAGTACTTCGAGCTGCTGTCCCTGCCCAACGACGCCGTCTCGCCGGAGGACATCCGCAAGAACGTCGAGTGGCTGGAGCAGGCCTTCCGCAAGCGCGGCTTCACCACGCAGCAACTGCCCAACGACGGCAAGCCGATGCTCTATGCCGAGTACCCGGGCAGCGACCCCGCGCGCAAGACGGTGCTGTTCTACATGCACCTGGACGGCCAGCCGGTCATTCCCGCGCAGTGGGCGCAGAAGAGCCCGTGGACGCCGGTGCTCAAGCGCAAGGCGGCCAACGGCGCCTGGGAAGAAATCGATTCGGCGCCGCTCTTCAGCGGCCCGCTCGACCCCGAATGGCGCGTGTTCGGCCGCGCATCCGCCGACGACAAGGGGCCGATCATGATGATGCTCGCCGCCATCGATGCCCTGAAGGCCGGGGGCGCCCAGCCAGCGGTCAACGTCAAGGTGATCCTCGACAGCGAGGAAGAGAAAGGCTCGCCCTCGATCGGCAAGGTGATGCAGGCGCACCGCGACCTGCTGCGCTGCGACGCCATCGTGATCCACGACGGCCCCATGCACGCCACCAACCGGCCCACGCTGGTGTTCGGCAACCGCGGCGCGGCCAAGGCCCAGCTCACCGTGTACGGCGCCAAGGTGCCGCTGCACAGCGGTCACTACGGCAACTACGCGCCCAACCCGGCCCAGCGCCTGGCCAACCTGCTGGCCTCGATGAAGAACGACGAGGGCCGCGTGACGGTGGCCGGCTACTACGACCACGTGAAGATCGCCGAGGCCGACCGCAGGATCATGGCCGCGGTGCCCGACGACGAGGCCGCGCTCAAGCGCCGCCTGGGCATTGCCCGCACCGACAAGGTCGGCGCCAACTACCAGGAAGCGATGCAGTACCCCTCGCTGAACGTGCGCGGCATGGCCGCAGCGTCGGTGGGCGACAAGGTGGCCAACATCGTGCCCGACAAGGCCGTGGCCGAGATGGACCTGCGCACCACGCCCGACTCCGATCCGGCCTACCTCGGCCAGCTGATTCAGAAGCACATCGAGCGCCAGGGCTACCACCTGGTCAAGGGCGAGCCGACGGACGAGGACCGCGCGCGCTACGACAAGCTCGCGAGCTTCTCCTACCAGAGCGAGGGCGGCGAGGCGGCGGGCTCGCAGATCAACTCGCCCGTCGGGCAATGGGCCTACAAGGCGCTGAGCGGGACCTTCGGCGCCAAGCCCGAGCCGGTGCGCATCCGGATGATGGGCGGCACGGTGCCCACCGCCGAGATCGTGCGCGTGCTGCCGGTGCCCTTTGCGATCATCCCGCTGGTGAACGCCGACAACAACCAGCACGCGGCCAACGAGAACCTGCGCATGGGCAACTACGTGAGCGGCGTGCGCACCGTGTACGGGCTGGTGACGCAGGCGTTCTGAGGCCTTTCAGCCGGTCTTGCCCGGCTTCTGCGCCTGCTCGCACTCGACCTGGATCAGCTCGCGCTCGTTCAGCGTCGCGCCGATGCGCACCGCGCTCAGGCAGCCGCCCCACACGCAGCCCGTGTCGGTCGAGAGCAGGTCGGGCCGCGAGAGCCAGCCCAGCGTCGACCAATGGCCGAAGGCGACCGTGGCCTTGCGCGTCTTGCGCCCCGGCACGTCGAACCAGGGCATGTAGCCCTCGGGCGCCGTGGCGGCGCTGTCCTTGGCCTCGAACTCCATCACGCCGTCGGCCGTGCAGAAGCGCAGCCGCGTCAGCGCATTGACGATGGCGCGCAGCCGGGCGCTGCCCGTGAGGCTGTCTTGCCATTGCGCGGGTTCGTTGCCGTACATCGTCATCAGGAACTCGCCCAGCGCCGGGCCGCGCAGCACCGATTCGACTTCGGAGGCCAGCACCAGCGTGTCGCTCACCGTCCACTGCGGCAGCACGCCCGCATGCACCATCAGCAGGTCGCCGGTGCCGATGCGCATGTGCAGCGCCATGTGCTGCTGGCGCACCCAGTCGAGCAGCGCCTCGCTGTCGGGCGCGGCCAGCAGTTCGCCCAGCGTGTCCTTGCGCCCGGCCTTGCGCGCGCCATGCGCCACGCCCAGCAGGTGCAGGTCGTGGTTGCCCAGCAGGCTCAGCGCGGAGGAGCCGTAGCCCTGCACGCGGCGCAGCACCGCGAGCGAATCGGGGCCCCGGTTCACCAGGTCGCCCAGCAGCACGAAGGTGTCCCGGCTGGGGGAGAAATCGATCTTTTGCAGCAGTCGCCCGAGGGGGGCGTCGCAGCCCTGCAGGTCGCCAATCAAGTAAAGTGACATTCCTTCATTCTCTCCCTCAGTTCATGGATGTTCTCCTCCTGGCCTTGTTGACCACGCTCAACGCGTTGTTCGCAATGTCCGAAATGGCCCTTTCCACCAGCCGGCGCGCACGTCTCGCGGCCTTGGCCGAAACGGGAGACACCGGCGCGGTGGCCGCGCTGAAGCTGATGGAGTCGCCCACGCAATTCCTCTCGACGGTGCAGATCGGCATCACCTCCATCGGCATGCTGAGCGGCATCGTCGGCGAGGCCGCCTTTGCCGCGCCGCTGGCCGTGTGGATGGAAAGCGTGGGCATGGGCGCCGGCACCGCCAGCGTGGTGTCCACCGCATGCGTGGTCACCTGCATCACCTTCTTCACCATCATCTTCGGCGAGCTGGTGCCCAAGCGCATCGGCCAGCTCTATCCCGAGCCGGTGGCGCGCTGGGTGTCGCGCCCCATGCGCGGGTTGGCCAAGGCCGCCAAGCCCTTCGTGTGGCTGCTCGCGGGCGCTACGGCCACCATGCTGAAGCTGCTGCGCATCGACGCCAACGCGGCACGCCACGTCACGGAAGAAGAAATCTCGGCCAGCCTGGAAGAAGGCGTGGACGCCGGCGTCATCGAGCACCACGAGCACCAGATGGTGCGCAACGTGTTTCACCTGGATGACAGGCGCCTGTCGTCGCTGATGATCCCGCGCGCCGACATCGAATGGCTCGACGCCTCGTTCACCGTGCCACAGGCGCTGCAGAAGGTGGCCGATGCGGCCGCGCTCAACCTCGTGCATTCCTGGTACCCGGTGTGCCGCAACTCGCTCGACGACGTGGTCGGCGTCATCAGCGTGGCCCACCTGCTGCGCCTGGGGTCCGCGCACCCCGGCGCGCTGGGCCCGGAGGCATTGCCCGCGGTGTTCGTGCCCGAAACCCTCACCGGCATGGAGCTGCTGGAGCAGTTCCGCGAGCGCGCCGGCCGGCTGGTGTTCGTGGTCGACGAATACGGCGTGGTGCAGGGCCTGATGACCCCGCGCGACCTGCTCGAAGCCATCACCGGCGAGCTGCAGCCCGGTATGCAGACCGACGCCTGGGCCCGCGAGCGGCCCGACGGCGTGTGGGAGCTCGACGGCCTCATGCCCGTGTCGGAGTTGCGCGCGCGCCTGGGCATTCGCGAGCTGCCCGAGGAAGAGCGCGGGCGCTACAACACCGTGGCCGGCCTGCTGATGTCCGTGTCGGGCCATCTGCCGGAAGTGGGCGAGCTGATCGACTGCGCCGGCTGGTGCTTCGAGATCGTCGAGCTCGAAGGCCGCCGCATCGACCGTGTGCGGGCATCGCCCGACCCGGCGGTGCCCAGGGACGCGTAGGGCGCGGCCAGATGCTGTCGCTGCTGGCACTCAGCTGCCCCCAATGCTCCGCGCCGCTGCCGCGTGCCGCACGTTGGCGCACGGTCAACTGCAGCTACTGCGGTGCCACCATCGTGCGCAGCACGGAAACCGTCGAACGCGAGAGCTTCCGCGCCGCGCTGCGGCGGGCCAACGCCGACGTGCCGGGCGGACGCATCCTCACCTGGCGCGGTGCGCGCTACCGCGTGCTGGCGCCGCTGGCCACCGGCGAGCACAGCGAGGTGCTGCTGGCCGAACGGCTCGGCGCACTGCCCGAGCGCGTCACGCTGAAATTGGCGCGTGACTCCGCAGCCAACCGCGTGCTGCTTCGCGAGGCCGCCGTGCTGCAGGCCCTGCAAGACCTGTCGATGGCAGGTGCGGCCTACTTCACACGCCGCTTGCCGCAGCCGCTGGGCACGGGCTTGGCCGAAGGCCTGGGCGACGGGGCCCGCCAGGCACTCGTGCTGCGCCACCCGACCGGTTTCTGGGGCAGCCTGCAGGACGTGCAGCAGGCCAACGCCCAAGGCATCGACCCGCGCCACGCCGTGTGGCTCTGGCGCCGCATGCTCGAGGTGCTGGCCTTCGTGCACGGCGCCGGCTGGACGCACCGCGAGCTGTCGCCCGCGCATGCGCTGGTGCATCCGCGCGACCACGGCGTGCTGCTCATCGGCTGGTCGCGCGCGCAGCACGCCACCGGGCCGGCCCACGCCGCCGCCGTCGCGCGCGACCTGATGCAAGCCGCCTGGACCGTGCGCGCCGTGCTGCATGGCGTGCATGAGGCCGGGGCCGGCGAGCCCGGCTTCGGCGCCCACACCCCGGCACCGCTCGCGGCCTTGCTGCGCCAATGCAGCGAAGACGCCGCCGCCTGCGAGCGCCTGGGCGCGCAGGGCATCGAGCAAGCGCTTTCGGCCGCCTCGCGCGAAGCCTTCGGTCCGTCGAGGTTCGTGCCTTTCGATCCCGCGCCGCGCGCCGGCACCTGAACAACAGTCACCAAGGAGGTCATTCATGGGCTATGGAAACTACTCGCACGCCGCACACACGGCGCTGATTGCCGACCGCGCCGCCAAGCCCGGCGCCGAAGTCTTCACGCAGCGCTCGACGCACCCGCTGATGAACCCGCACGGGCTCAAGGTGCGCGAGTCGCGCGACAACGCCGACCACCCCAATTCGCTGGGCATCGTGTTCGCGCTCGACGTCACCGGCTCCATGGGCGACATTCCGCAGACCCTGGCGCGCCGCGAGCTGCCCAACTTCATGAAGCTGCTGACCGACTGCGGCGTGCCCGACCCGCAGCTCATGTTCATGGCCGTCGGCGACGCCACCTCCGACGGCGCGCCGCTGCAGGTCGGCCAGTTCGAGTCGACCGCCAACCTCATGGACCAGTGGCTCACCTGGAGCTACCTCGAAGGCGGCGGTGGCGGCAGCGGCGAAGAAAGCTACGAGCTGGCCTTCTACGTCATGGCGCAGCACACCGACATGGACTGCTGGGTCAAGCGCAAGAAGCGCGGCTACCTGTTCGTGACCGGCGACGAGCTGCCGTACCCCGCCGTCTCGCGCCACCAGATCGAAGGCCTGATCGGCGAGAAGCTCGACGAGGACATTCCCATCGAAGAGGTCATCGCCGCCGCGGCCGAGACCACGAACCTGTTCTTCCTGATTCCCGACGCCCAGCGCCGCCGCCGCTGCGAAGGGCGCTGGCGCGAGCTGCTGGGCGATCACGTCATCTGCATGGACTCGCCCGACGACGCCTGCGCCGTGGCTGCCGGCATCGTCGCCCTCACCGAGAAGGCCGTGCCCAGCCTCGAGGCGCTGGCCGGCGTGATGAGCGGCACCGGCATGGCCAAGGAACGCGTGGGCGGCGTGCTGCACGCGCTGGATGCGTACGCGGCGCTGCTCGACCCCGGCGCATCGCGCCGCGCGCCGCCGGCCGTGGCCACGGCGGCCGCGAACCCGCGCTCGTCGTGGTGGAAGCGCCTGTTCGGCTAAGGGCCGGGTGACCGCCGCCGCCGCAGGGGCCACGCACTACGTCTCGCTGCTGGGCCTGGGCTTCGGAGACTGCGGCAAGGGGCGCTTCACCGACCACCTGTGCGGCGTGTTGCCGGCTCACACCGTGGTTCGCTTCAACGGCGGCGCGCAGGCCGGGCACAACGTGGTGCTGGCCGATGGTCGACACCACACCTTCTCGCAGTTCGGCGCCGGCAGTTTTCATGCGGGCGTGGGCACGGTGCTGGCGAGCCCGGTGGTGGTGCACCCCACGGCGCTGCGCGTCGAGGAGGCCGCGTTGCGCAGGGTGGGTGTGCAAGACGCCTTCTCGCGCCTGCTGGTCGACGCGCGCTGCCGCGTGACCACGCCGTTCCACCAGGCCGCGGGCCGGCTGCGTGAATGGAAGCGGGGGGAGGGCGCGCACGGCAGCTGCGGCGTGGGCGTCGGCGAGACGGTGCGGCACGCGCTCGCGTCGCCGGATGAAGCGCTGCATTACGGCGATCTGCTTCACCCCGCTCGCGCGCTCGAAAAACTGGAGGCCTCGCGCACCGCGTTGCTGCGCGAGTTTGCGGCTGCAGCCTCCTTGCATGGGGATGCCGCGCAAGAACTCGCCATGCTGCGGGACGACTCGCTCGCCCAGCGCTGGCTCGACGCCGTGGCGCCCTGCCTGGCGCAGTCGCCGCCCGCCGGCGCGGACCGCATCGCCGAACGCCTCGCGCGCCCGGGCACCGTGGTGTTCGAAGGCGCGCAGGGGGTGCTGCTCGACGAGTGGCGCGGTTTTCATCCGCACACGACGTGGAGCACGGTGTCGACTGCCGCTGTCGAGGCGGTGCTGCGCGATGTGGGCATCGGCGCGTGTGTGCAGCACCTGGGCGTGCTGCGCAGCTACCTCACTCGGCATGGTGCCGGCCCGCTGCCCACGCATGACCACGCGCTGGACGCTCTCCTGGCCGAGCCGCACAACGCGGACGAAGGCTGGCAGGGCGTGTTCCGGCGCGGGCATCCCGATGCGGTGCTGCTGCGCTATGCGCTGGAGGCCGTGGGGAAACTCGATGGGCTGGTGGCGAGCCATCTCGATGCTGTCGAGGGTGCGGGCCTGCGATGGTGCGCAGGGTATCGCGGTGCGGACGGCTCGCGCATGAACGCGTTGCGTTGCAGCGAGGTGCCCGATCTCGAACACCAGCAAGCCCTGACGCAACGGCTGTACGCCGCGCAGCCCCTGTACGAGCCGGGCACCATTGCCACGCCCCAGGAATGGATCGAACGTGTCGAAGCCCTCAGCGGCCTCGGCGTGCGTTACGGCGCCTTCGGACCGACGCGCGACACGGTGCGAGTGCTGCGGCCGCTCGCGCATGTTTGAAAGATTCTTTGTGTCCTACAACATTCCCTTGATCGCCGGGGCCGTGCTCAGTGCCATTGCGGCGCTGCTGCACATCTGCATCATCTTTGGCGGGCCTGCCTGGTACCGGTTCTTCGGGGCTGGGGAACGCATGGCTGCGGGCGCGGCCGCGGGGCATCTGTATCCGCCGATCGTCACGCTGCTGATCGCGTGCGTGCTGGGCGTCTGGTCGGCGTATGCGCTTTCAGGGGCCGGGGTGCTGCAGCCGCTACCCTTGCTGGCGCTCGTGCTGCCTGCGATCACGGCGGTGTATCTGCTGCGGGGGCTCGGGGCGCTGGCGTGGTTCGTCTTCGACCGGCGGCGGCTCAATGCTTTCTGGGTTTGGAGTTCGGTGGTTTGCCTGGCATTCGGCGTCGTCCACCTGGTGGGGCTGATTCAGGTGTGGGGTGCACTTTGAGCCTCAGGTCTTGCGCAGGAATGCGTCAGCATCTCCAGCCTCGCATTTCCAATCTGCGAAAACACCGACCAGCTGGCAGCTTGTGCACCTGCAGCCGATGTAGTACCAACGAACGTCGTTGCTGTCCGCGTACAAGGCGACACCCGACAAGAGTTCGAACGCCTCCGCGTCGCAGATGCACGAATGCCTTTCGAACTCCGCTTCGCTTGCGTATTCGTCGCTGTCTCCCATGAGATGAACGGCGCCGCAGCGAACACAAATTCGCCTGGCCGCGCCTGCGTCCTCATCGGTTTCGAGCGTGAACGAACGGTTTCCGCATGCGCATGCGGACCGGGAGAACTTGACGGCCACATACCTGTTGCGCGTGCTGTACGCGACAAGTTGAGCCTCGATGTCCTCGGGCGTGGTGCCGTACCAGTACTTGCCCTTCTTCTGCAATGTCATGGATGAAGGCCCTTGCGTGACGCAGGGCGTGAAGCTCTGGAATTTATTCGATTTCTCCGGCGCCAGCCTCAGCCCCTTCGAAACATCACCTGCACTTCGGCCGCCCGCGCCCGCAACTGGCCGCAGCCGCCATCGACGTCCTGCCCCGCCGAATTGCGCAGCTTCGTGAGGATGCCGCGCTCGTGCAGCGTGCGCGCCATCTGTTCGCAGCGCTCCCACGACGGGCGGCTGAACGCCACGCCGTCCACCGCGTTGAAGGGAATCAGGTTCAGCACGCCGTACTTGCCCGACAACAGCCGGACGATGCCTTCGATCTCCTGCGGCCCGTCGTTCACGCCTTCCAGCAGCGTCCACTGGTATTGAATCGGGTAGCCGGTGGTGCGCGCATAGCGCTCCCCCGCGTCGACCAGCTCTTCGGGTGTCATGTTCGGCGCGCGGGGCAAAAGGTCTTTGCGCAGGTCGGCCTTCGTCGTGTGCAGCGAGAGTGCCAGCGCGGGCCGCACGCGTTCCTGCAGCAGCCTGTCGAACACCCGCGGGTCGCCCACGGTGGAGAACACCAGGTTCTTGTGGCCGATGTTGCCCACCGTGCCGAGCAGGTCGATTGCCTCGATCACGTTGTCCAGGTTGTGGGCCGGCTCGCCCATGCCCATGAACACCACCTTGCGCACCGGACGGCGCATGCGCGCGAGCGCGACCTGGGCGATGATTTCGGCGCTGCCCACCTGGCGCAGCAGGCCCTCCCGGCCCGTCATGCAGAACCGGCATCCGACGGCGCAGCCCACCTGCGACGACACGCACAGGCCGTCCCGGGGCAGCAGCACGCTTTCCACGGTCTGGCCGTCCGCCAGGGCGACGAGCAGCCGCTCGGAACCGTCGGCGCCGGGGTGCACGGCGTGAATGCGCGCCAGCCCTGCAAGCTCGGCTTCGATGGCGGGCAGCGCCTCCATCAGCGACGACGGAAAAAAGCTCGCCGGCAGCCGCCGGCCGCTGTCGCGGGGCAGCGCATGGGACCACAGCCGCAAGATCCGCTGTTCGTGGCTGGGGCCTGCGCCGGCTTCCCGCAGGCGTCGTTTCAGTTCGTGGATTCGCATGGCGTCAGGGTCGAGATGCCGCAGATTGTGCACGCCGGCCTGCAAGGCCGGCCGTCACCAGGCCACCCCGACTCCTTCCAACGCCCGCTTCGCCAGCAGGAACGTCGCCGCATTCCAGCTTTGCCCCGCCATCCCCATCGGCGCCAGCGTGCGCCCATGGAACCACTCCGTGAAGCGCCAGCCGTCCAGCGCATTGGCCTGCGCCAGCCGCTCGAGCTCGGTCCATGCCTGTTCGTGCAGGCCCAGCCGTGCCAGCGCCATCACCCAGAAGCCGCCGACGAACGGCCAGATCCCGCCGTTGTGGTACTGGTGCACGATGTTCTGCTGGTGGCGCCCCATGTAGGCGCGCCACAGTTCGTGCTGCTGCGACAGCGGGTGCAGCACCACGCGCACCGGGTAGGGGTCGCACGCGCGCGCCGCGTTGACGGTCTGCACGATGCGGTGCGCCATCTCCGTGTCGGCCAGGCCGCTCTGTATGGCCAGAACGTTGCCGAACACATCCCCTTCGTCGCCGACGACCGCGAGGTTGACGAAGCTCAGGTACAGCCCGGGGTCGCGCCGGCCGCGCCGCGCGTAGTGACGCAGCAGCCGCGCCCGGTGGTACTCGGGCAGGTCGCGCTGGAACGGGTTGAACAGGTGGTTGAAGTGGTGCTGCGTCTCGTCTGCGTGGCTGAGCGCGAAGCGGCGCTTCACGTCGTACCAGAGCGCGTTGCTGTACAGCACGTAACCCGAGCGCGGCATGATGTCGGCCCAGTCGCTGGCCTCGTTCTGCTGCAGCAGCCGGAAGTGCTGGTGCTCCTGCGCCTGCAGCCATTGAATGGCGCGCGCTGCTTCTTCTTGCCAGTGCGAGGCGCCGACGCTGCCGTGCCGGCGCACATGGTCCACCGCAATCAGCCACCACAAGGTGGCGTCGATGCAGCCCAGGTACCAGAAGTCGGCGTCCTGTCCTTCGGGGTCGACGTACTTGGGAATCTGCCCGTTGGCCGCCTGCTGCGCCGCGAGCGCGTCGAGGCTGGCCAACGCGCCTTGCTCCAGCGCAGGCACGCCGCTGCCGCACATGGCCATCACGCAGATGGCGGCGTCGCGCCCGAAGATGCGCGTGTAGCGCCGCGCGACGGCCGCCTCGGTGCGGCTGGCGGCCAGGATGCCGTGCGGTGTCAGGTTGCTTTCCAGCAGGGCGAGCGAGGCCTGGGTGCAGCTGTCGATGAGTGCGGGCGTGGAGGGGGCGGAGTTCGTCATGGGTCGTCTATCGTCGCGCACCGGCGTGCCGGCATGGAAAATTCCCTGCGGTGCATCGGGTATCCGATTGTCGGACCCTGCGACCCCGCACGGCATGCAACCGGTGCTCTCCGAACGCATCCCGAACGCAACGGTTGACGCGGCCGCCCGGCGCCGTCAGGCTCGCGGCATGCGCGCGGCCCGATCATCCCCTCGCGGGTGGGCGCGCCAACCGGGACGGGAGCAGGAAAAAATGACGACAGCTTGCTGGGCCGATGCATCGCGCCGCGATCGGCGGGGCGCTTTTCGTGCCCACGTGGGGGGCCGCCCGCTGCTTGCGGCGTGGATGCTGGTTCTTTCGATGTTGATGACTGCATGCGCCAGCCTGCCGCCGCAGGTCCCGACGCAGCCGGTCGGCGCCATCACCGATTTCTCGGCCACCCCGTTGGGCGCCCTCACTCAGAAGGTGCTTCCCCCCGACAGCCGCTCTGGCTTTCGCCTGCTGCCTTACGGCCCCACGTCTTTCGCCACCCGCATGGCGCTGGCCCGGCTCGCCACGCGCAGCCTCGACGTGCAGTACTACCTGCTGGCCGGCGACAACACCGGCCGCGCCCTGATGGGCGCGCTGCGCGACGCGGCGCTGCGCGGCGTGCGCGTGCGCCTGCTGGTCGACGACCTCTACACCACCGGCGAGGATGACCTGCTGCTCGCGCTCGCCAGCTACCCGAACGTGCAGGTGCGCCTGTTCAATCCGTTCCCGGCGGGGCGGGGCAGCGACGTCACGCGCTTCGTCAGCTCGGGCTTCGACTTCGCCCGCGTCAACCGGCGCATGCACAACAAGCTCTTCGTGGCGGACAACGCCGCCGCCGTGGCGGGCGGGCGCAACATGGCCGACGAGTACGTGATGAATGCGGCGGGCAGCAACTTCGTCGACATGGACGTGTTCGCGGCCGGACCGGTGGTGCGCGACCTGTCGAGCGAGTTCGACCACTACTGGAACAGCGAGGTCGTCTACCCCGTGGAGCGCATCGCCAGCACCTCGCTCACGCAGGCGCAGCTGCAGCAGAAGTTCGACACGCGGGCCGCCGACGCCAGACCCCCGCAGGCGCCGCGCATTCCGGCGGACGGCAGGATCCACGACCCGCAGCCCGACGAACCCGTCGCGCTGCCGCTGGACCTCGTGCCCATGATGAACCTGCCCTTCGAGCTGGCCGACCGTGCGCTCAGCCCGCTGCTGTGGGCCGACGCACGGGTGCTGTTCGATCCGCTCAGCAAGACGCTGGGCCTGAACGAGCGCGAGAACTCGCTCAAGGGCACCGTCACGGAAGGCGTGATCCGCTGGTTCCACACGGCGCGCAGCAGCATCAAGATGGTGTCGCCGTACTTCGTGCCGTCCGACGCCTCGGTGGCCAGCCTGGCCGGCGCGCAGGCCGAGGGCGTGAGCGTCACGCTGCTCACCAATTCCCTGGCGTCCACCGACGAACCGTGGGTGTACGTGGGCTACTGGCCGCACATCCATGAGCTGCTCAAGGCCGGCGTGGGCATCTACGAGCTGAGCCCCACCTTGAGCGTGAAGCGCGGCAAGCTCGGCATCTTCGGCCATCGCACGGGTGCGCTGCACATGAAGAACGGCATTGTCGACCGCAAGCAGGTGTTCCTGGGCTCGATGAATCTCGACCCCCGCTCGGCGCGGCTGAACACCGAGCTGGGCCTGATCATCGACAGTTCCGAGATGGCCCGGCAGCTCGATAGCTTCGCGGACGCTGGCAGCTCCTACCGCCTGCGGCTGGACGCCAGCGGCAAGAACGTCGAATGGATCGAGCAGGACAACGACGGCAAGGAAACGGTCTACGACGTGCCGCCCGAGACCACGGCGTGGCAGCGCTTCAAGCTGCGGCTGGTGGCGCCGTTCATTCCGTTGAACGAGCTGTAGGTGCAGGGCGGCCGGGCCGCGCGTTCACACGTTGCTGGTCGCGCGCACTTCCTCGATGCTGGTGTGCCCGGCCAGCACTTTCTCGATGCCGTCCTGGCGCAAGGTGCGCATGCCTTCCTGCAGCGCGGCCATCTGCAGCTCTTCCGCGCGTGCGCCGGTCTGCACCATGCGGCGCAGCGTGCTGGACATCACCATCAGCTCGTGGATGCCCACGCGTCCCTTGAAGCCCGTGTTGCCGCAGTGCTTGCAGCCGGTGCTGGCGTGGCTGTGCAGCTTGCCGTCGTGGCCGTAGCGGTGCAGCCAGTCGTCGAGAACGGCCTGGCGGTGGGCCGGCGTCTTTTCCTGCGGGCCGAAGGCGTGCATGTAGTCGTCCAGCAGTTCCTCGACGGCCTCCGCGCTCGCGGGCGAAGGGGTGGTGCAGCGCGTGCACAGGCGGCGCACCAGCCGCTGGGCCAGCACCGCGAGCAGGGAGTCCGCGAAGTTGAACGGGTCCATGCCCATGTCCAGCAGCCGGGTCACGGTTTCCGGCGCGCTGTTGGTGTGCAGCGTCGACAGCACGAGGTGGCCGGTGAGCGAGGCCTCGATGGCGGTCTTGGCGGTTTCCTCGTCGCGGATCTCGCCGACCATGATCACGTCGGGGTCCGCGCGCACGAAGGCCCGCAGCGCCTTGGCAAAGGTCCAGTCGATGCGCGGGTTGATCTGCACCTGCCGCAGGCCGGCCTGGGTGATTTCGACCGGGTCTTCCGCCGTCCAGATCTTTCGTTCGGGTGTGTTGATCTGCATCAGCGCCGAGTGCAGCGTGGTGGTCTTGCCCGAGCCCGTAGGGCCCACGCACAGCACCATGCCGTAGGGGCGCCCGACGGCTTTGGTCAGCTGCGCCAGGTTGTTCGGCGACAGGCCCAGCTGGCCCATGGGAATGGGCTTGGCCGATGCCAGGATGCGCATCACCACGTCTTCGAGGCCGTTGTTGGTGGGAATGGTCGCCACGCGCAGCTCGATGCGGTGCTGCGGCGAGTACTTCGCAAAGTTGATCTTGCCGTCCTGCGGCATGCGCTTTTCGCTGATGTCCAGGTCGCACATGATCTTGATGCGCGCGACGATGGCGGCGCGGTAGCTCGGTGGCAGCTCCAGGTAGGTGTAGAGCAGGCCGTCGCGGCGAAAGCGGATGCGGGTCTTTTCCTGGCCCGGGTAGCTTTCGATGTGGATGTCGGAGGCGCCCTCGCGGTGCGCCTCCAGGATCATGCTGTTGATCATGCGCACCAGCGAGTTGTCCGACTGCTCGATGGGCGCATCCGTGGGGGCGGCCGTGGGGCCTTCGCGCTCCAGGGTCTGCAGCAGTTCGGTGGTGCCGGCCATGTCGAACTCCAGCGGCCGCATGGGGTCGAGGTTGGACGCAAAGGCGCCGGCAACGCCCACGGCGGGCTCGCCGATCTTCTCGTAGGCCGTGTGCAGCACGGTGTCGAGGTCCAGGCATTGGCCGATGACGGGGATCACCTTCGCCTGCGCGATGAACTCGATCTCGTCGAGCGCCGAGTGCCGGCTGATCGGATCGTCGATGGCCACGATGATGCGGCCTTCGTGCACCATCAGCGGCATGACCTGCAGGCGCCGCGCGACGCTGTGGCCGACCTTGCGAAGGGCGTCGGCCGCGGGCGGGAACAACTGCAGGTTCACCAGCGGGTAGCCCATCTTGCGCACCAGCGCGGTCTGCAACTGACCCTGGGTGACGATGCCCATGCGCACCAGCGTCTCGCCCAACGGCACGTTGGGCGCGCGTTGCTGCTGTTTCAGGCCTTCGCGCAGCTGGTCCTGGCTGACCATGCCCAGCGATGTCAGCGCTTCGCCGATCCGGGCAATCGGCATGCGGCTCTGGGCCGCGATGGCGATCAAAAGCTGTTCGGGCAGGACGACTTCGGTGGGGGACATGGGTTCTTCTCCTGTCTTGAGTGCGTGAGCGTGGCGCGCCGAACTGCGGCGCGCCGATGCTGCATCCTAGGGCGAGGCGGAAGAACCTGCCATCCGTGCGACGCTTGAGTACGCAAGTTCTCAGCGAGCAGGCAGGCCGTTCACATCAGGGCTTGCGAGCGCATGCGCAACAGCGATGTGAAGTACCGCTTCGTGATCGACATGGCGACGTTGGCGCAGTGATCTACGTCGCGGAAGGCGCTGCGGGCCGCAGCCGCCGCAGCCGCACGGTCAGCTCCTTGACCAGCTGCAGCTCGCCGCGCCGCTGCGCCACCTCCAGGCCCTTGGCGAAGGCCGCCTCGGCCTGCGCGGCATCGCCGAGTTCCAGTGCAATCAAGCCCTGCAGGCGGTGTGCCGCGGTGAAGTCCGCATCGAGAGCCAACGCCTTCCCGACGTGCATCAGTGCAGTCTGCGGATCGTCGCGCCGGTGATACGCCAGTGCCAGGCTCATGCGCAGCAGCGCGCCGTCGCGGCCGGCGGCCAGCATGCGTTCGAGTGCCTCGGGCGAGGGGCCGGGTGGCCGGGGCTGCGTGTTCATCGTTGCGTCCTTGGTTGTTTGTCAAAGCATAGTCTTTGACATTTCAGGTTGCAGTTCGCGGCCCGAATCTCCTTGTGTCCTACGTGGATCGCGCCGCCGATGGCAAAGCATCGAGACGATGCGTACATTGATACTTGTGACAACACTGGGGTTGGGTGCTTCTTGCGCACTCGTGCAGGCCGAGCCGATCAAGGTGCCGGTCGACAACGACGACAAGGGCACCGTCTATGTGGCGCCCAACGTGAACCCGACCGAGCAGGCCGCCACCGTCAACGGCGCGACCGTCGGCGTGCAGCGGCCGGATGGCAGCGGCACCTACATCGGTACCGACACCTCGACGCCCCGACCGACCTATTCGCTGGGTGCCAGCACGGGCGGGAATGTGTCGCTCAACGGCGGTGTGTCGTCCGACGGCAAGGCCAACAACGGCGTGAAGGCCGGGGTGACCATCAAGTACTGAGTGGCTCAGACCGAGGCGCCGTACACGATGAACCCGTCGTGCGTGGCCACCTTGTCGTAGAGCGTGCGACCCGCCGTGTTGGTCACATGCGTCTGCCAGTACACGCGGTGCCCGCCCGCGTGCTTCACCCGGTCGTACACGCCCTGAATCAGCTGCCGTCCCACGCCCCGTCCGCGCTCCGAGGGCAAGGTGAACAGGTCCTGCAGATAGCAGGTCGGCTCGATGCGCGTGGTGCTGCGGTGGAACAGGTAGTGGGTCAGGCCGACCAACTGCCCGTCACGCTCGGCGACCAGCGCATGCACCGGTTCGTAGGCATCGAAGAACCGTTGCCAGGTGACCTGTGTGATTTCGTCGGGCAGGGTGGTCGGGCCCTCGCGGCCGTAGAAGGCGTTGTAGCCGTCCCAGAGCGGCTTCCAAGCCGCGTAGTCGTCCGGCACCGGAGGGCGAATCGAGAGGGAAGAGGTCGTCATGCGTGTGCTGCCTGCGCGTTGAAAGAGTGAACGTGCGATTGCAGCATGACTCGGCCTCGGGCATTGGCCCAATGACATCGTGCCTTGGTGCCGTCGATCAGCGAGGGTCCGCTCGGGTTTCCCTTGTCGACGCCGGCACATGCCAGCGGCGCAGCCATTGCAGCAGATCGTCCACGTAGGTGAACACCACGGGAATCACCAGAAGGCTCAGCACCGTCGAGGTGATCAGGCCGCCGATGACCACGATCGCCATGGGTTGCCGGAAGCTGGGCTCCGCGCCCAGGCCGAGGGCGTTGGGCAGCATGCCGGCGGCCATGGCGATGGTCGTCATGACGATGGGACGGGCGCGCTTGTGGCAGGCATCGATCACCGCATCAAGCCTTGGCATTCCGCGCTCGCGCCTCGCGACGATGGCGTACTCGACGAGCAGAATCGAGTTCTTGGTGACGATGCCCATCAGCATCAGCACGCCGATGACCACCGGCATCGAGAAGGACTGGTTCGTGAGCCAGAGCGCGCCGAACGCACCTCCGAACGCAAGCGGCAACGCGCACAGAATGGTGGCGGGTTGCATGAAGTCATGGAACAGCAGCACGAGCACGGCATAGATGCAGAACACCCCGATCGCCATCGCCGTTCCGAAGCTCGTGAACAGCTCCGACATTCGCTGCAGCTCGCCTTGCTCCACGATGCGCACGCCTGCGGGCAGCGACTCGAACGCCGGCAGGCTCATGGCCTCCTTCTGCACTTCGCCAAGCGCGCGGCCGTTGAGTTCCACGCTCAAGGTCACATTGCGGGAGCGATCCAGGCGGTCGATCTGCGAGGGCCCGCTGCCCATGGACACATCCGCCACCGAGCCGAGGCTGCCCGACCCGTTGGAACCCTTGACGCGCAGCTGGGCGATCGCGTCCATGTCGTGGCGCACGGAGGCACCCATGCGCACGCGAATCGCGATCTGCCGCTCCGGCAGATTGAGCTTCGGCAGCGCCGTTGCGTAGTCGCCGTAGGTTGCGAGCCGCACGGCGTCGGCAAGTGCCTCGGACGTGACGCCCAGTGCGGCAGCGCGCGCATAGTCGGGGCGCAACTGCACTTCCGGACGCTGCAATGCCGCGCTCGACGTCACATTGCCGACATTCCTCAGCGACCGGAGTTGTTGCTCTGCATTGTTCGCGGCCTTGTTCAGGGTGTCGGGATCGTCGCCAGCAAGCGTGATCTCCAGCGTCGAGCCGGTGCTGCTGCCTGCGACCGTCACACGAACGCCGGGAATGGTCCTCAGTTGATCGCGGATCGCCGATTCGACCTGCGACTGCTTGAGCTTGCGTTCACCGCGGTCCACCAGGTCCACCGTGAGCGTGGAACTGGTGACGTCCGTGGTCGAGCTGGAACTCATGCCGCTCCCGGTGCTGGCCGTGCCGGCAGCAATGAAGACGGACTGCACCTCGGGTATCTTGCTCAGCAGCTGCTGTRCCCGCAGGCCGACGGCGGTGGTCTGCTCCAGCGTGGCGTCGGGCCCGAGCTTGAGCGTGACCGTGGCCTGGGCCTTGTCCTGCTCCGGCATGAAGGCCGTGGGAATCGTCAGCGCCAGGGCAATCGAAAGTGCCAGGAAGACCAGTGCGGCCAGCACCGTGGTCCTGCGGTGTTGCAGCACCCCGCGTGCCCAGGACAGGTAGCGCGTCATCGTGGGGCCGTCCGTCGATGCGCCATGCAGGTGCGCGGCCTTCGGCTTGAGCAGGTACGCGGCCATCATGGGCGTGAGCAGCCGCGCCACCAGCAAGGACGCGAGCACGGCGATCGATGCGGTCACGCCGAACTGACGGAAGAACTTGCCCGGAATACCGCCCATGAAGGCCGTGGGCAGGAAGACCGCCACCAGCGTGAACGTCGTGGCGATCACCGCCATGCCGATCTCGTCCGCGGCTTCCATGGCAGCCTGGTACGGTGTCTTTCCCATCAGCAGATGTCGCTCGATGTTCTCGATCTCCACGATCGCATCGTCCACCAGGACACCGATGACCAATGACAGAGACAGCAGCGTGATGGTGTTGAGCGAATAGCCTGCCAGTGCCATGAAGGCGAAGGCCGGTGCGATGGACAGCGGAAGCGCGGCTGCGGCGATGAGCGTGGCGCGCATGTCGCGCAGGAACCACCCCACCACGAGCACCGCAAGTACCGCACCTTCGAGCAGGAGCTCCATGGAGCCTTGGTAGTTCTCCTCGATCGGCGCGACCGTGTTGCTGGCCTCGACGATGTCTGCATCAGGATGTGCGGCGGCAAACTTCTTCAGTGCCGCGCGGACATCGTTCGCGACGCCCACGTCGGAGAATCCCTGGGAGCGGGAGATCTGGAACCCGATGACTTTCTTGCCGTCGCGAAACGCCATGGTCGTGCGCTCGGCGTTCGTGTCGGTGATGCGCGCGATCTGGTCGAGCCGTACATAACGTCCATCGCCAAGCGACAGCGTGATCGCCGCAACCTCCGCGGCCGAGCCCACCGTGGCCAAGGTGCGGCTCGACTGCTTCTGGCCGCCGATGTAGGTCTCGCCGCCCGACGCCTCTTTCTGCATGGCCTTGAGTTGGGTGGACACGTCGGACGTGGTCACGCCGAGGCCCGCCATCAGGACCGGGTCGAGGTCGATGTGGACTTCGCGGCTGATGCCCCCCACCCGCGACACGGAGCCGACGCCCTTGACGGCCAGCAGGCTCTTGGTGACCTGGTTGTCGACGAACCAGGACAGGTCCTTTTCGTCCATCGTCTTCGAGTCGATGGTGTAGGTGAGCAGCGCGCTGCTGGCCGTGGTCAGCTTGGAGACCGTGGGCGACGCCATGCTGGCCGGGAGGTCGGCCTTGGCACTGTCGACCGCGTTGCGGACTTCGTTGAGCGCCTCCTCCGAGTTCTTGTCGATCTCGAAGCTGACGCTGATGCTCACCAGGCCGTCGGTGATGGTCGTGGTGACGTGGTCCAGCCGGCTCAGCGAAGCGAGCTTGTCCTCGATCTTGCGCGCGACCTCCGTCTCGAGCTGCGCGGGCGCCGCGCCTTCGAGCGACGCGGACACCTGCACGGTCGGCAGGTCGGTGTCGGGGAAGTCCTGGATCTGCAGCGTCCTGAAGCCGATCAGCCCCAGGACCGTGAGCAGGATGAAAGTGAGAACGGCGGGAACCGGATTGCGGATGGACCAGGACGAGACATTCATCGCTGGGTCTCCGATGGCTTCACCGTCACCTGCACGCCGTCGGACAGGAACGCGCCGCCGCTGGCCACCACCCGCGCGTCGCTGGGCAGCTTGGACAGCAGCTCGACCCGGTCGTCCTGGCGGCGGCCCGTTGTCACGGCCTGGGCGGAAACCTTGCTTTTTGCATCCACAAGGTAGACATAGGCGCGCCCGTCGCGCATCACGATCGCCGACTGTGGAAGCGTGACAGCAGGTGCGCTGCCCAGGCTGATCAGGCCGCTGGCAAACATGCCCGCGCGCGCAGTGCTGCTGCCGTTCAGGCTGACGTACACCGTCGCGCGCCCGGTGGTCGTCGACAAGGTCGGTGCTGCGATGCGCACGGTGCCCTCGATTAGCTCTGCGTTGAGCAGCGTCAGCTCCGCCTTCTGGCCGGCTTTCACCGCCGCGAGCTCGCGTGCATCGAATTCGGGCCTCCATTCGAGCCGGCCTTGCCGCACGAGACGGAAGAGTTCGGTGCCTGCACTCACCACGTTGCCGACGACGCCGGTCTTTGACGACACCACGCCGTCATCGGCAGCCAGGACGCGGGTCTGTGCGAGCTTGAGCTTCACGCTGTCGAGGTCTGCCTGGGACGATTGAAGGGTCGCGCGTGCCGAGTCCTCCGTGATGCGGTACTCCGCGATCTGCTGCGCGGGCAGAGACTCCGTTGCGCCGACGACATTCGCCCGCCGCACGTTCGGGCTGGCTTGTTCAAGAC
>NNBU01000160.1_pt1 | contig 33286 bp, 24 predicted proteins | sample 1173781 | NCBI WGS metagenome assembly NNBU01 (sample SAMN07173937, study PRJNA388173) | plant metagenome | biome: Plant school; feature: Soil; material: Symbiotic tissue of Blasia pusilla L.; isolation source: symbiotic tissue sample KVJ2 | host: Blasia pusilla | place: Norway: Troms, Kvaloya...
TTACGTTACAGACGGATACCCAGTTTATCCATGTTTTATCGATGATTGCGATCAGATAATTAAAAAAACCTACATGACACGAGTAGAAGGAGAAAATACCAGATTAAGACATTATCTAGCACGCCTTCAGACGCTCCTAACGTCGCTACCGCTTCGCTATCGCAAAACTCTTTGCTATTCTAAATCAGAAGAAATGCTTAAACTATCAATTCGATTGTTACTGCACTACCTCCATTATGGATTTTTACCCTTAGTAGCTTAATTCATCCCGCAACTATGCAACGCCTGCGCAACTGTGGCATTAGCGAGACTGAACTTGAAGAATTTTTGCAATATACTTGTCCGCCTGACATTATCGGCATTAACCATTACCTGACGAGCGAACGCTTTTTAGATGAAAATCTAGAAAACTATCCAGCTTGGACGCATGGTGGTAATGGTCGGGACAAGTATGCAGATGTAGAGGCAGTGCGAGTTTGTGCTGAGGGTTTGGCAGGGCCGCGGACATTGCTCAAAGAGACATGGGAACATTATAAACTGCCCCTTGCTGTCACTGAAGTTCATTTGAGTTGTACCCGTGAGGAGCAGCTACGCTGGCTCAATGAAGTGTGGAATGCAGCCCAAGAATTACGAGACCAGGGCGCAGATGTTCGCGCTGTGACTGCTTGGGCACTTCTCGGCAGCTACGATTGGAATAGTTTAGTGACTCGCTCGGCAGGATACTACGAGTCAGGCGTGTTTGATTTGCGATCGCCACGTCCCAGACAAACAGCGATCGCTAAAATGGTGCGAGATTTAGCTACTGGGCATAAACCCAACCATCCACTACTTGATACACCAGGATGGTGGCATCGAGAAGAGCGCCTATTATACCCAGCCGTCAGTTGTCGCGTATCTCCCCCATCTGTCCCGTTTTCCTCCCCTGCTACCAATCGTCCCCTAGCGATCGTTGGAGCCACAGGAACACTAGGCAAGGCTTTTGCTCGGTTGTGTCAAGTGCGAGGAATTTCATATTGCCTATTAAGACGGCAAGATATGGATATTGCCAATCCTGCTTCCGTCAATAAAGTACTTGCTGAGTTGCAACCGTGGGCAGTTGTTAACGCTGCGGGATACGTGCGGGTGGACGATGCCGAAGGTGAACCCGATGTTTGTTTAAAGGTAAACGCTGAAGGGGCAGCGATTTTAGCTGCTGCTTGCGCTCAACATAATGTGGCGCTAGTAACTTTTTCTTCAGATTTGGTATTCGATGGTGCTGAGTCGAATCCTTATGTCGAAACTGATACCGTTGCGCCCCTCAATATATATGGATGTAGCAAAGTTTTGGCAGAAAAGCTAGTATTACAGGCTCATCCGGCATCGCTAGTGATTCGCACCAGCGCATTTTTCGGCCCGTGGGATGAATACAACTTTGTCACGATCGCGCTACGACAATTAGCTGCTGGAAATACTTTTGTCGCAGCCGAAGATGCGATCGTCTCGCCTACTTATGTACCCGATCTTGTCCATACCAGCCTTGATTTGCTGATTGATGGCGAGAACGGTTTGTGGCATTTGGCTAACAAAAGTGCGATCGCTTGGTCTGACTTAGCCCGATTGGCGGCGAAAAAAGCAGGTGTAAGTGTCAGCAGTCTAATTGCCCGTCCGACACAAGAACTTGGTTGGATTGCTCCCCGCCCAGCTTACAGCGTTCTTGGTAGCAATCGAGGTGAATTAATGCCACACCTTGATAATGCAATTTCTCGTTACCTGGAAGAAAAAAGTTAGTAGTCTTGGAATCTAATTTTAAGGGGAGGTAGGGGAGCAGAGGGGCAAGGGAGCAGGGGAGCAGGGGGAGAATTCTTAACTCCTAACTCTTAACTCCTAACTCCTAACTCAGCACTCAGCACTCAGAACTGTTTTGCCCAATTCCCAATTTCCCATCGCAAAATTATGTCAACTATTTTAGTAACGGGAGGAGCCGGATATATTGGCTCCCATGCTGTATTAGCCTTGAAAAACGCAGGTTATGAAGTAATCGTTTTAGATAATCTGTCGAACGGACATCGAGAACTTGTAGAAGAAGTTTTGCAGGTAAAATTGATTGTTGGAGATATGAGCGATCGCTCTCTTCTCGATGACATATTTTCAACTCACAATATAACTGCGGTTATGCATTTTGCTGCTTATATCGCAGTGGGTGAATCTGTCACAGATCCAGCGAAATATTACCAAAATAATGTTGCAGGTACTCTGACACTTTTAGAAGCAATGCTTGCTGCTTCAGTTAACAAATTTATCTTTTCTTCTACTTGCGCTCTTTATGGTGTACCAAAGTTCGTTCCTCTGACCGAAGACCATCCACAAGATCCCATTAGCCCTTATGCTACTAGCAAGTGGATGGTAGAACGAATTCTATCTAATTTTGATACAGCCTACAATTTAAAGTCTGTACGTTTTCGTTATTTTAACGCCGCAGGTGCTAACCCTGATGGGTTGCTGGGTGAAGACCACGAACCTGAAACTCATCTCATACCATTAGTACTACTAACTGCTTTTGGTAAGCGCGAATCCATTTTGATTTTCGGCACTGATTACCCTACACCTGACGGGACTTGTATTCGGGATTATATTCATGTGGCTGACTTGGCGCAAGCCCATATTTTAGGTTTGGAATATCTGCTCAAAGGTGGAGAAAGTGAAGTATTTAATTTAGGAAATGGCAGTGGTTTTTCAGTCAGAGAAGTGATAGAAACAGCTAAAGAGATAACAGGCAAAGAAATTCAAATAGAAGAACGCGATCGCAGGCCAGGCGACCCTCCTATTTTAGTTGGCAGTAGCGACAAAGCAACTAAAATATTGGGTTGGCATCCAGAGTATCCTAATCTGAACGAAATTATTGCCCATGCTTGGCAATGGCATCAACAACGACATAAGTAGAACTTACGCAAACTCTACGATTCTTGGCGTTCTTCTCTTCGAGACGCTTCGCGAAGGCGTCTTGGCGGTTCGATAAATTAAGCTTATTAGCACTTTTTGCGTAAGTCCTAATAAGTAAAGACATTTTAAAACATCCTGTAAGGCTTAGAAATTCATTCTTTAGGTATTCGTAAGCCAATGGTAGAACTTGTTTAAATAAAGAATGGCTTAAAACAAGTATCATTTAGTATTAGTTAATGAGCGTAATCGAGTTTCAAAATTTACCTAATGCACAGCAGTGCCAAAAAAGTACACAGCCCTCTTTAGGGCTAGTTTGCATCACCTCAGACAAACAAGTGCGCTTTCGGACAATGACACGCACCCGATACTTAAAACTTTCCCTTAGCGATCGCGAAAGTGCCCTAGTGTAGCATCCATGTTTTACGCAGCGCGAGAAACTTGGAAAAACCCAGATTGGCAATTAGTCCATATTTCCAATGGTGAGCAAGCTTTCAATGACAGAAAACACAGCGACTTGATTACCGATATGCCTAACGTCTACTACCAAGCACCGTGGATCGAAGTCGAAGCCAAACAAAAAGAAGAAGCGATGCCTTCGGCGAGCTTCGCTAACGCACTTTTGCGTTCTAGGTGGCTAATGAACAATAATTGTACGTAAATTAGGGACTTATAATCTATGTTCTCTGCACCTCTGCTGTTGTGTCTGCGTTAACCACAGTGAAACTTACACGTTTACAGCCAGCCTCATTCATGGTTTATACCTCGCTTTATTGTTCTATAAACCATTTTATAGAAGCTTTATTTTGAGGCAATTATCTATAGTTAAGTTGCTTATTTCTCTTGGTAGATTAAATCAAAATTTAAAAAGACCAAAATAATAATATACACAGCTGAAAGCTAAACTTTAAATTGTTAGTTTTATGCAAAAGATTTATGGCAATGTTCAGGGCATCAAAGCTAGTCAGATTAAACGACTGCAACAGCTTTATGAGCAAAATCAACCAGCAGATAGATTTATTACGCCAGAATTTGCTCAAGCCTTAGCTACAATCAGTCAACAAATTCATCACCCGATTTGCTGTTATCTCAATCGGCGTGGGCAAGTTATCCGAGTTGCTGTAGGAACACCTAGTCAAACTCAAATTCCACCTGAAGAATTACCCCGCCGCAGTGCAGAACGTTTGAGCGGAATCCGTTGTGTTGCTACTCAAGTTAAATCAGAACCACCTGATGAAGCCGCTTTGATTGCAATGATGCGTCAGCGCTTAGATGCTCTTGTCATGTTAACCGCGATTGATGGCGAAGCAAAAGAAGCTTTTCTAACTTACCTTTTCCCCGATTCAGAAAGTCCTTGGGTAATTTCACCTCCTCTAAGTTTGGACGATCTAACCGAACAGGAATTTGATGAACTAGTTCACGAATGGGAAAGAGAAATTGTTGACGCCGGAGATGGAATATTCTTATCTCAAGAAATTGTTTCCGATCAAGATAGGGTGTTGCTGGTAGGAGTGCAGACAGAAGATGTCTCAGTTCAGCGATTTGAAGATGGACTTGCAGAACTAGTACGTTTGGTTGAAAGTGCTGGAGGAATTGTACTCGATACAATGCGGCAAAAGCGCGTAGGCGTAGCCCGTCGCAGACATCGCGCCCATCCTCAAACAGTGGTCGGTAAGGGAAAAATTGAAGAAATTACCCTTTTGGCTCAAAAGCTCAGAGCTAATCTAATCGTTTTTGACCGAGATATTTCTGCATCTCAAGCCCGTAATTTAGAACAAGAGATTGGCATCCGAGTTGTAGACCGCACAGAAGTAATTCTGGATATTTTCGCTCAACGCGCTCGCACTCAAGAGGGTAAATTACAAGTAGAACTGGCGCAACTCGAATATATGTTACCTCGGCTACGTGGTCGCGGTCAGGAAATGTCTCGATTAGGTGCGGGGATTGGTACACGAGGGCCTGGTGAAACAAAACTAGAAACGGAAAGGCGAACAATTCAGCGCCGAATAAATCAGTTACAGCAGGAAGTAAACGATTTACAAGCACATCGCGCCCGGATTAGACAACAACGACAACAGCAAGAAATTCCGGTTTTGGCATTAGTTGGTTATACCAATGCTGGTAAATCGACCTTGTTGAATGTGTTAACTAATGCCGAGGTTTTCACCGCAGACCAACTATTTGCTACCCTCGACCCAACAACCCGCAAGGTAGTAATTACAAAACCAGAAACACAAGAACGCCGCTCGATTTTGCTCACAGATACTGTAGGGTTCATTCACGAACTTCCACCAGCACTGATGGATGCGTTTCGTGCCACATTGGAGGAAGTAGTTGAAGCTGATGCGATGATTCATGTCGTGGATTTGTCCCATCCAGCTTGGGAAAGCCATATTGCAAGTGTGCTGGAAATACTCGAAGAAATGCCTGAGATTCCCGAAAAAAGTTTGCTTGCTTTTAACAAGGTTGACAAAGTAGATAGCGAAACCTGGGCTAGAGTTCAACAAGATTATCCCGAAGCTGTGTTTATATCAGCAACCCAGCGCTTAGGTTTAGAGGCTTTAAAAATGCGATCGCTACAACTAATTGACGAACCTGTTAAAGCGATGCCTGCGGCGCTGCCCGAAGCGCAGAACGCAGTTCCACAGAATTCATACTAACAAGAAGGAATTATATGATACCGACCATCATTGTTCATGGTGGAGCAAAAACCATCACAGACGACAAAGTTGCAGCCAACAATGCAGGCTGCACAGCAGCAGTAGAAGCTGGTTGGGCAGTGCTAATCAGTGGAGGTACAGCCGCAGAAGCGGTTGAAGCAGCTACCCGTGTTTTGGAAGCTGACCCGACATTTAACGCTGGTCTTGGTGCAACTCTCAACAGCGACGGAGAAGTGGAGTTAGACGCGGCGATTATGGAAGGCTCTTTAAGTTGGGGAGCGATCGCAGCAGTTCAGGGTATACGTCATCCAATCTCGGTTGCCCGAAAAATTATGGATGACAAGCCCAGGCTTCTAGTAGCGCGGGGTGGAGAACGCTTCGCCATAGATTGTGGTGCCGAAATGTGTAAAAAAGAAGACTTAATAGCTGAGGAGCAATGGCAGCAATGGAAGGAAGATCAGGAAGTTATCGATCGCCCCAACACCATAGGTTGTGTAGCTTTGGACGCTAGCGGTATCTTAGCTGCTGGTACTTCAACTGGCGGGACTACAAAGCAGCAACAAGGTCGCGTCGGTGACACTGCACTTGTTGGCTGTGGCTTGTATGCTGATAATAAAATCGGCGGTTGCTCAACAACAGGTGATGGCGAGTCAATTATCCCGGTGGTTTTGGCTAAAACTGCGATCGATTTTTTGACTGGCGATCGGCATCCAGATGAAGCAGCACAGATGGCAATTGACGCTTTAGTTTCTAAGGTTAAAGGTGAAGCTGGGTGCATCCTCATAGATCGTCAAGGACGCGTTGGCTGGGCGTATAACTCATCACACATGGCTTGTGCTTATATGACCGCAGGACAAGACAAGGTGGCTGCCTTTACCAAGAAATAACTCATAAGCTGTCGTGCTTATAACTTGCACTTTTTATGGTCTAGAACCCTTATTGCAACGAGAATACTCTGGAAAATTAAAGATGCGACAGCTTACCAATTTGTAATGGGTTACGCCCCGCTACGCTAAGGAAATACGTAATTAAGTATCTAAACCTCATCTATGTTGAAACCTAGAGTTTTTTAAAAGATATATTTATGTAGGTTGGGTGGAGTGAAACGCAACCCAACATTACCACCAAATTTTATGTTGGGTTACGCTATCGCTGCACCCAACCTACAAAACTACGGTTCTCAAGGTAGACGAGGTTTAGGCATAAATAAATTTCAAGTTTGTAGTAAGGACTTTAGTCCGGATCATCCTTGCTCTGAGAGATAAATCGCTCACTACAAACTAGGAGTTTATTTTATATTTAATTATGTCTACCTACTTAATGGAACCAAATTAAATCTGAGTTTTCAAGTTTTAATATATAGCCTTGTTTTTCAATTTAGTGTTATTTGGAAATCCAGAAAACTCATTTTTTATAAACAACCGCATTCATAAATGGATGCGGTTTATTGGAGGAGGAAATGAACTCAAAATACGACTTTCATTATTTTCAAGGGAGTACTCTTTCTGATCTGTTTGCTGAAGATATCACAGATACATCTTATGGGTTTATTTTAAATTACCCTGCAACTGCCAGTTGGGCTGCTTATCCCAACCGGAAAAAATATTTTATTCAAGACGGCAGTAGTGAAGCCACCAAAACCTCCTTCGACAAGATTTGTCAGAAGGAACCTTGGAAAAATCTGGCTGTGTTAGGCGATCGCATTCCTGGAATTGTGATTATACCACCGTCAAACTCGCTAATTGGCTACTGGCAAGACCATTTCGGCAGCCACTCCAATCGGTCGATGATGGATTGCTCGACTTATCTAGATGACCTCAGCCGCAGCGAACACTTCGACAAACTGATTACTTTATTTCCCTTTGATTGCCTCAAACCTGAAAAACACGCTGTTCCTCCAGACACTCATTACCGTTTACTCAGCAAAGTAACCCTAGACCAACTGGGAGTGCAATGTCCAAAATACAAGAGCTACAATCTACACCAAACCAATCTCGAAGACATTCAATTACCACAATTTCCATATTTAATTAAAACGTCCCACGGACTCTCAGGAGAAGGCACTTATATCATCAAAAGCCCCAGCGATTTGAACTACTGTTTTGAAGAAATCAGGAAATATCTTGATATTAAGTTGCTCAATACGATTATTGTCTCGGAGTTTGTCAAGAATGAGGTGCAGAATTACTGCGTACAGTTCTATGTCAACAAGTTAGGAGAGATAACTCTCATCGGTACTACCAGCCAACTCGTCACTCCAGAAGGCAACTATTTAGGCGGACTCATCGACTACTGCAACACTGATATGAGCAAGTTCTTTGAGATGATTGCCGCCATTGGTCAGTATGCTCACAAACAGGGGTATTTTGGCGTGATTGGGTTCGATGTGTTGGAAGATCAAGACGGACAATTTTATGCGATCGATGCCAATTTTCGAGTTAATGGCTCGACTCCGTTGTGCTTGCAGCGTAATACCCTACTAGCACTGGGAAAGGAAGTAGCTAAATATTCCACTGACTACCGCATGGAAGGAACGTTAGATTCAATTTTAGTGACTTTAAAACTAGAACTAGATCGCAAAGATTTGATTATTCTGTCGGCTTTAGAGAAGGCTAAATACGGAAAAATTTACACCGAAATTTATGCGATCGTTACTGGTGAAACTATCCAGCAAATGCAGCATATCGAGAATAAATTACAGGACAAGGGATTACAATGGCTCCCTTGAACAGAGCTACTGTTGATATCTAGCGTTGTCAAGTAAGTTTTATTTATCCTATAAATTGAACTCTTTGCCTAATTTTTAAATGAATTAGCTTTGCTTTATGCAGTAGAGGGAAGAATGAAAAGAAATAACTTAGAATACTACGATTTGAACGCAGATAAATGGTGGAAGGAAGATGAGATTTTATATCTTTCTAACAACCTTAACAAGTCAAGATTCGATTTTTTTCTAATTTCGTGCCAGATTGGAAAGGATTGAAAGTTTTAGATATTGGCTGTGGAGGAGGATTAGCTTGTGAATTTCTAGCCAATCTAAACGCTGATGTATCTGGAATCGATTTATCTTTTAATTCAATTAAAATAGCGCAAGAACATTCTAGATTAAGTAATTTAAAAATTAATTATCAGCGAGCATTAGCAGAAAGCCTCCCTTACGAAGAAAATAGTTTTGATGTTGTTTTATGCTTTGACGTATTAGAGCATATTGAAGATTGGAAAAAAGTTATTTCCGAAGCTTATAGAGTTTTAAAACAAGGTGGATTATTTTTATTTGACACAATCAATAGAAATTTCAAGTCTAAATTTAGAATGATTTGGCTTCTAGAAGATACCCTAAAGCATATACCAACTGGGCTTCATGACTGGAATAAGTTTATTAAACCGCAAGAAATGATAGAAATAATGAAAAGTACTGGTTTTGCAAATTTTGAAATTAAAGGATTTGATTTGACGGGTGGTAGTAGCTTTAAAACATTGAGAAACATCCTGACTAAGGGCTTAAATAATCAAATAGAAGGTGAGAAAAGAGAATTATTTGAAATTAAAATTAATAATGATACTTCAGTTTGCTACATTGGCAAAGCAGTTAAACTAAGCTGAAAAACATAAATTTTATTTATAGATGTAAACATTCAAAACTGAATGAGTAAGCTACAAATCGGTACTAGTGGTTGGGTTTATAAGCATTAGTTTGCTGGGATCTGGTTGAAATACATAATTGAAAACTTATTATTCCACTTCTATCAGTTCAGTTGACTGCTTCATTGGGAATAAGAATCGCATTAGCTGGCCTAGCGGTATAGAGCGTTGCTCCTGAACAAAAACTAAGGGTACAAGTGCAACCATCCGTAGTAAGCCTGAGATAACAAATAGCCCCAGCAAACCAGCAGCACCAGGGAGAGTTGCTAGAAAGCCACCGATAGTAATACCCATTGCTCCAGTGATACCAGCAATTGCACCTGCGATCGCAAAATAACTCGACTGATTACCCAACGGTGCTATTCCCATCATCAAATTGTTGGTACACAAATCAATTGCTGCCCACGTTGCGCCAGCTAGTATGTGCAAGAACGGTAGCCAGATCCAAAAAGAAATGCGATCGCTTCCAACCAAGAGCCACAGCAAAGGTGTCACCGCCACTAAGACTCCCACTAATAGTAGTAGTGGGCGATTCCCAATCCGGTCGGCCAGTTTGCCCCACAAAAGCAGCATTAGCATATTCGCACCAGTTCCTAAGCCGTGATAAATCGTTACTACACTAATATCTATATCCAGGTTATCCAGCATATAGAGGTTAAAGAAAGGAGCGCTGACGTTAACAGCAAAGCACCAGATGCTCAGGTAAAGCACAAACTTCAAAAAATTACCATCTTTAAACAAGCTAAAATCTATTCCTTGGGGCTGTGAGTGTAATCTGTCTGAATCTATAACTTTTAAAAGCTGCGGGTTTATATCAGTCATTCAGAACTGACAGACCACACTGATTATCCCTAACACGATCCCTACAACCAAGACTGCACCATAACCTTGAAGCGTTCCACCAGGCCAAGCTGATACCGCTAAACCTAGCATCGGCACACCAACAAGGTTAGTCAAGCCGAGAATACTATTGCGAAAGCCGAAATATCGCCCCCGCAACCGTTGAGGTACTAACACAGCTGACCACCCAAGCCAAGGCGCACGACCAAAAGCTTCGATGACATTAGCTACCAAGAGAATTGCCAATGTCAACTGTACTACTTGGTATCCAGTAATACGAGATGAAGTAACCAACCAAATCGCTGGTAGAAGAATCAACCATAGCAGCCGTGACGGGATAAAAATACATAGAAAATACTGACGGAAGCTAGTGCTTCGATTTACCAAATATGCTCCCAGTGGTTGGAGCAGATTTACCATCTGAGGGATAGCCGCGAGTAGACCAATTTCGACTGGGCCAGCGCCTAACTCTAGCAAGAAATTACTGAGCAACGCGCCGCCGATGATACTATAAAGAACCGCAGCAAAGACACTTTCAAAAGATATATTTATCCCCCCCTTGGGGAAATCAATTTACTAAACAACTTAGTAGCGTTTTAATACTTAATCTACTCGTCAATTGAGGCGAATACAGGAGTTATAAATGGACGCACTAATGCAATTGTGAAAGAGGGAAATATGATAACTAAAGATACTATACGTGCATTAGGAGTATTTGCTAATTCTCAACAGATAGAGCAGGCAATTAATGAATTGAAAACTGCAAACTTTCTTTCCTATGGAGAAAGTTTCTGTCATTGCTAAAGATGTAGAGCAAGGCGATAACTTAGGCGAAACCGAACTAAGCGATCGCATTGGTAATCAAGATGTCAATACAACCGGAGCCGTAGGAGACACGCTGACAGCAACTACTTGGGGTAGCGCGTTACTTGGTTTGAGTAGTTTGGCACTTCCCGGTTTAGGAGCCGTACTCGCAGCAGGTTCCGTGGGTGTAGCATTAGTCAGTAGCGTTGCAGGTGTCGCTGTGGGAGCCGCAGCAAATCAAAATTTGTTAAAGGCACTAGGTGATTTAGGCATACCCGAAGAGAGAGCCAGAGTTTATAGCGATCGCCTCCAGCAGAGTTATTATTTGCTCATCCTAGAAGGCTCAGAAGAAGAAATTCATCGCGTCGAGCCGATATTACGCGATCGCGGTATTGAATATTGGGGCATTTATGATTCCGCGCAGACTCAAAATGGTGGAGTGCATTAGTGTTTTGTTACAATCAAAACTTGCTTGAGTATTTGTACATAAATTTCGTTCAGAGAATGCCCAAGTAATTCAAGGGAAAGTATTGAACGTAGCCATAAGTTTTTGGTTTGAACAGCAGCAGTTACCAGAAGTAGTTCCCCAAAAAAATGCTTGAACTGCCAAGTTGTAATGATGTGGATGAAAATCACGTTTAATTTCATAAGGTAAAACATGCAGCCTAGAGTGGGTGTGGGAGGGGTGGGAGGTGTGGGAAGAGGGAAAAGCATAAATTCTCTTTCCCCCCACACTCCCCACACTCAAAAGCCTTATAAACAATAGATTTGCCGTTATCTTAGTGCCATTCCAGTTTGTATATGTTGTGCCTCAAGGAGACAAATGGTACATCTACTGTCGTGCCATAATGGTACGCATCTCGGCTTCTGTGTCTTGAGTCAAATCTCCACTAACATCTATGATCGCACGATAAATCTTGCCCGTAAACTTGAAGGGTGGTTCATAATCAGGTGTTACAGGCGCACCAGGGGCTATCCCACAGGTCACACCACTGGTCAGACCTAGTGCTAAAGGAGTAGTTACAGGGACATCAGCTTGTCCGACTAATTTCCCATCGATATAAAGTTGGGCGTGACCCGGCGATCCTTTCCCCTTCGCTAAATCTGGCTGACCCGTCACTTCAAACTCAAAGCGCAACTGATGGCGACCCTCCGGGACTGACTCTACAGACTCTACATGATAGAGCGATCGCGCTACATAGTTATGAACCCAGTGAAGTTTACCATTTTTGACATAAAAGGAGTAGCCACTATCATTACCCCCGTGAGCAAGTAATACTCCTTCTGCGCCACCGATGGGAATTTCGACATCAGCCGTAATACTATGGGGACGATTTAACACTCTAACGGCACTATTGGCTGGAATCGCCTGAGTATCGGGATAGTAAATATAGCGGGTACGATTGACAGCAATCTGAGGACGTTCTTCTGCCAATCGTTGCGTGCCACGTCCATCCACGGGCAACACATTATATTTACCCGCCTCTACATACCAAGTAGCAATCATCTCAATTAACTTAGGGCGGTTGTCAGCAGCAATGTCGTGATTTTCCGCAAAATCCTTAGCGACATGATACAGTTCCCAATGATGGGTATCCAAGTCTGTAAGGGTTTGGGCTGAGATTGACGCACCAAAAAACTGCCCTGCTTCTGTAAATGATGGCCCAGGCCAAGGACAAACCGCCCGCCAGCCATCATAGTAAAGAGAGCGATGTCCCATCATCTCGAAATACTGGGTAAGATGCTTAGTGGGTGCGTCAGTATGATTAAAAGTATGGGCGAAGCTTACACCTTCAAGGGGGGATTGAGTAACACCCTTGATAGTTTTGGGTGGTTCAATTTCTAGTAGGTCAAGCACCGTCGGCACAAGGTCAATGGCATGGGCATACTGAGTACGGATTTCGCCTTTTGCCTCAATGCCTTTAGTCCAATGGACGATCAAAGGATCGCTGATTCCACCCCGATAAGTTTCCCGTTTCCAACGACGAAAAGGCGTATTACCTGCCCAAGTCCAGCCCCACGCATAATGGTTGAAGGTTTCTGGACTGCCTAGCTTGTCGAGTGCCTTGAGATTTTCCTCTAGGGATTCTGGCACATTGTTAAAAAACAGGTTCTCATTAACCGAACCAGTGGGCCCACCTTCCGAACTTGCCCCATTGTCCGAGATGACCATAATTACGGTATTGTCGAACTCCCCGATAGATTTGAGGAAGTCGAGTAAGCGACCAATGTGGTAGTCAGTATGGGTTAAAAAGCCAGCAAAGACTTCCATCATACGGGCATAAAGCCGTTTTTCGGCTGCTGAGAGAGTATCCCAGTGAGAGACATCGGGATCGTGGCGGGAGAGTTCGGCATCGGCGGGGACGATACCCATTTCCTGCTGACGGGCAAAAACCTTTTCCCTGTAAGCTTCCCAACCATCATCAAACTGTCCAGCGTAGGCATCAGCCCATTCTTTTGGCACATGATGAGGGGCGTGCATCGCCCCAGGACAGAAATACATGAAGAAGGGCTTATCGGGGGCAACCTGCTTGGCATCAGCGATGAAACTAATTGCTTTATCTGCTAAGTCTTCGGTTAAATGGTAGCCTTCTGCGGGGGTCTTTTCTGGCTTGACGGTGTGGTTATCATAAACCAATTCGGGATAATACTGGTGGGTTTCTCCTCCCAGAAAGCCATAAAAACGTTCAAAACCGCGACCGAGAGGCCAGCGATCGTAGGGGCCGGCGGCAGAAAGCTGGTCTGAGGGTGTTAAATGCCACTTCCCGATCGCATAGGTGTTATAACCCTTCTGTAGTAATATTTCCGAGAGAAACCCATTTTCAAAGGGAATATTCCCATTACCACCGGGATAACCGGTAGAACCTTCTGTAATGCAGGACATGGCGTTGGAATGGTGATTGCGCCCAGTCAGCAGACAAGAACGGGTGGGTGAACACAACGCTGTCGTGTGTAAATTGTTGTAGCGCAAGCCATTGGCGGCTAATGTGTCTAGGTTGGGTGTTTTGATCGGACTTCCGTAACTCCCAAATTGCCCAAAGCCCGTATCATCGAAGACGATAAATAGCACGTTTGGTGTGCCTTCTTTGGCTCGCAAAGGTTCTGGCCAAGCAGGACTGGATTTATCAACTGTCCGTCCTATCACACCAGGGAAAGTATTTCCGGGTTTGTATTCACGCAGAGACATAAACCTAAACTCCTTATCTAGGTTGACGGGTGGCTGACTATAACGAGTTAATTTCCCGACTCAATCCGGCTAATCTGCGCTTATTCCAGATTGAGTAAGGAACACCTACAAAAGCTCCCAAAATTACATAAGCTACTAGCGTCGGAATCACCTGCTGCTGTATATGATTCAAAATAGCGATAAATAAAGCTAAACCAAAATTGCGAGCAATACAGAAAATCGCTAAGATAGACCGCATATCATCATCAAGTCTGCCTAAAACGTGTCCAATTCCTAGAGAGGCAATCACCATAATCGCGATCGCTACGAGTGGTAATTGCCAAACTCTGGAAAACAGTGGCAGCCCTAAGATGCACGCTAAAATAACCAGTATTGAAAAGACACCATTAGCAATAAAAATCAAAGGTTTGGCAATCTTTTCGGCAAATGTAGGAGCGAACTTTTGAATCAAAAGACCGAGACTGACAGGCAATATCTGTACCGTAATGACTTGTCGGGCAACTTCTAAAATCGCCACCTTTTGTGAAATACTCTCAAATAAGGCGGCGAAAATCGCCAAGGTGAGAGGAGTAACAAAAACCGCAAGTATTGCCAGGGTTAGCTGAAGACTCGCTGCGTAGGATAAGCTGCCTCCAGCCCTTTGCGTTAGCTCTGCTCGCCGTAGGGATCGCTTTGTGCTTAGAGGCGCACCTGGTGAAGCTGCCAACAAAGCCAACCCTATCATCACTTCCGGTGGTAATTTAAACAGTTTCAGCAAGAAAATAACTACTAGAGGAACTAGCACAATAATGGCTAGAAGCGCACGGAATACTAAGGCAGGTTTTCGCCAGAAGGAGAGCATTTTTTCAAAAGAAAGGTTGCTCCCGATGGCTAACATCAGAGAAAAAATAGTGATTTTAACGAGAATCAATAGTAAAGGATGATCCATGCCTTTAAAATGGCTAATACTGGGTATGGCCAAAAATAGTCGCTTCTCAAGTCACAAGTGATGTAATTGGAATTGTCATTTAAAATTTGGCAAAATAAGCTAATCGGCATTTAAAGTGCAATAGAGTCACTGTTTGTCTTGTTTCTTTATTCTTAATGACTAACTCGCCCTGATTCAATAGCTTATCTAGTAAAAATTTCAACTCATCTATTGATTGGAATAAATGACAAGTAATTCATTCTTTACAGAAATACCAGACTAATTTAATGATGTTGTAAGCCGGATTATAGCGGTTCCCATTCAGATGCAGTACAACGTTATATCGCAAGGTGTAGGGGCAATTCATGAATCATTGGTGTCAACTTAAGCTCAAACGTTTATTCCACAGGCGTTTTACCCCCCTTAATCCCCCCTTTCTAAGGGGGGAAAAAGAAATCTATCTAGTTCCCTCCCCTTTATAAGGGGAGGGTTAGGGTGGGGTAACGCAGATTGTCATGGGAAGCCCGTTTTGACAAGGGTTTCACGTTAAGTTGACMACCAATGTTCATGAATTGCCCCTACGGGTGTACCTCACGGAAACGAGAACCGCTATATATGCGGGGAAAATTTTAGTAGAAAGTTATTGAGTTCTTGGGTAACTAATCTAGCAATATCTTTACGTTGATGAAAACTAGCATTAGAGACTTGCAGAGAAATAAGATACTAGCTAATGTAAAGGTTTGCCACTCAAAGTGGGTGTAAATGGTGGCTAGGCGGTTAAATTATCTGGCTGATGATTATCCCACTCCTGACAACCAATCACAGAAGACGGATTTGCACCCCGGAGCGAAGTTAAGCTGTCGCGTATTTAATTTGCACAACCAGGGCGGGCAAGATGCCCACCCCACAAGAGATTCATTTTTTTGAGGATGCAAATTAAAATATTTTTAGCTTAACAACCACGCATAATGAGTGTATTTGTTTAAGATGATGAAAATTTTACAAATTGTCTTTGGTTTAAGAGTGAAGGGGAGAATTCAAAGTCTCTCTCCTAAAAAAAGAGAGGTTTGTGAAATGCCCTAAAATTACTGATTATGCGTTAAAAATTTCCCATGCTATTTGGTGCGTTTAAAAACCGGAAATCTCCTAAAATCGAATCTATCAAAACTAACCCAACCTGGCGCGTAGCGTGGGGAACAGTTGATGAAAACTATGAAGATATCGTTTGGCGAGATGAAAAAATTTCTGTGATTGTACCATGCACAGCTTCTGAATTTCTGACGGAAAAATTAGCCATCAGTTCTGGAGGACAATTTGTTGTTGTTGGTGATGTTTGGTTAACTAACCAAGTGCAATTACTGCAAAAGTTAGGGATTGAACCGGATAGCTTTCAAGGAAGTTCTCTGCAACTGGTGGCCAATCTTTGGGAACGATGGGGTAATGAAAGTCTTAGCCAACTTGTCGGGATGTTTGCAATCGTGGTTTGGGATAGAGAACAACAGGTGTTGAGGTTGGTTCGCGATCGCATCGGTATTCGTACCCTCTATTACACTACCACTGGTTCAGTTCGTTGGATTGCACCTCAACTAAGAACTTTATCACCCCATCGGTCATCCGATTTAGATTTGGTGGCGTTGCGAGATTATCTTTGTTGTGCCTTTGTTCCAGGCGAACGAACCCTTTGGGAACAGGTGCGGGAACTGCGACCTGGAACCGTTTTAGAATTTCCCGACCACAAGGTTGCAGCTTATTGGCAGCTTCAAGAACAGATTGTAGCAATAGATCAACCCCTAGCATGGCATGGCGATCGCTTGCGAGAACTCCTAGACCAAGTTGTTCAAGAATATTTAGCACCAGCCAATGAACCCGTTGGTGTTTTCCTTTCTGGTGGTTTGGACTCTAGCAGTATCACTGCTTTAGTAGCAAAATTCCATAAAGCACCAGTTCACACCTTCTCGATTCATTTTGGTTCGGAATGTCCCAATGAGTTAGAATTTTCCAATCTCGTTGCATCCCATTGCCAGACGCAGCACCACATTTTAGAAATTACTTTTAAGGATATGTGGTCACGTCTACCGGAAACAATGGCGTATTTAGATGACCCCATTGGCGACCCATTGACTGTTCCTAACCTCTTGCTGGGACGATTGGCGAGAGAAAGCGTAGAAGTTATTTTAAATGGTGAAGGTGGCGACCCCTGTTTTGGTGGGCCAAAAAATCAGCCAATGCTAATTAATAGTTTATATGGCTCTGTCACCAATCAGGATGCATTGCAAGCTTATTTAATTTCCTTTCAAAAGTGTGCTGTTGACTTACCGCAACTTTTAAAACCAGAAGTTTGGACAGCAGTACAAACAGCACCTTGGGTTTTTGAAGAAGATTTATCTTCTCAAGCTAGCTATTTAAATCGTTTAATGGCAATGAATATCAAATTTAAAGGCGCTGACCAAATTCTGACGAAAGTGAGTAACTTAACTCAAGCAGCTTTTTTGCAAGGTCGCTCCCCTTTGTTTGACCAACGAGTAGTAGACTTAAGCATGGAAATTCCTCCAGAGTATAAGCTTTCTGGAGTGGAAGAAAAAGCAGTTTTAAAACAAGCGATTGCAGATATTTTACCAGACACAATTATTCATCGTCCCAAAAGTGGCATGATGGTGCCAGTGCAGTTAGGATTTCGGAAATATTGGCAACAAGAAGCCAGAGATTTATTGCTCAATCGGAATGCAGCTATCGCTCCTTACTTAAACCAGTTGCCAATTCGCAATTGGTTAAACTATCGAGGAGATACTTGGAGTCGTTATGGAGTGAAGCTGTGGTTGCTTGTGAGTTTAGAAATTTGGTTACAAGTAAATAAAAAAGCGCAGTAGTGAAAGCAACAAAAGAATCAGCGATGACTAGTACCGCAAGGCGGAATTAAAAATTAAAAATTAAAAATTAAAAATGAATACAGCATAAGGGTTTCGTTGATTTGGAATGATTGGTTTATTTCCGCCGTGTTGTACTAGGTTGGATTACGCTTATGCTATCAGTGCTGAGTTATGAGTGAGGAGAAGTACTTAGTACTGATTACTCATAGAAATTTTAACTCATCTCACAGCTTTTCATGAAAATTCGTAGGGAAGTAGCAATAACCAAGGACAAATGACAAATGCCTCTTGTTGTATGAATATTTCCTGACTTATGTCAGCATTTTTTGTTTTAAAAACCACTAAAAAAGCCCATTTTCAAGTGATTGGCGGTTTTTTGTCAATTTATTTTTGATTATTTACTGAGCTAATCTCCATTTGGGGTGTACTCTCAATATACGGTAACTATCACACTCGACATTTGAGATAAATTACACCCAGAGGTGAATACCATGAAAAATTATGCTGAACAGCAGGAATTTATATTAAGTCAAATCACAAATAAATATTTTCAGCGCCGGGATTTTAGCGGATGTGACTTGAGTGGAATCGACCTCAAAGGAATTGATTTAAGCGGTATTAACTTTATCGGAGCGGATTTGCGTGGTGCAAATTTGTGTGGCTGTGTTCTGACTCGCGCTAATTTAAGTGGCGCAAATTTGATGCAAGCTAGTTTACGCGAAGCTAATTTGTATGAAGCATCTTTGTGTGAAGCTAATTTGATTAATGCTGATTTAACACGAGCAAATTTGTGCGGAACTTTCTTATGGCGGGTGAAATTAAAAGGTAGTAATCTTTGGGGTGCTTCTTTGTGTGATGTGGATTTGAGAGAAGCAGACCTAAGTGAAGCCAAATTAATTGAAGCGTCGCTAATTGAAGCTAATTTAAGTTTTGCAAATCTTGCAGGAGCAAAACTATGTGGAGCAAAATTACTAGAAGCTAATTTGACTGAGGCCAATTTAACTGGTGCAGACCTGACATGGGCAAATTTAACAAAGGCAAATTTAACAAAGGCAAACCTTTGGAAGACAAACCTGATTTATGCGAAGTTGCGGGATACTATCATGCCTGATGGCATAATTGAGCAACCTCAGATATTAATTTATTAGTTAGGATTTCGGAGTTAAGAGTTAAGTAGTCTGACAAAAATATTTACAGTCATTGCGTAATTAATTCTGTCTGACTGCTTATAGCGCAATACGGTTCAGTTAAAGCCAAAAACCTTAAACTGCGTAGGTTGGGTTGAGGAACGAAACCCAACATTTATCGGGCTTTGTTGGGTTTCACTTCCCTACGGGACGCTGTTCGCGAACGTTCAACCCAACCTACGATTATCCTTAACCCAAGCGTATTGACTTATGGGAACTCCAAGAAATAAATTATTCAATATTGTGGGGTGGGCATCCTGCCCGCCCAGTCCATAGGGCGGGCGAGACGCCCACCCCACAAGAGTTAATTGGATATTTTTTTATTTGGAAGTCCCTATAGCGGTTCCTATTCAGATGCAGTACAACATTATGTCATAAGGATACCGTGCCCCTACGGGTATACTCAGGATTTAATTTCATAAGCACGTAAAAATACGTATATAGCTAGATGAAACTTACATTATATAAGCGAAATATTACTGTGATTTTTGCAGGTTTTTATATATATAAATGCTTCATTTCAGAGAATCTACGGTAACAAGAACCAGAGCGATCGCGGTACTTTAATTTCAATAAATCATATCATCAGGTTAAAAAACTTAGAAAGTATGACAGGTACAGGATGTAGAAGCCCTAGCTGCTGCTCGATCCTAGCCTCCGGCTAATACAGGAAACCTGTAACGAAGGCCGAATGTGTTCTCTTTTAGAGTATGAGAAGCCACCCTCCAAGCGTCTACGTGTCTACAGAGGTCTTAGGTAGGCTAATAAACATCTCCCTTCGCACTTCAGGCTTCGGTGAAGACTTGTGCAGTGTATGGGTTTTGATGATGGAATTTTTAAATAATTTTTTCTCTACTAGCCAGTTTATTCCCCACGGACATTGCTACCTCTGGAAACCAGGATTGGTGTGGTTGCATCTGGTTTCAGATGTGTTAACTGGACTTGCTTATTATTCAATTCCAGTGATGTTGGTTTATTTTGTCCGTAAACGGCGTGATGTGCCTTTTGGCTGGATATTCCTAATGTTTGGCACATTCATCGTTGCTTGTGGCACAACCCATTTAATGGATGTATGGACGCTTTGGCACCCTACTTATTGGCTATCAGGGTTACTCAAAGCTATTACCGCTTTTGTCTCCGTATTGACGGCTATAGAACTTGTGCCATTAATACCGCAAGCACTAGCTCTACCAAGTCCTGCTCAATTAGAGGCTGCAAACTGCCAACTAGCAAAAGAAATTGCTGAACGCATACGAACTGAGGAGGTGTTGAGAGAAAGTGAACAACGCTGGCAATTAGCTTTACGCGGCAATAATGATGGAATTTGGGACTGGAATGTTAGAGCTAATGAAGTTTTTTTCTCACCTCGCTCGCAGGAAATGCTCGGTTACGAAGACCACGAAATTTCTAACCATTTAGATCCAAGATTGACACGAGTGCATCCGAACGATCTTGATTGGGTAATGCAAGCAGTTCAAGATCACTTTGCCCAGAAAACACCGTTTTACACTACTGAGTATCGAGTTTTGTGTAAAGACGGAACTTATAAATGGATTTTAGATCGAGGTCAAGCCCTGTGGGATGAAGATAGTAATGTCGTGCGAATGGCAGGCTCACATACAGATATCACTGAGCGCAAACAAGCAGAAGAGGCATTAAATAACTTACTTAACCAACTAGAAACCAAAGTTGAGGAACGGACAGCAGAGTTAACCAAAATCAACGAATCACTACAGACAGAAATTACTGAACGTCAGCGAATAGAAGAAGCATTACGCGAGAGTGAACAACGATTTCGGGCTGCATTCCATCAAGCTGCTGTTGGCATTGCCCATGTAGCAACAGATGGAAGGTGGTTGTTAGTTAATCAGAAGCTTTGCGATATTCTTGGTTACACACCCGAAGAACTACATTTGCTAACTTTTCAAGATATTACCCACCCAGATGATCTGAACACAGACTTGGAATATGTTGACCAGATTTTAGCAGATAATATTCAAACTTATTCCATAGAAAAGCGCTATTTTCACAAAGATAGTTCCATAATTTGGGTTAATCTGACTGTATCTTTAACACGTGAAGTTTGTGGAGAGCCAAAGTATTTTATTTCTGTAATCGAAGACATTAGTGAACGACAAGCTGCACAGCGCGATCGCAAACAGTGGGAGGAGCAAATCCAAGCATCACTTTTAGAAAAAGAGGTGTTATTAAAAGAAATTTATCATCGGGTCAAAAATAACTTACAGGTTATTTCTAGTCTGCTAAACCTGCAATCTGCCTATGTCAAAGACAAAGACGATTTAGTAATATTCCAACAAAGCCAGCAAAGGATTGCATCAATGGCTCTAGTTCACGAAAAATTGTATCAATCTCAAGACTTGGCAAGGATTGATTTTGGTGAATATATTCGAGATTTAGTGGCAAGTTTATTTACTGCTTATGAAGTCAACGAAGATGCGATCGCTTTGACAATAAATATCGACGATCAAGTTTTTCTAGGCTTGGATACAGCAATTCCTTGTAGCTTAATTATCCATGAGCTTGTATCTAATTCCTTAAAATATGCATTCCCAATGGGTGGAAATGGTACAATTAACATTGATATTAAGAAAAATATTGACCAGAACTTGACACTCATAGTTAGTGATGACGGCATTGGCTTACCACCAAATTTTGATTTTGAAAACATAGCATCATTAGGCTGGGAGCTAGTAGATGCTTTCACCCACCAGCTATCAGGAAATATCAATATTAAAAGCGCCATTGGATTAGAGTTTCAGGTGACATTCCCTTTACCATAAATACACAATTAATGAAAAATGACAAACGCAAAAATTTTAGTTGTGGAAGATGAAGCTATTGTTGCCAAAGATTTACAATATCGACTTAAGAAATTTGGTTACAAAGTTCCTGCCATTGCTTCATCAGGAGAAGAAGCAATTAATACAGCAATTGAAATATCCCCAGATTTAGTACTGATGGATATTAAGCTAAAAGGGAAAATGGACGGGATAGAAGCTGCTCAAGAAATATATAAACGTTTGGATATCCCAGTAATTTATTTGACTGCTTATGCAGATGAAAATACATTAGAGCGAGCTAAGATAACTGAACCATTTGGCTACTTACTCAAACCTTTTAAAGAAAAAGAGCTACAAACCAATATTGAAATAACTCTGATTAAACATGGCGTAGAAAAGCAGCTAAAAGCAAATAAAAAATGGCTGTATGCACTCTTAAAAAGTATCAGCGATGGTGTAATCGCTAGCGATTTACATGAATTGATCACTTTTATGAATCCGGTTGCTGAAAATCTAACTGGATGGAGACAGGAAGAAGCCTGTGGGAGAAAATCATCAGAAGTATTCAATATTGCCAATGCCGAAACTCATAACCCTATTCAAAGTCCGATCGTCAAAGTTCTTGAAGATGGTATTATTGTTAGCCTCCCCGCAGAAACCATTTTGATTACTAAAAACGGTGCAGAAATACCAATTGATGACAGCGCTGCACCAATTAAAGATGATAAAGAGAATATTACCGGTGCTATCTTGGTGTTTCGAGATATTACTGAGCGCAAACGAGCAATTGAGGCGCATCAAAAACAAATTGAGCAAGAGCAACTTGTAGCGCGATGGGAAGAGATAAATCAACTCAAAAATGACTTTTTGAATTTAGTTTCTCATGAACTGCGATCGCCTCTGAGTAATATAAAAATGATGATTCAAATGATACACATATCTACGAATACTGAGGAAGCTCGACGCTATCTAGAATTGATGGAAAGCGAGTGCGATCGCGAGCTAGGATTAATTAACGATCTACTAGACTTACAACGGCTAGAAAGCTCATCCTATCCAGTTATTACACCTGATGCGTTACTCTTACAACAGTGGTTAATTTGGGTGATTGAGCCGTTTCAAGTCCGTGTTCAAGAACATCAGCAAACTCTACACCTGAATCTCCCTTCAAATCTCCCGCCTCTGTTCTCAGATAGCATTAGCTTGGAACGAATAATAGTAGAATTACTTAATAATGCTTGTAAATATACACCTGCTGGTGGTGAAATTATCCTAAATGTAAATCACAATTCCTCAGAAGCGATCGCAAAAACTATTATTACTATCAGTAATTCAGCAGAAATTCCGGTGACAGAGTTACCACGAATCTTTGAGAAATTTTATCGCCTTCCCAATGCAGACATCTGGAATCAAGGTGGCTCAGGATTAGGTTTACCCATAGTCCAGAAATTAGTCGAACAACTCCAAGGAAACATTCAAGCAGAAAGTAGCAATGGATGGACAACATTTACCCTCACATTAACTAATTTGTAATTTTCTGTCGCCAAGATTTTTGGAAATGGTATGAGATAATTAAAGCAAATTATTAAATCCAGAAAAATGTCATTAACTACATCTTCAACACCTCAAGGTTTTAGTGCATTTATTACTAACTTAGGAATCCGAGATACAACAGATGATTTTGTATTTATTAAATCATCTGTTCCTTGTGTTGCCGATGGAGTTTTTACTCAAAGTCTTTTTGCTGGGCCAAGTGTTACTATTAGCCGTGATAACTTAAAAGATTCGCAAGCACAAGCAATTGTCGTTATATCTAAAAACGCAAATGTAGCTAATGGTTCAGTTGGCATAGCTGACGCCCAAGAAGTTCTACAATTAGTTGCAACCGAAACTGGAATTGCAGCACATAATATTGCGATCGCTTCTACAGGTGTAATTGGTAGACGTTATCCAATTGAAAAAATCCGATCAGGGTTATTAGGATTGGGCGAAAAATTGACTGACGCTGATTTCCATGCCGCAGCCCGTGGTATTATGACTACCGATACAGTAGCAAAACTAGCTACACGCCAAATAGGAAATGCCAAGCTCGTCGGAATTGCCAAAGGTGTTGGCATGATTGAGCCTAATATGGCTACTCTTCTAACTTTCTTTTTTACCGACGCTGCAATTTCTGCAAATAGCCTTCGTTCTATTTTTCGCTCTACTATAGATAAAACCTTTAACTGTTTGAGTGTAGACACTGACACTTCTACTAGTGACTCCGCCGTGATTTTAGCTAATGGTTTGGCAGGTGAAGTTTCAGAAGCAGATTTTGCTAGTGCATTGCAAGAAGTTGCACAAGAATTAGTGCTAAAAATTGCCCGAGATGCAGAAGGTGCTACCAAAATTATTGAGGTAACTGTAGATTCGGCTGTTAACTATGCACAAGCTAAAACAGTAGCTAAAGCAATTGTGAATTCCCCATTAGTCAAAACCGCCGTCTATGGAGCAGATCCAAATTGGGGACGAGTTGCTATGGCTATAGGTAAATGCGAAAATGAACAAGAGATTAATCCAGACAAAGTTGTTATTAGATTTGATAATGTGAAAGTTTATCCAAATACCTTAACTAATGAAAATCTGGAACAGTTGCGGCAAATTATGTCCAAGGATCAAGTAAATATTCATGTTAGCCTCAATATTGGTGAAGCCTCTGCAACTGTATGGGGTTGCGATCTTTCAGAGGGTTATATAGAAATTAATGGCAAATACTCAACTTGATTAGAATAATTTTTAATTGATAATGTAATACGCTTGGTGTTAGCTATAAAAACCTTAACCTGCGTAGGTTGGGTTGAGGAACGAAACCCAACATCAAGCGTTAATTGTTGGGTTTCACTTCCCTGTGGGATGCTATTATCCTTATCCCAAGCGTATTGGACTTGATTCTCCCTAACCCTCCTTTTAAGTTGTCATTGCGAACGCGAGTGCGTCTCGTAGAGAGCAAAGCGAAGCAATGAAATATCACAACTAATTTACCGGAGATGATATAAAAGCTAACCTAGAGACAAGCCAGCAAGGAAAGTGCGCTTTTATCTCAGCCAAAATGAGGTTAGGATCGTGGATTTAATAACCTGTGTAGGTTGGGTTGAGTCTGCGAAACCCAACATCTCTGGGGCGTTGGGTTTCGTGCCTCAACCCAACCTACAAAAGTCGATGTTATTTAATTCTCATTCCTTATGTGCTTTATCTTCTGAGCAATTTCACGGATGTGATACTAGTCCTCATTTAGAGATAGATGAGTGATGCAAGTACATCAATAGCTAAAAGTAAACTCCCACTTCCCAATTGCTTTGTCAAAAAAGTTGACACAGGTAGTTTTAATGTAATATAGTATATTACATAAGTAATAAGTTAGATTATAAAGACTTCATAGCCATTACAGCACAGTGTAAATAAAATTATCATTTGTACGCAATTAGTTGATATTACGAGAAAAATTTTTCAAAATCTCCTACTTTACACAAAATAACCCGATTAACGCTGCATAACTCATAAATATGGATTTTGACTATTTTAGAAGCAATGAAGGCGCTCCTACAAATAATACCCGGCAAAGCTTGCTTGCTAGCGGTTGGCGACCGTTTAACCGAGAATTAGACTGGGGGTTTTTGTGGCAACTGGTGTCTAGTGACTCCCGCGAACTAACTCAAAAAAGTTTGAATTTAGCGAGTAATGTTGCTGATATTTTGGGGCGAAATAATTATGCTTGGTGGGCAAATTTGTTAAATGTTGTATCTGAGAATACCCGCTACGAAGTTGAAAAGTTTTGGAATTATATCACGCCAGATCCTCAATCACCGGATCATCGCTACAAGGATGTTTTGAGTACGGAAACGCCCATTGTTCAATTTGTGAGTCGTAGTAGTATTCCCATTGATTATGTTCTTAACCGACTGCAAGAAATTACTGTACTGCGAGTTTTAGGTGTGTTGGGTAATCCCGACATTATTACCCAGTATTACTCAGAAAGAGATTTTTATTTTCCTATAGATAGATTTGTTAGCTGGGAACGCTTAGACGTTATCAATACTGTTTATGCTTACTGGGCAAAGTATGACGTTTGGTTGCAAATTGACCCCTACGATCGCGGGCGACGACAATATAGTTTAATGGCAAGAAATCTCGCGCCACTAATAAACAAAGCGACTTACGACTTAGCAGTGATGCTGAGTGGATATCAAAGTCGTGTAGGCAAGGTTCATAGTCAATTTAACATTCGCACATTTCCCGCAGATATCCAAAACTTTACTGATTCTGTACAGCAAGCGATTCTGAATCAAAACCAGTTAGCGGTTGTTGTACATGGTAAACCAGGTACAGGTAAAACAGTCTGGACACAGGCAGTAGCAAAAGAAATTCTTGTACCTTTAGGGTATGTAATTTTTATTTTAGATCATGATGCGATCGCTAATTTTGTCCCACCAACTTACATAGAGCGTATTTGTATCGTTATTAACGAAGCTGATAATCTAGCGCAAAATCGTGCTTCTGAGGTAGCGCAATACAACAACAAAACCGAACACATTCTGAGTTTGCTGGATGGCACTTTATATCAGAGTGTAATTGATGACTCTGGTATTCAGATGCAGCAAAGGTTAGTTGTCTTGATGACTTGCAATACTACTGAAAGATTAGATCCAGCCATGTTACGTAAGGGCAGAGTGGATTTAATATATGAGTTTACGCAACTATTTGTATGAAGGAGGCAGGAGGCAGGAGGCAGGAGGCAGGAGGCAGGAGGTAGGAGGCAGAAGGCAGGAGGCAGAAGGCAGAAGGTAGGAGGAAAATACTTTTCTTGTTAAACTACACTACTCCCCACTCGCCACTCCCGTTCGGCGGAAGCCTACTACCCATCTCAGTCGTAGTTTAAATGAAAATTGCTGGAAATCTAATTTCACCAGAGTTTCACCTGTTTTTGCGATACAAGCTGATGCTCTTTGCGCCAAGCTTGGGGAGGTAAACCGTGATGTTGGCGAAACTGGCGGGAGAAATGAGACACATCCTGATAGCCCAATGCTTTCGCTATCTTCTCAACTGTCTGATTATTATTTTGGAGTAAAAAACGCGCTCCTGCCATCCGGCGTTTGACAATCCAGCAGTTTACAGTCTCTCCTGTCTGCCTTGCGACTCGGTTAGTTAAGTAAGCAGGTGAGTAACCAACAGCAAGAGCCACATCACACAAAGTAATTCCTTGATGGTAATGGGCTTCGATAAAGTCGAAAACTTCTTTTAATTGGGGAATGTAGGGAAAGATTGACTTAGAAGGAATAGTGGCTTGTTTATCAGGGGCTTCTCTATCAGAGGCTACGGCAACACCTCCAGCGAGCGCATCTGTAGTATCATCTGAAAATACTGATTTTGGAGCTTTCTCGAATTTCATCGCGCACCAGTATTGCAGATTAGCTTGCTTTTGCAAACGAGTTGCGATCGCTCTGAGCAATTCGTCTAGTGTCGAGGGTTTGGTAAGATAGTCATCTGCTCCCAATTCCATAGCTTTGCGAACATCTGCTTTGGTACTACTGCCAGTGAGAAAAATGAAAGGAATAATTGCTGTCTGAGGATCTTCGCGTAGGGTAGTTAAAACGCTATAACCATCCATATCAGGCATCGTGATATCGCAAATCACTAAATCAGGTATATCCTTTTGTGCTTGTTGGATACCAGCAAGACCGTTGTCAGCACTTATTGTATCAAAGCCTTTAGCCTCAAGACCTTTTAAATAAAGATTGCGGGTAACGCTATCATCTTCAATGACGAGAATTTTCTTGGACGATTCGTACATCATTTTTTATTACCATGACTTTTTGCATAAGTTCGTTACTATACTCTTTGGTGAGTATTTAAATAGACCTAGATTAATTACTTTCTTCTGAGAGTTATGATTGTTAAGTTTTGAATTAACAATTATCTTTATTTCAACACTCATAACTCGGAACTAGTAAACTCTGATTTGATTAATGGCAACATGACAGTAAAAGTAGTCCCCACACCAATTTGACTTTCTACAGACACTTGTCCATGATGTAAATCTACAAGGGTTTTAAGAATCGATAGTCCTAGTCCAGTACCAGGGATATGATCAATATTACTACCACGATAAAATGGCTCAAATATTCGTTGTTGATCTACTAATGAAATACCGATTCCCCTATCTTTTACTTGAAAAATCAATTTTTCGTTTTGGCAAGATAGTTCTAAATTAATTGCAATTTTTGATGGAGAATACTTAATAGCGTTATCAAGCAAATTCTTCAAAATCGGCTCTAACAGTTTTTTATCTATATAGGCTGTTAAAGAGTTATCTGTACTTACCAAATTGATTGGGGTTTGGCTAACACTCATTTGCATTTGTGCAACTAAATCCTCACAAAACTGAACTAACTCAAGTGGTTTTGGCTCAAAGTTTAATTTTGCTGATTCTGCCTTAGAGAAGAACAAAATATCATCCAACATCAGGCTCAGTTGTTCGGTGGCTTTTTGAATATGATCGAGTAATGGTTGTATTTTCTTCTGGGTACGTTTGTCTACTTCTTCCTTTAGTAAACTATTAGAAAATGAAACGATATTCAGAGGAGTTCGGAATTGATGACAAACCATAGAAAGAAAACGCGCTCTAAGTTCGCTAAGTTGTTTGGCTTGTTCTAATGCTTGGTTAAGCCCTAATTCTGCATATTTATAATCGGTAATATCAATCGCTGCAATCATTTCAACTGGTTTTCCTCCAAAATCCAGTCCTCCATCTAGCATTGCAACTGCACAGGCTAGCCAGCGCTCCGTGCCGTTTTTTGTCAGAATATTCATTTCCTGATATTCAAAGTTAGTTGCTTCACCCTGCTTACGTATTTGCCTGCGTTTTTTGCTCTTAATCAGTCGGCGAAGATCAAAACCTGTTAGCAGTTCCTCTTTTGTATAGCCAGTGAGTTGCTCTACTGCTGGATTTATGTAGCAAAGTCGCGTACCTTGAATCAGAAAAGTGCTGGCATCTGTCGTTTCTGCTAAAGTCCGAAATCTAGCTGCGTTGAGCCGTAATGCTTCTTCAGTTTGTTTCGATTCAGTAATGTCCCAAATACTCCACACTCTACCAATAATTTTGCCCTCAAGCCACTGAGGTTTAGAATAGTGTGCAAAAACTCTCCCATCTTTCAACTCTAGAATGTCGTAACTCTCAAAATCAGATTGGCTAGATACTTCCCAAATCAGCCGATTAAAAGCTTGTGGATCTTTAAGTTTGTTCTCAAAAAATGCTTTGCATCGAGGACATTTCTTAGATAACATTAGGGACTCTGGTATCTCCCACATATCCAAAAACTTTTGATTCAAGCTGAGAATATCTCCCTCAAAGTTAACTGCAACAATACCAATTGCAGTAGATTCGAGAGTGGAACGAAGTAAAGAAAGAGATGCTTCTAGCTCTACCTCTTTTGCCTTCAGTTGAGAAAATTCCTGTTGTAAATTGTCTTTGGCATCCCTTAATTCATCAGTCCACTTTTGCACGCTCAGTTCTACTATCTCGTCAGTTTTTTCACGAGCGAAGGCACAGCCAAATTCCATATCTTGATGTTTGACATAGCTCATAGATATTTCTACCAGAAATATCCGACCTCCTTTTGTCCGATAGCGAGATTTAAAGGTAAGGGAACCCTGTGAGCTAATTTCTGACCAATTGTGTAGCGAAAAGTCTACATCTATATCATGCAGCCTCATGGAGAGTAATTCCTCACGGGAATACTCAGTCATCAGGCAAGTGGCGTCGTTGACGTAAAGAAACTGTGCGTTTGCTCCTAAACAAAAAGCAGCATCTACAGCGTGATTTATTAGAAAGTGAGCAAACTTCATCTCTACTTCTGGTTGTAGTGCCCATTGATTGGTTGATTTAGCTAATGTATATTCCCCAGAATTCATATTTCTACTTTCTCCTGGTAATCAATCAACACCATAGCCATTAATGAGTTAAGAGTCATAACTTACTAAAATTCTTGGCGCACTTTTAGGCTGTGAAAAACTAAAATTAGTTAGTAAATTAAAAAACATTACTAATAATGTTAACAAAACTTATCATACCAATAAAAAGTCAATATTTGAACTAATTTTTCTTAAAAAAACTAAAAGTTTGGAATTTATTTATTGACTTAAATAGCTTTTTATGAATACAAAAAGTTTTGACAAATCAAATTCCGATTAGTCAATAAACTTTATTAGATAAGAGTTCTAAACTCTTAATCTATAAGTAGAATAGATATTTTAAATTGAAACTAGCTTTTCACCAGAGATAATTAATGGTTCACTAAGCTAAAATTGCTGGATTTCGACTGGGGGAAAAATTAAAGGATAAAAATTTCTATCCTTTAACTTTTCCCTCACTAGCTACCTTGGCGAACTATTAGTACATAGTTAAGCTAATCGGGGCGGAAGTTTGCCTACCTTAACAAGGTGCTTGAGCAACTTGTTAAACCCCACTATAGAGTCGTTTGATTTTCAACATAAAAGAATTCCCAGTGCTAGGTTTGGCTAAAATGAACAAATTTTACTCATCAGGTTTTTTTCTTAATTTATCTTAACCTACTCTCTCAGGGATTTAACTATGGAAGAATATGCTTAGTCATCCGTCGCAAGAAGTACATTTGTATTAAACAAATACGTATATTTTTACGATTTGTATGGTGTTTTTATGTAATAAAGAAACACTACATTCCTGTAATAAGTAAAATGCACCAGAAAATCAGTTATATAAATCACATTTAACTACGGATTGAATGTTTAGTCATCTCTCAAAGGAAATATAAAAAGTTAAAAAACAATGTCTTTATCGTTACAAATAATTGACTATAAGAGTTTTTGGTGGCAATATAAAGACCGAAAATCGGATAAAAAGTTGTGTAAGTCCAAAAACAAAAGAATTGACAACCACATCAAAAGATTTTCTATTGTAAATTTGGTAACGTGCCAATTCTGGAATCGCAGGATATAAATCTTTCCGAGTGACTAAGTTGCAAATGTCACAACCACCATGAAAGCGAAAGAATTGACATCTGCATCGAAAGATTTTTCATTGCAAATTAGGTTTCATCACTATATCCATCACAAGCTAAGAACTTCCCCAGGAATTTTATTAACTAGAGCGGTGCGATTAAAGCTAGCTATATTAAACTTTGTAAAGATTCTGAGATCCGGTTGAGTTCAGGTTAGTTGCTAGTTTATATACCTTTACATAATTTAGTTTTTCCTCGAAAACTTACTTAAGTACAGTAGTCATCACCATAGAAGCGAAAAATTTGACACTCCCATCAAAAGATTTTTGATTGCACAACAGTCTTCGTCTCCCTTATTCTGGTTGACAAGGAGCACAGCCTTAACTGTTGTATGCTTTCGTTAAAAATTTTTTGGTACTGCGCTCACAAGCATCAATCAGCAGCAATCAAACATTTCTACTATCGACCAAGCTAGGTCGTAGCTGTAAGAAACAACAGAGTTGTTTGTATTAAATATTTTTATTGCTGTGATTGTACACTGGCAAGCCTTTGTGTAACTTTATGTAATTAAGTGAAACTAATGAGTCAAAATTATACTGGTTCAAACTCTCCTCTCGTCACCACTGAGCCATACAAAGAATTTCCAGCAAACAGATATGTAGAATCTGTGTCTGATATTTCACGTCAGCTTGATGAATCGGATCAGAATGGGGGAATTCAGCCTTTTTTAAATGACGAAATTGCTCCAACGCTCTCAGTTGCCGATGCGATCGCTCAAATGTTGGTAAATTTGGGAGTAAGCTACGCTTTTGGTGTCGCCGGTGGCGCAATGGCCAGCCTTTGGGGGGCGCTATCCAATAGCAGCATAGAAGTGTTGAACTTCCGCCATGAGGCAGGAGCCGCATTTGCAGCCACCGAAGCATACTTTGCCAATAATCGCCCCACGGTAGTTTTTACCACAGCCGGGCCGGGGATCACCAACGCACTTACCGGATTATTTGCGGCTCGTGGTGAAGGTGCAAAGGTGATTTTGTTGTCGGCTTGCACCTCTGCACCGCAACGTGGACGTTGGGCAATTCAAGAAACCAGCACTTATACATTGCCAAGTGGGGGAATTTTTACCCCAGGAGCGCTATTCAACTATGCAATCACGATTGAATCTGCGGCTCAACTACCGCAGATTTTCCGCAAACTTGCATTAGCTATGGCACAACCAGGCGGATTTGTCGCCCATTTGAGCATTCCTACCGCAGTGCAGACAAGTTTAGTTGAGGATATAGCTTTACCCCAACTAGATATTACTCCGTTTCCGATGACTGCTTCAAAAGAAGCGATCGCTAAATCTGTAGAGTTATTATCATCTGGCCCCTTTGCTATCTGGGTTGGTTTCGGTGCGCGTGACGCAGCAGCCGAAATCCTCCAACTCGCAGAAAAAACTGGAGCCGCCGTTATCTGCTCACCTCGTGGTAAAGGTATATTCCCTGAAAATCATCCTCAGTTTGTGGGTGTCACAGGTTTAGGCGGTCATGCTTCCGTCTTAACTTATATGGAAGAACAACCTCCACTACGCACACTCGTATTAGGAACTCGCCTTGGTGAACCGACTTCCTTTTGGAGTTCGGCGCTAGTTCCCAAAGGAGGTTTTGTCCATGTCGATATTGATCCCGAAGTGCCAGGTGTTGCGTATCCACACGTTGAAACTTTCGGAGTTCGGTCTGATATCAAAGCCTTTGTGGAAGAGTTGTTGCAGCAATTACCAGATGCTCCTCATTCCACAACTTTGTCGCTACCTCGTCCAGAACACAAAGCAATTGAACCGGCATCAGACGTAGATTATCCAGTGCGGCCAGAAGTATTGATGGCAGCAATTCAAAAGATCATTGTTGAGGGTAGCGATGCGATAGTCATGGCGGAGTGTGGTAACTCCTTTACTTGGTCAACCCATCTACTCCAATTTGCCCAAGCCAATCGTTACCGAGTCAGCACCGGAGTCGGCGCAATGGGTCACGCCGTCACTGGAGTATTGGGTGCAGCACTGGCAAACAATAGTAAAGCTGTAGGGATTGTTGGCGATGGAGCAATGCTGATGAATAACGAAATCAGCACCGCCGTGAAATACAAAATTCCCGCCATCTGGATTGTACTCAACGATGCGCGTTACAACATGTGCCATCAAGGGATGAAAATCTTGGGATTAAAGGGCGCAGATGCAACACTTCCACCAACAAACTTTGCCATGATTGCTCGTGGAATGGGAGCAGAAGCGATCGTAGTCGTCAGAGAGTCGGATATTGAAGCGGCATTAGAACAAGCGATCGCATCATCTGTTCCCTTTCTCATTGATGTCGTAATTGACGCTGATCGCCCAGCACCTTCTGGTGGACGGAATAAAAGTTTGGCAGCACAAGGAGTTAAATCAAGTCCGGCTAAAAATGCAGCCAAGCAAGTTTCGTTTCCAATG
>NNBU01000556.1_pt1 | contig 33068 bp, 35 predicted proteins | sample 1173781 | NCBI WGS metagenome assembly NNBU01 (sample SAMN07173937, study PRJNA388173) | plant metagenome | biome: Plant school; feature: Soil; material: Symbiotic tissue of Blasia pusilla L.; isolation source: symbiotic tissue sample KVJ2 | host: Blasia pusilla | place: Norway: Troms, Kvaloya...
CCTACAAGGGCGTGGCTGCCACGTATGCCTACGACGACAAGGGCAACATGAAGCAGGCGCCCATCACCGTCTTCACCTTCAAGAACGCGGTCCCCGTGCCCATCGCCAGCTACTGAACGGAACCAGGCCCATGCAACGCATCCAGGTCATCGACTCCCACACGGGCGGCGAACCCACGCGCCTCGTGATCGGCGGCTTCCCCGACCTGGGGACCGGCCCCATGGCCGAGCGCCGCGCGCTGCTGGCCGAGCGCCACGACAAGTGGCGCGCGGCCGCCGTGCTGGAGCCGCGCGGCAGCGACGTGGTGGTGGGCGCGCTGCTGTGCGCGCCGGTGTCGCCCGATGCGGCGGCGGGCGTGGTGTTCTTCAACAACGCCGGCTACCTCGGCATGTGCGGCCACGGCACCATCGGGCTGGTCGCGAGCCTGGCGCACATGGGGCGCATCGGCGCGGGCGAGCACCGCATCGAGACGCCCGTGGGCACGGTGACGACCACGCTGCACGATGACGGCTCGGTGAGCGTGCGCAACGTGCCCGCCTACCGGCACCTGCACCAGGTAGCGGTCGAATTGCCGGGCCATGGAACGGTGCGAGGCGACGTGGCCTATGGCGGCAACTGGTTCTTCCTGGTGAGCGAGAGCGAGCACGGCCAGCGCGTGGCCAGCGACAACCTGGCCGCCCTGACCGACTACACCGCCGCATTGCGCCTTGCCCTGGCGGCGCAGGGCATCACGGGCGCGGACGGCGCGGAGATCGACCACATCGAGCTTTTCGCGGACGATGACGAAGGCGCCGACAGCCGCAACTTCGTGCTGTGCCCCGGCAACGCCTACGACCGCTCGCCCTGCGGCACCGGCACCAGCGCCAAGATCGCCTGCCTTGCGGCCGACGGCAAGCTCGCACCGGGGGCCGTGTGGAAGCAGGCCAGCGTGATCGGCAGCGTGTTCGAGGCCCGCTACGCGATGGACGGCGACAAGGTCATTCCCACGCTGCGCGGCCGCGCGCACATCAGCGCCGAAGCCACGTTGCTGATCGAAGACGAAGACCCCTTCGGCTGGGGCATCCGGCGCTGACGCCGGGCTGCTCGGCATGGACGCGGACGTCATCGTCATCGGCGCCGGCATCGTCGGCGCGGCCTGCGCGCAGGCGCTGGCGCAAAAGGGCGCGCGGGTGCTGGTGCTCGATGCGCGCCTGGGCGGCGCCACCGGCGCAGGCATGGGCCACCTCGTGGTGATGGACGACAACCCGGCCGAGCTTGAACTGAGCCGCGATTCGGTGGCGCGCTGGCGCGCGCTGGCCCCGCGCATGGGCGAGGACTGCGCTTACAGCCCCTGCGGCACGCTGTGGATCGCCGCCAACGACGAAGAGATGGCCGAGGCCGAGCGCAAGCAGCAGCGGCTGAGTGCGCACGGCATCGACAGCCGCCTGCTCAGTGGGCACGAACTGGCAAGCGCCGAACCCGCGCTGCGCAAGGGCCTTGCGGGCGCGCTCGACGTGCCGGGCGACGGCATTCTGTATGCGCCGAATGCGGCGCGCTGGATGCTCGCCCAGGAAGCGAAATCGGTCCGCATCGAGCACGCCAGGGTCGAGGCCATCGAAGACAACGGCACGCTGCGCCTGGCCGACGGCAACCGCCGCAGCGCGCCGCGGGTGGTGCTGGCCAACGGCATGCAGGCGACGTCGCTGTGCCCGGAACTGCCGATACGCCCCAAGAAGGGCCACCTGCTCATCACCGACCGGTACCCGGGCACGGTGCACCACCAGCTCGTCGAGCTCGGCTACGTGACCAGCGCGCACCACAGCGACGGCGACTCGGTGGCCTTCAACGTGCAGCCGCGGCCGACGGGGCAACTGCTGGTCGGCTCGTCGCGCCAGTTCGACACGACGGACCCGGCGGTCGAGGCGCCGATGCTGGCGCGCATGCTGCAGCGCACGCTCGATTACCTGCCGGGCCTCGCGAACCTGAACGCCGTGCGCGCATGGACCGGCCTGCGCGCCGCATCGCCCGACGGCCTGCCGCTGCTGGGCAGGCACCCATGGCGCGAGAGGCTCTGGCTCGCCGTCGGGCACGAAGGCCTGGGCGTGACCACCGCGCCGGGCAGCGCGCATCTGCTGGCCGCGCTGATGACCGGCACAACGCCCGATGTCGATGCGGCGCCGTATGCGCCGCGCGGGCTGAGGGAGATCGGATGAACGCCCACACCTTGTTGCACATCGACGGCCACCTGGTGCGCGTGCAGGCGGGCAGCTCGGTGGCGGCTGCGCTGTGCGTGGCCGGCGGCATGGGCGTGGCGCGCACCTCGGTCACCGGCCAGCCGCGCGCGCCGTTCTGCGGCATGGGCGTGTGCCAGGAATGCCGTGTGTGGGTCGACGGCCGGCGCAGGCTGGCGTGCCAGACGGTGTGCGCCGAAGGCATGCGCGTGGAGACCACGGAATGAGCGGCATCGCTGGCGAACACTGCGATGTGCTGGTCGTCGGCGCGGGCCCGGCCGGCATGGCTGCGGCGGTGGCGGCTGCGAAGAGCGGTGCATCGGTCGTCGTCATCGACGACAACCCCGCGCCCGGCGGACAGATCTGGCGCGACGGCCCCGGTGCGGCGCTTCCGCCTGCCGCGAACCGATGGCGCGATGCGCTCGCACGCCACGCCAACATCCGCGTGCGCAGCGGCACGCGCGTCGTGGCCGTGTCCGCCGCCCATGAACTGTTGCTGGAGGACGCCGAGGGCGCCGCGCGCATGCAGTGGACGAAGCTCATCCTGTGCACTGGCGCGCGCGAGCTGCTGCTGCCCTTCCCCGGCTGGACGCTGCCCGGCGTGACGGGCGCAGGCGGTCTGCAGGCGCTCGTCAAGGCGGGCATGCCGGTGGAGGGCGAGCGCATCGTCATCGCGGGCAGCGGGCCCTTGCTGCTGGCCGCCGCGGCGACGGCGCGCGCGGCCGGTGCGAAGGTGCTGCGCATCGCCGAGCAGGCCTCGTTCGCATCGGTCGCGCGCTTCGGAGCCAGCCTTGTGCGCTGGCCCGGCAAGGCGGCGCAGGCCGTGACGCTGGCAAAGGCGCAGTACCGCACCGCGTCGCGCATCGTGTCGGTGCAGGGCACGGCGCAGGTCGAATCGGTCCGGCTCAGGCAGGGCGGCCGCGAAGTCGAGATCGCCTGCGAGCGCGTGGCCTGCGGCTTCGGCCTCGTGCCGAACACGCAACTGGGCCAGTTGCTCGGCTGCGTGCTCGGCGCACACGGCCTGTCGGTCGATGCATTGCAAGCCACGGGCGTCGCGGGCATCTACGCCGCCGGCGAGTGCACGGGCTTCGGCGGCAGCGAACGCGCGCTGGCCCAGGGCCGCATCGCCGGCCATGCCGCCGTCGGCAACGAAGCCGAGGCCAAGGCACACCAGGGCGAACGCGCCAGGTGGGATGCCTTTGCCGCGCAGCTGCACCGCAGCTTCGCGCTGGCACCGGACCTGCGCACGATGCCGCAGCCCGACACGCTCGTGTGCCGCTGCGAAGACGTGCCGTTGTCCGCGCTCTCGGCAAGCACCGGCTGGACCGACGCCAAGCTGCACCGACGCTGCGGCATGGGCGCCTGCCAGGGCCGCGTCTGCGGCGATGCGGCGCAGTTCCTCTTCGGCTGGACGCCCCCCGTGCCGCGCCCGCCCTTGTCGCCGGTCCGCATCGCGACACTGGCCGCGCTCGCCGGGCCGGGCGACCCTCGACAATGACGCCGCCGCATCCGCAGAACCACCCCATGGCCGCCCCGACCCCCGACTCCCGCCCTCTTCCCAAGCGCCGTGCCGCCGACGTGGCCTACGACGCCATCGAGGCGCTGCTGTCGACCCTGCAGATCCAGCCCGGCAGCCAGGTCGTGGAGGCCGAACTGGCCGAGCGCACGGGCCTGGGCCGCACGCCGGTGCGCGAGGCGCTGATGCGCATGGTGTCCATCGGGCTCATCGTGCAGCAGCCGCGCCGGGGCCTGCTGGTGTCGGCCATCGACCTGGCGGACCACCTCGACGTGATCCAGACCCGGCGCGTGCTCGAACGGCTGGTGGCCGCTTGCTCGGCGCGCCGCGCCACCGCGCTGCAGCGCGAGCAGATCGTGCAGTGCGCGCAGGCGATGGTCGAGGCGGCGGGCCGCGGCGACCTGACCGACTACATGCGCGCCGACCATGCGCTCGACCTCGTCAACCACCAGGCCAGCCACAACGACTCGGCGGTGCATGCGGTGGTGCCGCTGATCGTGCAGTGCCGGCGCTTCTGGTACGCCTACCAGCACGAGGGCGAGATCGTCGAAGGGGCCAACGCGCACCTCGAACTGGCTCAGGGCATTGCCACCGGCGACGAAGCCGCCGCCGTCGCAGGCGCCGAACGGCTGATGGACTACCTCGAGGTCTTCGCGCGCAAGATCATCGACAAGTAGGCCCTGCGGCCCCTGTCCGTACCCCGGGGAATTCCGCGTGTGCCGCCGGGGCTGCCCGCGCATACTGAAACGCATGGCCGCCGCCCCCCGTGCCCAACCCGAAGACTTCTTCACCGCCGACGAGTGGCGCGCGCTCACCGCGCGTTCGTCGTGGAAGGGGCTGTGGCTGGTGGCGCATTGCTGGGGCACCATCGGCGCGGCGATGCTCGTGGGCATCGTGTGGCCGTGGACCGTGCCGCTCATGGTGCCGATCGTGGGCGCGCGGCAGCTGGGCCTGTTCATCCTCATGCACGACGCGGCGCATGCGGGGCTGCACCGCAACCGCAAGGTCAACGACTGGGTCGGCCACTGGCTGTGCTCGTCGTCGCTGCGCGACTACCGGCCCTATCACCTGCAGCACCACCGCTTCGTGCAGCAGACCGAGGACCCCGACCTGGTGCTGTCGGCGCCCTTCCCGATCACGCGCGCCTCGATGTGGCGCAAGGTGGCGCGCGACCTGAGCGGGCAGACGTTCTACAAGCAGCGCTTCGGGCACATCGCACAGGGCATCCGCGAACGGGCGCCGGGTGAATCGGCGCTGAAGGCGTTCGGCCGGGAGCTTGCGAAGGACAGGCGCTTCCTCCTCGCCAACGGCCTCGGCTTCCTGGCCTTCGCGCTGGCGGGCTACGGGTGGGCATGGCTGCTGATGTGGCTGCTGCCGATGGCCACCTGGCTGCCGCTGGTGAGCCGCGTGCGCAACATCGCCGAGCATGCGCTGGTCGCGCAGAACGAATCCGACCCGCTGCGCCAAGCCCGCACCACGCATGCCGGCTGGCTCGAGCGCCTGCTGGTGGCGCCCTACTGGGTCAACTACCACTGCGAGCACCACATGTTCACCAGCCTGCCCTGCTGGGCGCTGCCGAAGGCGCACCGCCTGCTGCAACGTCAGGGTGCGACTGTGCGGATGGAGGTGCAGCCTGGGTACCTGAGCCTGCTGAGGCGGGCCACGTCAACGGCCGCTCAGCCCGCCTGACGCGGCGGCGGCGGTACCCGCAGGCTCTGTCAGTCTTCGCTCGGCGCGGGTTCCGGCTCGGGCGCTTGCCATCCTGGCCAGCCCAGCAGCTCGGCCAGCCGCTGCACGATCCACGTGGCCTCGGCCGCGGACACGCCCGACTCGGCTGTCGCCAGCCCGGCGTGGATGCGCCGCAGGATCTCGTTTTCGACGGGCACCTCGGTGTGGTGCTGGATCTGCGCGTGGCCCACGAGGTGGCTGGCGAGGTCTTCGCAGATCTCGTAGCGCGCGCGCACCACGGCGATCGGCTCGCTCAGGCGCTGGCGCGCGTCGCTGTACACCGCGAAGAACGAGGGCGGAATGAAGATCTGGTTGTCGTCGGACATGGCGGTTTTTTCAGAGGCCCCAATGACAAAACGCGCCCAGGGGCGCGTTCGTCGTGGCTCGTGGGAGCCATGGGTGCTGGATCAGCCGCCCTTCTTGGGACGCTTGCCGGGGTTCTTCTTGCTGCGCGTTGCGGTGCCGCGTTCGAGGCTGACCTTCTGGCCGCCACCGGAGCGAGGCGCGGTGTAGCCGGGCAGCGGCGTCGGCTTGGGGGTGGCAACGCGTTCGGCTTCGGTACGGAATGTCTTGGGCATGAAAAGCTCGGGTAAAAGTAATGAATGTTCGAGGCGCAATTAGGCCACATTCAAGGATTTCACATGCCAATAACCGAAACAGCCAGCGGTGTCGAGGGTCCGCGCTTCGTTTCGGGGTCGCTGCTGCGCCACGTCTGCGTCATGGCGGGCACCGGCGCCATCTGCCTGATCGCGGTGTTCGCGGTCGACCTGATCAACCTGTTCTACATCTCGCTGCTCGGCGAGAAGGAGACGGCCGCCGCCGTCGGCTTCGCGGGCGTGGTGGGCTTCTTTCATGCGTCGCTGTGCATCGGGCTGACCATCGGCATCGCGGCGGTGGTGTCGCGCACGGTGGGCGCGGGCCGCCTGGCCGATGCGCGGCGCATCGGCACGTCGAGCCTGGTGCTGATGGCGGTGCTGACGGTCGTGGTGGGCTCGGGCACGGCCTTCTTCCTGCACCCGGCCCTGCAGGCGCTGGGGGCCCAGGGCGAGACCGCGCGGCTGGCGCAGCGCTACCTGTCGGTGACGGTGCACACGTTGCCGCTGCTGGGCATCGGCATGGCCTGCTCGGCGCTGCTGCGTTCGGTCGGCGATGCGCGCCGCTCGATGACGGTGACGCTCGCGGCGGCCTTCGTGACGGCGGTGCTCGACCCGATATTGATCTTCGGCTTCGGCCTGGGGCTCGACGGCGCGGCCATCAGCGCGGTGGTCTCGCGCCTGGTGCTGGCGGCCATCGGGCTGCACGGCGTGATGGTCACGCACCGCATGCTCGGGCGCTTCGACGCGTCGCGCCTGGGCGGCGATGCGCGCGCGCTCGGCACGGTGGCCGGGCCCGCGGTGCTGACCAACCTGGCCACGCCGGTGGGCGCGGCCTTCGTCACGCACGCGGTGGCGCAGTTCGGCCCCTCGGCGGTGGCGGGCGCGGCCACCATCGACCGGCTCACGCCGGTGGCATTCGGCCTGGTCTATGCGTTGAGCGGCGCGGTCGGGCCGATCCTGGCGCAGAACCTGGGCGCGGGGCAGTACAGGCGCGTGCAGGAGGGCTTGCGCGACAGCCTGCTGTTCATGGTGGTGTCGGTGGCCGCGGCGTGGCTGGTGCTGGCGCTGGGCCAGGGCATTCTGATTCGCGCGTTCTCGGCCGAAGGCCTGGCGGCGGAGCTGATCTCGCTGTTCTGCAGCTGGCTGGCGCCCAGCTTCTTCTTCGCGGGCGGGTTGTTCGTGGCGAATGCGTCGTTCAACAACCTGGGGCATCCGCTGCTGTCGACCGCGTTCAACTGGGGGCGCGCCACGATGGGGACGATTCCCTTCGCCTGGTGGGGCTCGCACCACGGCGCGGCCGGCGTGCTGGTCGGGCAGGCGGTGGGCTCGTCGCTGTTCGGGTTGTTCGCCGTGGTGGTGGCGTTCCGGCTGGCCGCGAAGCTGGCGCGGCAGCAAGCGCCCGATTCGGCGCCTGTGCCGGTGCTCGACGCGCCGGTGGCGCCGACCTCGGCGCACGGGGAGGCTGCGGCGCTCGCCACGCCGCAGCCTGGGGCGCTTACTCGCCCAGGTCCTGCAGCGTCAGCAGCCGAACCCTGACCGACTTGCCCTTCACGCGCCCGCTCGAGAGCTTGCGCACGGCTTCTTCGGCAATGGCGCGGTCGACTGCCACATAGGTCGAGAACTCGTTGACGTTGATCTTGCCGACCTGGTCCTTGGCGTAGCCGCAGTCGCCCGTGAGCGCGCCCAGCACGTCGCCGGCGCGGATCTTTTCCTTGCGCCCGCCCACGATCTGCAGCGTCGCCATGGGCGGCTTCATCGGCTCGCCCTTGCCCGGCGTGAGCTCGGCCAGGTCGTGCCATTCCGATTCGCGGCCCTGCAGCTGCTCGATCTTTCCGACGTGGCCCATCTCGTTCATGCTGGCCAGGTTGAGCGCCAGGCCTTCCGAGCCGCCCTGCTGGCCCACGCGGCCGGTGCGCCCGACGCGGTGGATGTGGATTTCGGAGTCGGGCGTCACGTCGACGTTGATCACCGCTTCGAGCTGCGAGATGTCCAGGCCGCGCGCGGCCACGTCGGTGGCCACCAGCACGGAGCAGCTGCGGTTGGAGAACTGCACCAGCACCTGGTCGCGCTCGCGCTGCTCCAGCTCGCCGAACAGCGCCAGCGCGCTGAAGCCCTGCGCCTGCAGCACCTCGACCAGGTCGCGGCACTGCTGCTTGGTGTTGCAGAAGGCCAGCGTGCTGACGGGGCGGAAATGGTCGAGCAGCAGGCTCACGGTGTGCAGCCGTTCGCTGTCCTTGACCTGGTACCAGCGCTGGCGGATCTTGCTGCCTTCATGCTGCGCCTGCACCGTGATCTGCTCGGGGTTCTTCATGAACTGCTGCGCGAGCTTGGCGATGCCTTCGGGGTAGGTGGCCGAGAACAGCAGCGTCTGGCGTTCCTTGGGGCACTGGCGCGCCACCTTCACGATGTCTTCGAAGAAGCCCATGTCCAGCATGCGGTCGGCTTCGTCGAGCACCAGCGTGTTGAGCGCCGACAGGTCGAGGTTGCCGCGCTCCAGGTGGTCCATCAGCCGCCCGGGCGTGCCGACCACGATGTGGGCGCCGTGCTCCAGGCTGGCGATCTGCCCGCGCAGCGCGACGCCGCCGCACAGCGTGACGACCTTGATGTTCTCTTCCGCGCGCGCCAGGCGGCGGATTTCGGTCGTGACCTGGTCGGCCAGTTCGCGCGTGGGGCACAGCACCATCGCCTGCACGGCGAAGCGGCGCGGGTTCAGGTTGGAGAGCAGCGCCAGGGCGAAGGCGGCGGTCTTGCCGCTGCCGGTCTTGGCCTGGGCGATCAGGTCCTTGCCGAGCAGTGCCGGCGGCAGGCTGGCGGCCTGGATCGGCGTCATCTGCGTGTAGCCGAGCTGCGTGAGGTTGGCCAGCATCTGGGGCGAGAGCGCCAGCGCGGCGAAGCCGTGGTCGGCAGGGGCCTGGGCTTGCGGGCCGCCGGCTGTGGGAGTGGGTGTGGTCATCGTTCAGCAGCCGTGGTCCATGAAAGACAAAAAGCCTTGCCGGCGCCCTTCGCGGGGCGCCGCAAGGCCTTTCGTGCGTCGCGGATCAGCGGCGGGGAGAGTTGTTGCCGCCGGAGGTCGGCGGCGGGCCGCGACGTTCCAGGTGACGGAAGGTGATACGGCCCTTGGTCAGGTCGTAGGGCGAGAGCTCGAGCGACACCTTGTCGCCCGCCAGGATGCGGATGTGGTGCTTGCGCATCTTGCCGCCGCTGTAGGCGATCAGTTGATGGCCGTTGTCCAGCGTGACGCGGTAGCGCGAATCGGGCAGCACTTCGGTCACTGCGCCGTTCATTTCGATCAGTTCTTCCTTGGGCATGGGTGATTACCTCTGAATCGTTCGATGTGTGTTGGAAATGGAATTGGGCGTGATTGTTTCAGCCTGCGCAGGGCAGCGCGAGCGGGGCATTGCGCGGGGCGCGTTCGCGCACCCAGCCCAGGCCCTGGTCGACGGCGTAGCCGACGGCGGCGGCGTGGCTGGCAAAGCGCGGCGTGAAGCGCATCACGCGGTCGTGCATGCCGCTGCCGTGGCCGGAGCGGATCGAGACGGAGGCAGCGTAGTTGCCGTCGTCCTGGTGTCGAATGAGCGGGGAAACAAGGTACTTGCCCACCGCGATACTGTGTTGAATGATGTCCATGAAGCCTTGGCACAGCGCGCAGATGTGGAGCGCGAAATGCCTGAAAAATGATTGAAAACGGGCGTGGGCCGGCCGGAACGGCGCGGCGGACGCGCTATTCGCTTCAACATGAACGAAGGCAGTGGTGGCAATCATGGGCGCCCGGTCTGGCGCTCCAACACACTGTGCAAGCCGGCTTGGGAATGAGAGGCCTGTAGATCCAAGGGACGATGCAGGTCAGCCGGCGGTATTGACGAAATTCTTCGTCGTGGTATCGAAACGAACCCGACATTATAGCTTGCGGGGCGTGACGGCTGCTTGTCTTAATTACAACGATCCCATGAAAAAGGCCCCGAAGGGCCGTTGATCAGGCGCTGCTAGCTATCAAAAGCATAGCGTTCAGTGGAGGAACAGACCATGTGCGCTGCGCGGGCCACCCGCAGGCGTTCGAGCGCACGCTTTGCCGAAGCGCTCCTACAGCCGCCCGCAGCGCCGGTGCGCTCAATCGCGCCATGAACACGACCACGACGCTCTCCGCCGCCCCCGTCCGCTACGACCCCGCCGTGGAGACCTTCCGCGACGACGAGGCCCAGACGCAGACGGACCTTGTCGCCACCCTCGTCGACATGGAGAAGACCATGGCCGACCACACCGGCCATGCCATGCGCGCCGTGCACGCCAAGAGTCACGGCCTGCTGCGTGGCGAGTTGCGCGTGCTCGACGGCCTGCCCGAGCCGCTGGCACAGGGCCTCTTCGCGGCGGCGCGCCGCTTCCCAGTGGTGATGCGGCTGTCGACGCCGCCCGCGGAAGTGCTCGACGACCGCGTCTCGCTGCCGCGCGGCATGGCCGTGAAGGTGCTCGACGTGGAGGGCGCGCGCGTCGAGGGCTCCGAGGACCAAAGCACGCAGGACTTTCTCTTCGTCGACGGCCCGGTCTTCGCCGCGCCCGACGCCAAGGGCTTCCTGCGCAGCCTGAAGCTGCTCGCCAGCACCACCGACAAGGCGCCCAACGCCAAGCGGGTGCTGTCCAGTGTGCTGCAGGGCGTGGAAAAAGCGGTCGAGGCGGTCGGTGGCAAGAGCGGCACGCTCATCGCCATGGGCGGCCACCCGGAGACGCATCCGCTCGGCGCCACCTTCTTCACGCAGGTGCCGCTGCGCTACGGCAACTACATCGCCAAGCTGCAGCTGGTGCCGGTGTCGCCCGCGCTGCAGGCGCTGGAGAACGCGCCCATCGACCTGACCGACAAGCCCGACGGCACGCGCGAGGCCGTCGCCGACTTCATGCGCCAGCAGCCGGCGGTGTGGGAACTGCGCGCGCAGCTGTGCGTGGACCTCGAACGCATGCCCATCGAAGACGCCTCGGTCGAGTGGTCGCAAGAGCTCAGCCCGTTCATTGCGGTCGCGCGCATCGCGGCCGATCCGCAGGAGGTCTGGAGCGAGACGCTGGCGCGCGAGTTCGACGACGGCATGGCCTTCAACCCCTGGCACGCGCTGGCCGCACATCGCCCGCTGGGCAACGTGATGCGCGCGCGCAAGGTGGCGTATGCGGCGTCGTCCAGCTTCCGCAGCGAGCGCAACGGTTGCCCGATGCACCGCTGAGATTTGGCAGCCGCTTCAGCCGATGCCCAGCATCCGCTGGTTCGCCGCCACATCGACGCTGCCCGCCGCGAAGTCGTCGAACGCCCGGTCCGCCACGCGGATGATGTGATCGGCGATGAACGTGGCGCCTTCGCGCGCCCCGTCTTCCGGATGCTTGATGCAGCACTCCCACTCCAGCACCGCCCAGCCCGGAAAGTCGTACTGCGCCATCTTCGAGAAGATGGCCTTGAAGTTCACCTGCCCGTCGCCCAGCGAGCGGAATCGCCCGGCGCGGTTGATCCAGCTCTGGAAGCCGCCGTACACGCCCTGCTTGCCGCTGGGGTTGAACTCGGCGTCCTTCACATGAAAGATCTTGATGCGCTCGTGGTAGTGGTCGATGTAGGCCAGGTAGTCGAGCTGCTGCAGCAGGAAATGGCTCGGGTCGTACAGCAGGCAGGCGCGCGGGTGGTTGTTCACGCGCTCCAGGAACATCTCGTAGCTCACACCGTCGTGCAGGTCTTCGCCGGGGTGAATTTCGTAACCCACGTCCACGCCCGCGGCGTCGAAGGCGTCGAGGATCGGACGCCAGCGGCGCGCCAGTTCGTCGAAGGCCTCTTCGATGAGCCCCGGCGGGCGCGGCGGCCACGAGTACAGGTACGGCCAGGCCAGCGCACCCGAGAAGGTCGCGTGCGCCTTGAGGCCGAGGTTGGCGGAAGCCTTCGCCGCGAAGTGCAACTGCTCCACCGCCCACTGCTGGCGCCGCACCGGGTCGCCGCGCACCTCGGGCGCCGCGAAGCCGTCGAAGCCCGCGTCGTAGGCCGGGTGCACCGCCACCAGCTGGCCTTGCAGATGGGTCGAAAGCTCGGTGATCTGCAGCCCGTGCGTAGCGAGCGTGCCCGTCACCTCGTCGCAGTAGGTCTTGCTCTGCGCGGCTTTCTTCAGGTCGAACAGGCGTGCGTCCCAGCTGGGAATCTGCACGCCCTTGTAGCCGAGGCCGGCCGCCCATTTGGCAATGCCGTCGAGCGTGTTGAACGGGGCGGTGTCTCCGGCGAACTGGGCCAGAAAAATGGCGGGGCCCTGGATGGTTTTCATCGGCTTGTCTTCCTTATGCGTTGGGGCAGCGTTGAAAGCATACTTGGCGTGTCGTCCGACCCCGTGCGAGAGGCCAACGAGCCACAATGGATTTTCCTTTTCGCACCCCTCGTCCGGTTCGCACCGTCGACAGTCCCGCGATGACACAACCTGTTTCCGCCCGGCTCAAGATCGGCCTGTCCGCCTGCTTCTCGCATGCCGACCCGGCCCGCTCGCTCTTCACCAACAAGACGCTGCAGTACGTCGAGCAATCGATCGCGCACTGGCTCATGTCCGCCGGCGCCATGGTGGTGATGGTGCCCTGCCCCACCGGCGAGACCGCGCGCGGCGACACCAAGCTGTCGCACTACGCCGAATGGCTCGACGGCGTGGTGATGCACGGCGGCGCCGACGTGTGGCCCGGCAGCTACGGCGAAGTGCCGCTCAAGGATGCGTGGATCGGCGACCAGATCCGCGACCTCTACGACCTGGCGCTGGTCGAGGCCTTCGAGCAGGCCGGCAAGCCCATCTTCGGCGTGTGCCGCGGGCTGCAGCTCATCAACGTGGCCTTCGGCGGCACGCTCTACCAGGACATCGAGGCGCAGCACGACGGCGGGCTGCGCCACCGCGACCCGGTGACCTACGACCAGAACTTCCACCAGATCGAGGTGGTGGAGGGCACGCGCCTGTCCAAGCTGTTTCCCGACATCAGGACGGCGCGCGTCAACAGCATTCACCACCAGGGGGTGAAGGACATCGCGCCCGGCTTCGACATCGAGGCCTGGAGCCTGCCCGACCGCGTGCCCGAGGCCATCCGCCGCCGGCCGGACCGGGGCCGCAGCTACATCGCCGCCACCCAGTGGCACCCCGAGTTCCACAAGTACGGCAGCAACGAGACGGTCGACGACACGCCCATCCTCCACGACTTCCTGTGGGCCTGCGCCACCGCCAAGGTCGCGCCGCGCTCGTCGCTTCGCTCCAACACCGGCAAGATCCGCGACCGCGCGGCGCGGATGCTGCAGCGCGCGCTGCTCAGGCGCTGACAGCGCCGCTTCGCCCTTCGCCGTCTCAGTGCCAGGCGGAGCGCACCAGCGCGCCCGGGTCGCTGGTGCCGGCGCTGATGCCCGTCACCGCGCCCCAGTCGGGGTCGAAGCGGCTGGACACGAACGCGGCCGAGGCCTGCGCGCTCGCGTGTTCCAGCATCAGGCAGGCCTGCGTCGAGAGCACCAGCCGCTGCGTGAAGCGGCGTGCCTGGCGCTCCAGGTCCTGCGGCGGCAGCTGCACCATCCGGCGCACGGCCTGCAGTTCGGCCAGCAGGCGCGGCTCGCCGGCCGCAATGCCCTGCAACTGGTCGAGCACCAGGTGCACGTCGTCTGGGTTGCGCGAGACGGCGCGCAGCACATCGAGGCACATCACGTTGCCCGAGCCTTCCCAGATCGAGTTGACCGGCGCCTCGCGGAACAGGCGGCCCATCGGCGCGTCTTCCACGTAGCCGTTGCCGCCGAACACTTCCATGGCTTCGCCGGTGAGCGCCACCGCGCGCTTGCAGTTCCAGAACTTGGCCGCGGGCGTGAGCAGGCGGCGCCAGGCCGTGTCGATCGGCGCTGCGGAGCCGAAGCGCGAGGCCAGGCCCATCGCCAGCAGCGTGGCGCCTTCGGACTCCAGCGCCATGTCGCCCAGCAGCTCGGTCATCACCGGCTGGTCGACCAGCGCCTTGCCGAACGCGTAGCGGTTGCGCGTGTAGTGCAGCGCCTGCGCGAAGGCCTGGCGCATGAAGCCGGCGCTGGACAGCGCGCAATCGAGCCGGGTGACGGTCGCCATCTCGATGATGGTCGGGATGCCGCGGCCCTCGTCGCCCACCCGCACGCCCCAGGCCTCCTTGAACTCCACCTCGCTGCTGGCGTTGGAGCGGTTGCCCACCTTGTCCTTCAGGCGCTGGATGTGAACGGGGTTCCTGCTGCCGTCGGGCCGCCAGCGCGGCACGAAGAAGCACGACGCGCCGTGTTCGTCGGTCCTGGCCAGCACCAGGTGGCCGTCGCACATCGGCGCCGAGAAGAACCACTTGTGGCCGGTGATGAGGAATTCTTCGCCCCACGGGCCACTTGCCATGCTCCCCACGGGCACCGCGCGCGTGGTGTTGCTGCGCACGTCGCTGCCGCCCTGCTTCTCGGTCATGCCCATGCCGACGGTCATCGAGGCCTTGCCCTCGAGCGGGATGTCGCGCGGGTCGTGTTCGTTGGAGGCAAGCTTGTCGCGCATGGCCGCGTACAGCGCCGCGTTGCGCCGCATCACCGGGATGCAGGCCTTGGTCATGGTGGTCGGGCAGGTCGAGCCCGACTCGATCTGGCTGTGCATGTACAGCGACGCGCCGTAGCCCACCCAGGCCGAGGGCCGCTCGTCGAAGAACGGCAGGTTGGCGATGCCGTTGCGCCGCGCGATGGTCATCATGGTGTGCCAGGCGGGGTGGAACTCCACCTGGTCGATGCGCTCGCCGATGCGCGAGTGCGTGTGCAGTTCCGGCTCGTGGCGGTTGGCTTTCTCTGCGGCGCGCAGCGTGGCTTCGGCGCCGTACTCCGCGCCCTGGCGCACCAGTTCGGCGTCGCGCCATTCGGCACCGCCGCGTGCCACCGCGCCGCGGAGCGCGGGGTCGCTGGTGTAGACGTTGTAGTCCTTCAGTTCGGGGACCTGGTTGTCGGGGTGGATGCCGGTGGCGGTGGTCATGGGTGTCTCCTTGTATCGGCTGTGTCGGAGAAGAAGCTCCGGAAAGGTTCAGGCCGCGCCCTTTCGCGCAAGGCCACTGCAGAATCCGTTCGATGGGTTCGAAAATTCTAGGAACAACACGCCCGCAGGGTGTTCGGGTTCGGTGCGCATGACAAGCCCTCGCGCCGCGGCCGCCGCCCCGAGGAGAAAGCCGCGCCAGTCCCGCGCGCGCCACACCTCGCAGGCGTTGCAGGAGGCCTTTGTTCGGCTTTGGGTCGAGAAGGGCTACGCGGCAGTCACCATCCGCGAGATCGCGGCCGTGGCCGGCACGGGGCTCGGCAGCTTCTACGAGTACTTCGAGAACAAGGACGACCTCGCGCGCGTGTGCCTGCACCTGCGCTCCAAGGCGCTGCTGCTGGGCATGCGCGCGGCGGTCGCGGCGCATGCGGGCCGGCCGCTGCGCGACATCGTGGACGCGGTGATCGATGCGCAGCTCGACGCCCATCGCGAGCAGCCGCTGGCCTGGGGTGCGCACTATCTGCTGGAGCGCCATCTCTCCAGCCCCGAGGCCTACCGAAAGATGTACGACCGCTTCGTGGGCGAGTGGGTGGGTGCGCTCGACGCCGCCTGCGACCTGGCGGCCGACGGCTGCAAGAAAGGCATCGAGAAGAAGGAGATGGCCCGCGTGTGCCAGACCCTCCTCTACGGCCTGGTGGCGCACGCGCACATCGGCACCGGCGGGCGGCCCGACCTGCAGGCGCTGTCACGGCAGCTGCGTGGCGCGCTGCACGGCTACCTGGCCGGGGTGACCTGAGCGGCCGGGCTTGTCAGCGCGACTTGTTCGTCGTGTTGCTCACGCCGGCGTCGATGGTGCCGAACACCGTGATGCCGCTGCCGCCGGTCGCGCCCGATGCGTTCGCGCCGCTGCCGGCCGACCCCGTGCCCGCGCAGCCCGACCCCAGCGCGCCCATGGCGATCACGAACACGGCTGAAATGAATGGCTTCACTGGAAACTCCAAGAGAGAGTGGATGGACACGACCGGTTCACTATAGGCCGCGCGGCGGCCCGCCCTGTCGCAACAAGCCCGCCAGCGGCAGGGTTGTTGTGACGGCGCCGGTTTCACCGCCGCGGGTCGGTGGCCAGCAGCATCTCGACCATCGACTGCAGGTGCGCCTGCAGCCGCGCCGCACCGGCTTCGTCCAGCGCCAGCGTGGCCTCGTCCATGTAGAGCTTGCGGTTGATCTCCACCTGGATGCTGTGCCGGTTCGCCGCCGGATTGCCGTTGCGGCGCACCAGCTCCACCCCCTTGTAGGGGTGGTTGTAGTCCACGCTGTAGCCCAGGTCGCGCAGGTGCTCGCAGATCTTGCGCGACAGCGCCGGGTCGGCCGTGCTGCCGTCGCGGTCGCCGATCACGAAGTCGGCATGCGCCAGGCCCGGAAAGTCGGTCGCGTGGCTGGCCGCGATGGCCGGCATCGAGTGGCAGTTGATGTGGATGGCGTAGCCGTGGCGCGCATGCGCCTCGTCCACCGCCTGCGCCACGGCCGCGTGGTACGGGCGCCAGCAGCTGTCGATGCGCCGGCGCACCTCGTCGACCGGCAACTGCCGGTCGTAGATCGGCAGGCCCTCGTCGGTGAGCTTCCAGATCAGGCCCTTGCCCAGGCGCACCTTCGACAGCACGCGCGGGTCGGTGGAGACCGGGTCGGTCCATTCGCCGTCGAGCATCGTGGTGTCGATCTCGGTCGTGTCGCGGTTGGCGTCGAGGTAGCTGCGCGGAAAGTGCGCCTCCACCCAGGCCGCGCCCAGTTCGGGCGCGAAGGCGTAGAGCTTCTCCACGTGCGTGTCCTCGGCCCGGCGCAGCGTCGCGAGTTCGCGCACCGTGCCGAAGTCCTCGGGGTAGACGGTGCCGCTGTGCGGGGAGTCCAGCACCAGCGGCGTGTGCCCGGCGACGCTGGTCACCTGGGCGCGGTTTTGAATCAGTTTCAGGACTGGATGCATAGGCAGGGGGCGGTCAGTCCAATCGGACGGGCGCGAATTCGGCCACCTTCTTCATCTTGTCGATCTCGCTGGCGATCTGCTTGGTGAACTGGGCCGGCGTGGTGCCCGAGGCGTACAGGCCCTGCAGCGCGAGGCGCTCGCGCACCGAGGCGTCCTTCAGCGCGGTGGCCACGGCCTGCTGCATGCGCAGCACCAGGTCGGCCGGGGTGCCGGCGGGCGCGATCATGCCGAACCACGACGGGTCGTTGTTCGCCGGGTAGCCGAGCTCGCCGTAGGTGGGCACGTCGGGCAGCACGTCGAGGCGGCCGCTCCAGGACACGGCCAGCGCCTTCAGCTTGCCCGACTTCACGTGCGGCAGCGACGAGGCCACCTGGTCGAAGTACACCGGCACTTCGCCCGCGAGCACGTCGTTGATGGCCGGGCCCGCACCGCGGTAGGGGATGTGCACCATCGAGGTTCCGGTGCTGCTCTTGAACAGCTCGCCCCACATGTGGCCGATGGTGCCGTTGCCCGGCGAGGCGTACGACACCTTGCCCGGGTTGGCCTTCAGGTACTTCACCAGTTCGGCGAAGTTGGCGACCGGCAGCTTGGCGGGGTTGATGACGATCACGCCCGGCGCCTTGACGATCTCGGTCACGGCGGTGAAGCCCTTGATCGGGTCGTACGGCAGCTTCTGGTACACGGCCGGGTTCACGCCGTGCGTGGACAGCGTGGCAATGCCGAAGGTCAGGCCGTCCGGCGTGGCGCGGGCCAGCTCGGCCATGCCGATGGAGCCGCCGGCGCCGGCGCGGTTGTCGATGACCACGGGCTGCTGCAGGATCTTGGCAATGGGCTCGCCGAGCACGCGGGCCGTGATGTCGGTGGCGCCGCCGGGCGGGAAGGGCACGACCAGACGGATCGGCTTGCCTTGGGCAAAGGATATTCCTGGAAGGATAGAAGCGGCAGCCAGCGTGGAAATGAAATGACGACGTTGCATGGGGTGTATTCCAATGTGCAGTAAGAGTGAAGAAGCGATTTGCCACCTCACTTGAAGCAAAGGATATACCCGCTAATATTCCGATTCAGAATGTTTTAATCGCGATCCTTCAAGGTCCTTCCCATGTCGCTGCGCCGTCTGAACCCTCCCCTGAATCTGCTGCGCGCCTTTTCGACCGTGGTGCGCTTCGGCGGCGTCTCGCGCGCGGCCGAGGCGCTGCATCTCACGCAGGGCGCCGTCAGCAAGCAGGTGCAGGAGCTCGAGCGCTGGATCGGCGCGCCGCTGTTCGAGCGCAGCCGCAAGCGCCTGGCACTCACGCCCGCCGGCGAGCGCTACGAGAAGGCGGTGCGCGCCACGCTCGCGCAGCTGGAGGCGGCCACGCTGGAACTCATCACCAGCGGCGACGGCGGTGGCGCGCTGCACCTGTCGACCCTGCCCACCTTCGGCGCCAAGTGGCTGATTCCGCGGCTGCCCGATTTCCAGCGCCTGCACCCGCAGATCACGCTGCATTTCGTGCCCTTCGTGCACGGCTACGACTTCGAGCGGCCCGAGCTCGACTGCGCCATTCTTTTCGGCGACGGCCACTGGCCCGGCGCCCGTTCGCACTACCTTGCGGGACAGGACGTGGCGCTGATCGCGCCGCGCGCGGCGCAGGCCGAGGTGGTCATCCAGTCGCCGCAGGACGTGGCGCGCTGCACGCTGCTGCGCCACGTGACGGTGCCCCAGTCGTGGCTGCAATGGAGCGAGGCGCACGGCGTGCGCGGGCTCGACCCGCTTGCCGGCCCGCAGTTCGACCAGTTCCAGACCATGATCCGCGCCGTGATGGTGGGCATGGGCGTGGCGCTGGTGCCGCGCTGCCTGGTGCAGGACGAGATCGCCTCGGGGCTCGTGGACGAGCCGCTGCCCGGCGGCGGCTACCGCGGCGGCCAGGGCTACTGGTTCTGCTACCCCGAAGGGCGGGGCCAGCTGGCCACGCTCGACCATTTCCGCAGCTGGCTGCTGGCCGAGGTCGACCGGGGCAAGGACGCGTTGACCGCAGCGCCGGCCTGACGGCGGCAAGGCGCGGCAGGACGCGGCAAGGGGCCCGCGCCCTGCCCTTGTCGTGGTTACTCGGGCTTGGCGCCCGAGGCCTTCACCGCCGCACCCCAGACCCCGATCTCGCTCGCCACGAAGCGGTCGAACTCGGCCGGCGTCGTGGGGGCGGGCTCCGAGCCGCGCTCGCGGATGAAGCGCGCCATCTGCTCGCCCTTCAGGATGTCGGTCACCTCGTGGTTCAGGCGCTCGACGATGTCCGCCGGCGTGCCGCGCGGCGCCATCAGGCCGAGCCAGCCCACGGCCTCGAAATTCGCGGTGCCCGGCACGCCGGTTTCGCGCACCGTGGGCACCTCGGGCAGCTGCGAGGAGCGCGTGGCCGAGGTCACGGCCAGCGCCACCGCCTTGCCCGACTTGATGTGCGGCAGCGCGGCCGTCACCGAATCGATCATCAACGGCACCTGGTTGCCCAGGAAGTCCGACTGCGCCGGCCCGCTGCCGCGGTACGGAATGTGCGTGATGAACACATGCGCCGCCGCCTTGTACATCTCGCCCGACAGGTGCTGCGTGCCACCGATGCCGGCGCTCGCGTAGCTCAGGCGCCCGGGCTCGGCCTTGGCGCGCGCGGTCAGGTCGGCCAGCGTGCGGATGCCGCTCTCGGGCGTGGCCAGGAACACCAGCGGCACCTTGGCGACCAGCGAGATGCCGACCAGGTACTTTCTGGGGTCGAAGCCCGGCTTGGCGTAGAGCGTCTGGTTCACCGCCATCGCGCTGCCCGCCACCACCAGCGTGTAGCCGTCGGGCGCCGAACGCACCACGAACTCGGTGCCGATGTTGCTGCCGGCGCCGGCCTTGTTGTCGATGATCACCGGCTGGCCCAGCCGCTTGCCGAGCTGCTCGGCCACCGCGCGGGCGAAGATGTCGGTGGCCTGCCCGGGCGGGAAGGGCACCACGAGCTTGATCGGCCTGTCGGGCCAGGCGGCGGCCTGCGCCGCGCCCGTGGCGGCCAGCAGCATCGCGGCCGCGGCCAGGGTGGCGAAGTGACGGCGCTGCATGCGGCTCACAGCGCCGAGAGGTGCTTGCCCACGATGCCCGCGAGTTCGAACATCGTCACCTGGTCCTTGCCGAACACCGGCTTCAACTTGGCGTCGGCATTGATCGCGCGCTTGTTGGTCGCGTCCTGCAGGCCGTTGGCCTTGATGTAGTCCCACAGCTTCTTGATGACCTCGGTGCGCGCCACCGGATCGGCGCCGATCACCGCGGCCAGCGAGTCGCTGGGCTTGAGGCCCGCGCCCGGCTTGCGGGGTGCCGCAGCCTTCTTCGCGGCCGGTGCCTTCTTGGCCGCGGGCGTCTTCTTCGCGGCCACCTTCTTGGCGGCAGCGGTCTTGGCCGCCGGCTTGCCGAAGGTCTTGCGCGGCGGGAACTTGCTTCCACCCTCGCGCGGCGCGAACTCGAAGGTCACCTTGCCCTCTTCGGCGTTCCACGTCAGGAAGGCCTTGAAGGCACGGCGCGTGCGCATGCTCACGAACTTGTCGAGCAGGTCGGTCTTGCCGGTGGCGAGCAGCTTTTCCATCTGCGCTCGCTCCACCGGCTGCTGCAGGATGATCTTGCCGGTCTTGAAGGTGCAGCTCGGCGTGGGCTGTGCGTTGGTGGGCACCGACTTTTCGCACACATAGTTGCTGCCGTGCTCGAACACCGGCGCGCCGCACACCGGGCACGGGCCCACGGTGTCCTGCTCGCTGAAGTCGACGATCTCGCCCGTGTCGGCGTTCTTGTCGTCGCCGAAGTCGAACTCCAGCTTCCAGTTCTTGGCCTCCTCGTCGTACTTGATGACGATCTCGGAGGTGAAGGGCCAGCCGGCCTTGGAGCGGAAGCCGTCGATCGGGCCGATGTGCTTGTCGCGCAGCAGCGCCTCGGCCTCGGCCACCTCGAAGGTGCGCCCGGCCGGCGACTTGCCGAACGAGAAGCCGCAGGCGTCCTCGCCCGTGCCGCTCTTGCCGGTGCAGGCATAGCGGCGGTAGTTTTCCTTCACCACGCCGCCGCAGTTGGGGCACGGCGTCTGCAGCGTCGAGTAGTCGCCCGGCACGGTGTCGCGGTCGTACTCCTTGGCCTTCTTCACGATGTGCTCGGTCATCGCGGCGATCTCGCGCATGAAGGCGTCGCGGCTGAGCGCACCCTTCTCCATCTGCGCGAGCTTGTATTCCCATTCACCGGTCAGCTCGGCCTTGGAGAGTTCCTCCACGCCCAGGCCGCGCAGCAGCGTCATGAGCTGGAACGCCTTGGCGGTGGGAATGAGCTCCCGGCCTTCGCGCAGCATGTATTTCTCGGCGATCAGGCCTTCGATGGTGGCCGCGCGCGTGGCGGGCGTGCCCAGGCCCTTCTCCTGCATGGCCTCGCGCAGTTCGTCGTCGTCGATGGTCTTGCCCGCGCCTTCCATGGCGCCGAGCAGCGTGGCTTCGGAGTAGCGCGCGGGTGGGCGTGTCTTCAGGCCCTTGATGTCGGCCGATTCGGTCTGCACGATCTCGCCCGGCTTCACCGGCACGAGGCGCTTGCCGTCCTTGTCGTCTTCCTTCTCGTCGTCCTGGGCTTCCTTGCCGTAGATCGCGAGCCAGCCCGGCTTGACCAGCACCTTGCCGTCGGTGCGGAACGGGTACTTCTTGCCGCCCTGCTCCACCGTGCTGATGCGCGTGGTCACCTGGTGCTCGGCACTCGGGAAGAACACCGACATGAAGCGGCGCACCACGAAGTCGTACAGCTTCTGCTCGGCGTCGCTCAGGCCGCTGGGGGCCTGCAGGGTCGGGATGATGGCAAAGTGATCCGACACCTTGGCGTTGTCGAAGATGCGCTTGTTGGGCTTGACGTAGTTGCCGTCGACCGCCTGCTTGGCGAACGGTGCCAGGTGCTTCATGCCGCTGTCGGCGAGCATGGCCATGGTGTCCTTGACCACCGGCAGATAGTCTTCCGGCAGCGCGCGCGAATCGGTACGCGGGTAGGTCAGCGCCTTGTGGCGTTCGTACAGGCTCTGCGCCAGCGCGAGCGTGGTCTTGGCGCTGAAGCCGAAGCGGCCGTTGGCCTCGCGCTGCAGCGAGGTCAGGTCGAACAGGCCCGGCGAGGCCTGCGTGGTGGGCTTGCTTTCTTCGGTGACCGTGGCGGGCTTGCCGCGCGCGGCGTTGGCGATGGCCAGCGCTTCCTGCTCGTTCCACACGCGGTCTGCGCGCTGCTCGGGGTCGGGCTCGCCGTTGGCCTGCAGCGGCGCGTTGGCCTTCTTCCAGTCGGGGTTGAACCACTTGCCGGGGTACTCGCCGGCCTCGGCGGCGAAGCTGCCGTGCACTTCCCAATAGTTGCGCGAGACGAACTTGCGGATCTGCTCCTCGCGCTCCACGACGACGGACAAGGTCGGCGTCTGCACGCGGCCCACGGTCGTGAGGAAGAAGCCGCCGTCGCGCGAATTGAACGCGGTCATGGCGCGCGTGCCGTTGATGCCCACCAGCCAGTCGGCCTCGGAGCGCGAGCGCGCGGCGTCGGCCAGGCCCTGCATCTGCTTTTCGGTGCGCAGCGCATCGAAACCTTCGCGGATGGCCTGCGGCGTCATCGACTGCAGCCACAGGCGCTTGACCGGCTTGTTCAGCCCGGTCTTGCCGCCGGCGTACTGCTCGATCAGGCGGAAGATCAGCTCGCCCTCGCGGCCCGCGTCGCAGGCGTTGATCAGCTGCGTCACGTCCTTGCGCTTGGCCTGCTTGACCACCGCGTTCAGGCGCGTCTTCGTCTTGTCGACCGGCTTGAGGTCGAAGTGCGGCGGAATCACGGGGAGGTTGGCAAAGCTCCACTTGCCCCGCTTCACGTCGAACTCCTCGGGCGCCTGGATTTCGACCAGGTGACCGACGGCGCTGGTCACGACGTAGCTGTCGTTCTCGAAATGCTCGTCATGTTTGTCGAATTTGCCGGCCACCGGCGTGAGGGCACGGACGATGTCCTGTGCCACCGACGGCTTTTCTGCGATTACCAACGTCTTTGTCATCTAAGGGCTCTCTATACTGTGCGGCTTCCCGCGTGCGCACGCGTACACGCGCATGTGTGCACATTCAAACTAACAGACTTCGGCAATGCCTTCCAAAACCCCCATTTCCGGCGGCCGCCGAATTCAGATGCGCCGCTCCGATGTCCACGGCAACGGCGTCTTCGCCGTGCAGGACCTGGCCGAAGGCGAAACGCTGATCGAATACAAGGGCGAAGTCATCAACTGGAAGGAGGCGCTGCGCCGCCATCCGCACGACCCCGCCCAGCCGAACCACACGTTCTACTTCCACATCGATGACGGACGTGTGATCGACGGCAACGTCAAGGGCAACGACGCACGCTGGATCAACCACTCGTGCGAACCGAACTGCGAGGCCGACGAAGTCGATGGGCGCGTTTATATCAAGGCGCTGCGCAACATCGCTGCAGGCGAAGAGCTCAATTACGACTACGGCCTGATCATCGACGAGCCTTACACGCCCAAGCTGCTATCGGAGTTTCCTTGCTGGTGCGGCTCGGAGCAGTGCCGCGGCACACTCTTGACACCCAAGGATGAGGACGAAGAAAAGAAAAAGAAGAAGAAAGCGAGGAAGAAGGCTGAAAAGAAAAAGGCCGAGAAGAAGGAAGCCAAGAAGGCCGACAAGAAAGCCGACAAGAAGGCTGAGAAAAAAGACGAGCAAAAGAAGTCCAAGAAGGACAAGTCCGACAAGGACTGAGCATGGGCAACACCACGGCTGCCTGGCACGAGGACCGGATCGCCGCTGCGGTGGCGCCGCTGCTGCCCGGGTTCGCGGTCGAGGCCGTGGCCGAGATCGATTCCACCAACACCGAGCTCATGCGCCGCGCGCGCGCCGGCCGCGTCGAGCCGGTGCTGCTGGTGGCCGAGCACCAGACCGCGGGCCGCGGCCGCCTTGGCCGCGCATGGCAGAGCGAGCAACAGAGCCGGGAGCAGACGTCGCTCCTGTTCTCGCTCGGCCTGCCTCTCGCACCGGCCGACTGGTCGGGCCTGTCGCTCGCCGTCGGCGTCAGCGTGGCCGAAAGCCTCGACCCATCGGGCGAGCACAGGATCGGCCTCAAGTGGCCCAACGACATCTGGGTGAACGACCGCAAGCTGGTCGGCATCCTCATCGAAACCGCAATGCCGCACGCCGGCAAACCCGGTGCGCAGCGCTACGTGGTGATCGGCATCGGCATCAACATCGGCGCGCGCGAAGCCGACGGCATGCGCACGCCGCCGGCCTGGCTGCGCCAGTGGCGCCCCGACGCCAGCGGACCTGAAGTGCTGGGCGAACTGGCCGAGCCGCTGGTGCGCAGCGTGCGCGAGTTCGAGGCCCGGGGCTTCGCCCCCTTCGCCGAACGTTTTGCCGCGCGCGACGTGCTGCGCGGGCGCGAGGTGGTGCTCAGCGACGGCACCGCCGGCCTGTGCGAAGGCGTGGCCTGGGGCGGTGAGCTGCAGGTGCGCACCGACGCCGGCCTGCAGCTGATCTCCAGCGACGAAGTGAGCGTGCGCCCTCGCGGCATGGCTTTCTGACCGGCATGAAGCTGCGCGCGCTGCTCGTCGTCTTGCTGCTGGCCAACGCCGGCTACTTCCTGTGGACGCGCGGCGATCTCGCCGGCTTCGGCCTGGCGCCCGCGAGCCTGTACGAACGCGAGCCGCAGCGTGTTGCGCGCCAGATCCACCCCGAGTGGCTGCAGATCCGCAAGGACGTCAAGCCGGCCGCGGCCGTGCCCGCATCCACACCCGCGCCCGCATCGGCGCCAGCCCCCGCGCCCTCGCCCTGACGCCGCGGCTCAAGGCGTCGCTTCGCCCTCGAAGCGCACCGTGAACAGCGCCCCCGGCGGATGCTTGCCCGGATGCGCATCCTCCAGCTTCACCCGCGCATGGTGCTGGTTGGCAATTTCCCGCACGATCGGCAACCCCAGCCCCGAGCCGTCGGCCTCGTTGCCGAGCACGCGGTAGAACGGCTCGAACACGAGCTCGCGGTCGGTCTCGGCGATGCCCGGGCCGTTGTCCTCCACCTGCAGCAGCTGCACATGGCCGAAGGGGTCGGCCAGCACGCGCACGGTGATCAGGCCGGGGCGCTCGGGCGTCGAGGGCGTGTAGTTGATCGCGTTGTCCACCAGGTTGCGTACCAGCTCCTTCAGCAGCGTGACGTTGCCGTCGAACATCACGCCGGGCGCGCCGGCCTCCGCGCCGTCGTAGCCCAGGTCGATGCGCTTCTCGATCGCGCGCGGCACGGCCTCGCGCACCACCTCGATGGTGAGCCGCGCCAGGTCGCAGGGCTGGTGGTGCGCGTGGGCGCTGTTGCCTTCGGCGCGCGCCAGCGACAGCAGCTGGTTGACCGTGTGCGTGGCGCGCTTGCTGGCGCGGCCGATCTGCTTGAGCGACTGCTTCAGTTCGTCGGCATTGGCGCCTTCGCGCTGCGCCAGGTCGGCCTGCATGCGCAGGCCCGCCAGCGGCGTCTTCAGCTGGTGCGCCGCATCGGCCAGAAAGCGCTTCTGCGTGCCGATGGAGTCGTTGAGCTTGTCGAGCAGCTCGTTCACCGACGACACCAGCGGCACCACCTCCAGCGGCACCGACGATTCGTCCAGCGGGCTCAGGTCGCCCGGGCGCCGCTCGCGGATGCGCGCCTCCACCACCGACAGCGGCTTGATGCCGCGCACCAGCGCCAGCCAGATCAGCAGCACCGCCAGCGGCAATATCGCAAACTGCGGCAGCAGCACGCCCTTGATGATCTCGGCCGCCAGCACCGACTGCTTCTCGCGCGTCTCGGCCAGCTGCAGCAGCGTGGGCGGCACGTCGTCGCTGCCGCTGGCGATCCACAGCGAGGCCACGCGCACCTCCTTGCCGTGCAGGGCGCTGTTGTGCAGGAAGACCTGGCCGGGCGGCAGCGGCTCATCCAGGCCGGGCATCGGAAGTTCGCGATCGCCGCTGAGCAGCATGTCGTGACCATCGAGCAGCTGGTAGTACACGTGGCCGGCGTTGTCGGCGCGAAGGATCTCGCGCGCGGGCTGCGAGAGCACGAACTGCGTCTGCCCGTCCTTCACCGTCACGAGTTCGGCCAGCGCCTTGACGTTGTGCTCGAGCGCGCGGTCGAACGGTGCGTTGGCGATGCCCTGCGCCACCAGCCAGGTGACGCCGATGCTCACCGGCACCAGCAGCAGCAGCGGCGTGAGCATCCAGTCGAGGATTTCGCCGAACAGGGAGCGCTGGGCGCGCTGAAAGAGCTTCAAGTCACGTGTTCCTGAAAGGGGAGAAAAAACTGTGCCAAGCGTGATTTAGTGCGGCGGTGGGGCGCGTATGCAGGCCCGCTTGAGAGGGTGCCCGGTTGTAGTCTGCGCGTGCAGTTTCTGCAATTCAAAAAAACCTCAGGGAGAGAGTCATGAAGAACAAGTCATTGAACGGCTGCGTGCAGCCGTTGTGGATCGTCGCGTCCGTGTGTGTCGCGGGCCTTGCGGGATGTGGAGGGGGTGGCGGAGGCGGTGAGGGCGGCGGCATGCCGATGCTGCCGGTCTCGCCCGTGGCGGCCCCGGCACCTGCGCCCGCGCCACCCCCTGCGCCGGCGCCCGCGCCGAACCGCGATCCGGTGCCAGGCAGCGAGCCGCTGCCGTCGTTGAGTGCACCGCAGGCCGGTTCCACCGCAGCCGTGGGCAACGACAGCGAAGGCATTTACGTCTCGCTGCTCGATCTCACCCTCGTCGGAGCCGACGGCTCCATTGCCAGCAAGGACCACATCGGCACGATGTGGGGATCGATCAAGGTCGCCGGCCTGGACTGGTCCTTCAATCCCGAGACGGCGTACTACTTCATCGACGCCTCGCCCGTGACGGGCTCGGGCACCTTCACGCCGAAGAAGACGATGAACGGGAACTACAGCCATGGCAATCGCGAGTCCTCGGCATTCGGGCCCAGGAACTACGCCACGGAAAATGCACTGGCGGTTTCGCAGGACAGCGTGACCGGCAAGTGGGGCAACCCGGACAGCAACTATGGTGTCGGCATCTCGATCGAGGTCGACGCCACGGGGGCGTTCACCGGCACGACGGCCGGCGTGCAAGTCGGCAATTGCGCCATCTCGGGCATCCTTGCTCAGGCGCAACCCGGCACGTCCAAGAACATGTACGGCTTCAAGCTGAACGCGGTCGACGGCAGCACCGATGGCAAGAACGCCTGCAAGCTCAAGACGGACCATTCTTACCTGGGGCCCGCCGCCATCGTTCTCGTGCCCGCGGGCTCCTACGACAGCAACGGCTATTTCCGAAGCATCTTCTTCCTCGTCAAGACGGCCAACGGCGCCACGTTGACGGCCGGCTTGCGCAGGCAGCCGTAGCGGCAAGCTGTCGTGCGCGGGAGCGGGGCTCAGCCCGGGATCTTCTCCAAGCAGTAGCCCAGCCCGCGCACCGTCGCAATGCGCACCGGCCCCTTCTCGATCTTCTTGCGCAGGCGGTGGATGTACACCTCGATGGCGTTCAGGCTCACCTCCTCGCCCCATTCGCACAGGCGGTCGACCAGCTGGTCCTTGCTCACCAGCCGGCCGGCGCGCTGCAGCAGCACCTCGAGCAGGCCGAGTTCGCGCGCCGACAGCTCGACCATCTTGCCGTCGATGGTGGCCACGCGGCCGCCCTGGTCGTACACCAGCGGGCCGTGGCGGATGGTGTTGCTGGTGGTGCCCATGCCGCGCCGCGTGAGGGCGCGCACGCGCGCCTCGAGCTCCTGCAGGCTGAAGGGCTTGGCCATATAGTCGTCGGCGCCGTGGTCCAGGCCCTTGACGCGTTCTTCCACGCTGTCGGCTGCGGTGAGCACCAGCACCGGCAGCTGCGAGCCGCGCGCGCGCAGGCGCTTGAGGATCTCGATGCCGTGCAGGCCGGGCAGCCCGAGGTCGAGGATCAGCAGGTCGAACTCGTCATGGGTCATGAGCGCGGTGTCGGCCTGCGAACCGTTGGCCACGTGGTCGACCGCCGCGCCCGAGGTGCGCAGGCTGCGCAGCAGGGCATCGGCGAGCACCTGGTCGTCTTCGGCAATCAGAATCCGCATGAGGCACCTCCGGCCGGTTTCGGGCGCCGTGCTGGCGCCGTTTGCATTTGTCTCTGCGGCGAAGTCTACGCGGCTGTATAGGCTTCCAGACCGATGGTTACCACGGTGGCGATGTCGTTGCCCACGCTGTTTCTGAACTCTTGCTCGGCCTGCGTCACCGCGCTTCGGAAGGCGTCAAGCCAGGCCAGGCCGTCGGCCGTGAACAGCACGCGCCGCGCCCGCGCGTCCAGCGGGTCGGGCCCGCGCGTCACCAGCCCCCAGGCCTCGCACTGGTCGACCAGTGCGCCCATCGCCTGCTTGGTCATGCCGGCGCGCTCGGCCAGTTCGGTCAGGCGCGAGCCCTCGCGCGCCAGGTGCCGCGTGATGTGGATGTGCGCCGCGCTCACCTGCGCGCGCGCCGCGAGGTTCGACAGCGCCAGCGGCACGTCGACGTCGTGTGCCATCAGTTCGAGCACGCGCGCGTCGAAGCGGCGCATGGCATGGCCGAGCAGGCGGCCCAGGTGGGTCTGGCGCCAGGCGTCGGTGTCGGGCGGAAAAGCGGCTTCGGACATGGCGCCAAATGGTAAAGCAAACTGATCAAAAAATGGGTTTACTCGAACCAATGAACCCCTACACTACTGTTCAAGCATCCAGCCTGTGGTTAAAAGCAGATCGGATGAAACCTCACACAAACCGTTGATATTCAAGGAGATTTCCACATGGACGCAGTTGTCAAGGGCGCAAGCATCTCGGTCGCCAACAGTGAAAAGGCCAAGGCCCTGCAGGCCGCGCTGGCCCAGATCGAAAAGCAGTTCGGCAAGGGCACGATCATGCGGCTCGGCGAAGGCGAGGCGCTCGAAGACATCCAGGTGGTCTCCACCGGTTCGCTGGGTCTGGACATCGCCCTGGGCGTCGGCGGCCTGCCGCGCGGCCGCGTGATCGAAATCTACGGCCCTGAATCGTCGGGCAAGACCACGCTCACGCTGCAGGTCATCGCCTCCATGCAGAAGCAGGCCGGCACCTGCGCCTTCGTCGACGCCGAACATGCGCTCGACGTGCAGTACGCCCAGAAGCTCGGCGTGAACCTGTCCGACCTGCTGATCAGCCAGCCTGACACCGGCGAACAGGCCCTCGAAATCGTCGACTCGCTGGTGCGCTCGGGCGCCGTGGACCTGATCGTCATCGACTCGGTCGCCGCGCTCACGCCCAAGGCCGAAATCGAAGGCGAAATGGGCGACTCGCTGCCCGGCCTGCAGGCCCGCCTGATGAGCCAGGCGCTGCGCAAGCTCACCGCCACCATCAAGAAGACCAACTGCATGGTCATCTTCATCAACCAGATCCGTATGAAGATCGGCGTGATGTTCGGTTCGCCCGAAACCACCACCGGCGGCAACGCGCTGAAGTTCTACGCCTCGGTGCGCCTGGACATCCGCCGCATCGGCACCATCAAGAAGGGCGACGAGGCCATCGGCAACGAAACCAAGGTGAAGGTGGTGAAGAACAAGGTCTCGCCCCCGTTCAAGACGGCGGAGTTCGACATCCTGTTCGGCGAGGGCATCAGCCGCGAAGGCGAGATCATCGACATGGGCGTCACCGCCAAGATCGTCGACAAGTCGGGTGCCTGGTACGCCTACAACGGCGAAAAAATCGGCCAGGGCCGCGACAACGCCCGCGAGTTCCTGCGCGAGAACCCCGAGCTGTCGCGCGAGATCGAGAACAAGGTGCGCGAGTCGCTGGGCATTCCGCTGCTGGCCGCCGACGCCGGCGCCACGCCCGAGAAGCCGCAGAAGGCCGCCAAGGCGGACAAGGCCGAGAAGGCAGACAAGGGCGAATAAGACCCTGCGCGGCTCCGCGGCCTCATGCGGGGCCGCGCGAGCGACCCCGGCATGGCATTCAACGCCCCCTCCCTCAAAGGCCGCGCCCTGCGCCTGCTGAGCCAGCGCGAGCATTCGCGCCTGGAACTGGAGCGCAAGCTGGCCAAGCACGAAGAAGAGCCCGGCACGCTGGCCAAGGCGCTCGACGAACTGGCCGCCAAGGACTTCATCAGCGAGCCGCGCGTGGTGGCCTCGGTGCTCAACCAGCGTGCGGCCCGTTCGGGCGCGTTGCGGGTGAGGCAGGAGCTGCAGGCCAAGGGCATCGCGCCCGAGGCTATCGCCGAGGCGGTGGCCGGCTTGCAGGAAACGGAAGTCGAACGCGCCACGGCCCTGTGGCGCCGCCGTTTCGACGCCCCGCCCGCCGATGCGAAGGCGCGAGCGAAGCAGATGCGGTTCCTGATGGCGCGCGGGTTCTCCGGCGCCGTCGTGTCCAAGGTCCTCAGGAGCGATTTCGATGAAGCTGCAGACGAATGAAGACCAGGCCGCGCCCTCCCGCGTCATCACGCTGCGCGTGGCCTGCGAATGGCGCCGCGCCTATGTGCTCGCGGCCGACCCGAAGCGCCTGTCCGACTGGGCCAGCGGCCTGGCCAAGAGCGCGCTGGTGCCGCACGGCGACCACTGGATCGTGCGCACGCCCGAGAGCGGCGACGCCCGCATGCGCTTCGCGCCGCGCAACGACTTCGGCGTGCTCGACCACTGGGTCACGCCCGAAGGCGTGAGCGAGGTCTACCTGCCGTTCCGCGTGATCGGCGTCGCGCCCGACGCCTGCGAGCTGCAGTTCACGCTGCTGCGCCAGCCGCACATGGACGATGCGGCCTTCGAGCGCGATGCGCAGTGGATCGCGCGCGACCTGCTGGCGCTGCGCAATCTGCTGGAAGCCTGAGCGCGGCGGCCGGGCTTCTTCAGCCGCGCACCACGATCGGCGCGAACTTGCGCCGCGCCTTCAGCTGGTCCGCATCCCACTCGATGCCCAGGCCCGGCGTGTCCGGCGCCACCGCGTGGCCGCCTTCGATGCGCAGCCGGCTCGTCGTCAGGTCGTCGAGTTGCGGGATGTACTCCACCCAGCGCGCATTCGGCACCGCCGCGCACAGGCTCACGTGCAGCTCCATCAGGAAGTGCGGGCACATCGCGATGTTGTGTGCCTCGGCCAGGTGCGCAATCTTGAGCCACGGCGTGATGCCGCCCACGCGCGCCACGTCGGCCTGCACGATGGAACAGGCGCCCTGCTGGATGTATTCCGCGAACTGCGAGGGGTGGTACATCGACTCGCCCACCGCAATCGGCACCGAGGTGCTCGCCAGCAGCTGCGCATGTCCGCGCACGTGCTCGGCCGGCATCGGCTCCTCGAACCACGCCAGGTCGAGCGGCGCGTACTGTCGCGCGCGGCGAATGGCCTCGGCCACGGTGAAGCTCTGGTTGGCGTCCACCATCAGCTCGAAGCCAGCGCCCACGGCCTCGCGCACGGCCGACAGGCGCGCGATGTCCTGCGCGACGTGCGGCTTGCCGACCTTGATCTTCGCGCCGAGAAAGCCGTCGGCCTTTGCGGCCAGCGTCTGCTCGACCAGTTGCGCGGGCTCGATGTGCAGCCAGCCGCCTTCGGTCGTGTAGACCGGCACGCGCGGCTGCGCACCGCCGGCCAGGCGCCACAGCGGCAGCGCTGCCGCGCGCGCATTGCGGTCCCACAGCGCGGTGTCGATGGCCGCCAGCGCCAGGCTGGTGATGGCGCCCACGGCGGTGGCGTGCGTGTGGAAGAACAGGTCGCGCCAGATGGCCTCGTACTGCTGCGGGTCGCGCCCGATCAGCCGCGGCACCAGGTGGTCCTGCAGGAGCGCCACGATGGACGAGCCGCCCGTGCCGATGGTGTACGTGTAGCCCGTGCCCGCCGAGCCGTCGTCGCAGCGCACGGTGACCATCACCGTCTCCTGCGTCACGAAGGACTGGATGGCGTCGGTGCGCCTGACCTTGGGCGCGATGTCGATCTGTGCAATTTCGACCTGGTCGATCTTCGCCATCGTGCTCAGCCTGCGTTGCGCGTCACGTCCGCGGGCAGGTCGGCGCCGTGGAACTTCTTGTAGATGGTGTTGAGCTCGCCGCTCTTGAGCTGTGCCTTCACGAAGTCGTCGAGCTTGGCCTTCAGGCGCGGCTCGTTCTTGCGCATGCCGATGGCCAGCATGTTGACCTTCATGGTGAACTTGGGCTCCATCTGCTTGGCCGGGTTCTTCTCGTTGATGGTCTTCAGCAGCGGCGGCGCGGTCGCGAAGATGTCGGCCTGCCCGCTCACCACGGCGGTGATGGAGGTGGCGTCGTCGTCGAAGCGGATCACCTGCGCGCCGGCCGGCAGCACCTTGGTCAGTTCCTGGTCGTTGGTGGTGCCGCGCGTGGCGATCACTTTCTTGCCGGCCAGGTCGGCGGGGCCGGTGATGGTCATGCTCTTGGGCGCGCCGACCACGGCCAGGATGGCGGCGTAGGGCACCGAGAAGTCGACCACCTTCTCGCGCTCCGGCGTCACCGACATGCTGGAGATGACGATGTCGGCCTTGTCGGTCTGCAGGAACGGAATGCGGTTGGCACCGGTGGTGGGCACGATCTCGAGCTCCAGGCCCAGGCTCTTGGCCAGCAGGCGCGCGGTTTCCACGTCGGAGCCGGTGGCGTTGAGCTTCTCGTCCTTCAGGCCGTAGGGCGGCACCGCGAGGTCGATGGCGATGCGGATCTTCTTGGCGGCGGTGATGGTGTCGAGCTGGTCGGCGTGTGCCGAGGCGCTGGTGAACGTCGCAAAGGCCAGCGGCAGGGCCAGCATGAGGGCCGAGCGCAGTGCGCCGCGGCGCTTGAGCGAGAGGGAACGGGTCATCGAATGTCTCCTGGAGTTGTGGGTCGTGAATGAGGAAGGGCCGCGGCTCAAAGCCCGGTGCCGATGAACTGGCGCAGCTCGGCCGTCTGCGGGTTGCCGAGGATGCTGGCGTCGCCCTGCTCCCACACCAGCCCCTGGTGCATGTAGATGACCTTGTCGGCCACGCCGCGCGCGAAGGCCATCTCGTGGGTGACGAGGATCATGGTCATGCCCTCGGCCGCGAGCTTCTCCATCACCTTGAGCACCTCGCCGGTGAGTTGAGGGTCGAGCGCGGAAGTGACTTCGTCGAACAGCATCAGCTTGGGCT
>NNBU01000010.1_pt1 | contig 32927 bp, 34 predicted proteins | sample 1173781 | NCBI WGS metagenome assembly NNBU01 (sample SAMN07173937, study PRJNA388173) | plant metagenome | biome: Plant school; feature: Soil; material: Symbiotic tissue of Blasia pusilla L.; isolation source: symbiotic tissue sample KVJ2 | host: Blasia pusilla | place: Norway: Troms, Kvaloya...
GCCATATACAGAATTCATGTCGTTCAAATCGCTTAGAAAGCTTTCGGAATCTTGGAACAGTACTGAGCCAACTTGCAATTCAGAAAGTGTGATATTAGCCATGATTTTCTCCTGAAAGATTTGTTGTAATTCATCTGTAGATTACTGAATCTAGCTGGCTCTTCATAGATTTTTGGTTTCAAGAAACCTCATATCTGTGACATATATTTCTTTTTTCCTTTAATCGCAGAAGAGCCATTTAGCTGAAGGAGTAAACTACAAATTAATCAGCGTCGCTGAAAGACTTAGCTAGGGATACAACGTTATTGACTCCTAAGCCTAAGATTGAGAACTCTAATCCCTTGGCTCCATAATCTAGGAATGGATCAAATCCATAGCCTTCACCGCCATATACAGAATTCATGTCGTTCAAATCGCTTAGAAAGCTTTCGGAATCTTGGAACAGTACCGAGCCAACTTGTAATTCAGAAAGTGTGATATTAGCCATGCTTTTCTCCTGAAAAATTTGTTGCAATTCATCTGTAGATTACTGAATCTAACTGGCTCTTCATAGATTTTTGGTTTCAAGAAACCTCATATCTGTGACATATATTTCTTTTTTCCTTTAATCGCAGAAGAGCCATTTAGCTGAAGGAGTAAACTACAAATTAAACACCTTCGCTGAATGACTTAGCTAGGGATACAACGTTATTGACTCCTAAGCCTAAGATTGAGAACTCTAATCCCTTGGCTCCATAATCTAGGAATGGATCAAATCCATAGCCTTCACCGCCATATACAGAATTCATGTCGTTCAAGTCGCTTAGAAAGCTTTCGGAATCTTGGAACAGTGCCGAGCCAACTTGTAATTCAGAAAGTGTGATATTAGCCATGATTTTCTCCTACAAATTTTTGTTGGATATGAACAATTAAGCTGTTTATCGCTTAACTGTTATTGCAATTTTTATCCATAACTTTTAGAGAAATCAAGGCTATAAACTTGCTAAAAAAGACATAAATAAAAGGGATAAGTCTGTACTAGCAATGAAAATTGGCTGGATAAGATACTATTAAATATGCAACCTTTATCTAGATTTAAGCGTGATAAATGCATTCTCATTGATTCTATAGACCTCTTGCATAAATCAAAAACATAAGAACCCCACCCCCAACCCCTTCCCCGCTCTTCGATAGGGGACTATGATGTACCTTACAGCGTATTTCAGGTAAATGAAGTACACGGGTAGGGGCACAACATGTTGTGCCCCTACGATTATCTGTACTCACCAAGTTGAATCTGCTATATATGATTAGGAAGCGCTATACCATTACCAATAGCCGTAGGATGGACAATGATTACCATTCGCTCAAAGTTTTATTTTGAACTTGTCGGTAGTGCCCATATAACAATAGTTTTGTAGCTAATTTTCATAAAAAAATGTGCGCTCTAAGATTAATTAGACTTAGAACGCACAAGCTAAATTAATTTGAAAAGTAATTGCGAAAAGATTAGAGGCTCTCAACAATTTCTGTTTGTACATCTCCTAGCTTGTTATTTAATACATCCATCCAATTATCAAACCGATTATTGAGTTCAGTCACTATACCTGATGGATCATTTACTGAAGTTCGTGAACCTCTTCTTCTTTTATAACCACCTTCTATATTCTTCATTTCTTGATCGGTTAGTTCATCGAATTGCTTATCTTCCCCGATAGGATGCAGGTCGGATATGGTTATCCTAACCATGTGGTCGCCTCCCTAAATACATTGCTATACATTTATATTCAATTACATAGCCTTGGATAGGATTAAACCTGACATCCAAAACCCTCTCTTATATTTTGCTATGCAATTAAAGAAAATCAAGTTTTGCTGATTAATTTTAAAGACTAAATTAAGGGAGTTTTGTCTAAAGAAGAAACGATTTTATAGCAGTGGAATTTATTTATGTTGCTGAGTATCCCATATAAGTAGAGACGCGATTTATCGCGTCTCTACTTATAGTTTGACTGTAATTTGTGATTGAGCAGCGTCGCTAGTAGTCTGTCAAATTCATTTTGACGGTTAGACGCGGTTAGAGAGACGCGATAAATCGCGTCTCTACAGGGAATTTATCTATCAATTATTTATTGACAGACTACTAGACATCTATGCCACTAATTCTTCGCCCGTGGTTGCGGCGAACCAGGAATGGTTACATCTATTGGTGTTACCTGTGCTGCTAGCTGTGTCAACGGCGGTTGAATGGCGGTTTGATTCCCTACCACTAGAGTCACAATCTTTTCTGGCTTGAGGTATTCTCGTGCTACCCGTTGCACATCGGCGGCTGTGGTGGCGGCGACGGCTTTTTGATAACGAAAGAGAAAATCAGCAGGATAGCCGTAATATTCGTATCGCATCAACCGTGATAAGGTTTGGCTGGGGTCTTGAAAGTTGAATACAAAGGAGTTGAGTGTAGACTCTTTTGCAAAAGCTAATTCTTTTGCAGTCACTCTTTGAGTTTGAATGCGCTTGATTTCAGCTTGCAAGGCTTTGACAAACTGAACCGTAGCGTCCGATCGCGTTTGTCCACCAGCAATAAATATGCCAGGATAGTCGTAGCGGGGACTCCACTGGCCATAGACAGAGTAAGCTAAACCTTGGCGCGATCGCAATTCATTAAATAAGCGTCCACCAAATCCATTTAACACCCCATTCAATACATCCAACGCCGCATAATCGGGACTGTCAAACCGTCCACCTAAATGCCCGATAAGTACACTACTCTGCGTTAGTTGTGGCTGATTGACAAAAAAGACTCCACCTGTATTAGCTGGTAAAACCTTTGGTAATGCGGGTTTAGCAACACCTGGGTTGCGGTTCCAGTCGCCCAACTTAGCTTGAATGAGCGATCGCATTTTCTTCGCATCAAAATCCCCTACAATCCCCAAAATCATATTATTGGGGTGGAAATATTGCTGATAAAACTTGAGCAAATCCTCACGCTCAACCTGATCCACCGTTGCATACTCTATGGTGCGAGCATAAGGGCTATCTTTCCCATAGATCAATTTCTTAAATTCTCGACTAGCAATGCCATTTGGATCGTCATTGCGACGGGCAATGCCACCTTTGGCTTGTGTCTTAGCCAAGTCTAACTTTTCTTGATCAAATACTGGCGATCGCAGCACCTGGGCAAACAGCCCAAACACCGTTTCTAAATCTTCGCTGAGTGCGTCAAAGCTGGCACTACCAGACGCTTCACCAATACTAACTTCTACATCTGCCGCCCGTTGTTCCAATATCTCGTTTAATTCATCAGGCGAATGTTGCTTAGTTCCCCCAGTTCGCATCACCGCGCCTGTAAAACCAGCTAACCCTACTTTCTCCAGTGGTTCCAAGCGATTCCCTGTCCGCACAAACGCCGTCCCATTCACCAACGGCAATTCATGATCCTCCATTAAATAGACAACCAAGCCGTTTTGGAGTACAAACCGCTCATACTTGGGTATCTTAATCTCAGGTAACGGTGGCAACTGCAACTCAGTATAATGCTTTGCCTCAGTCGTCGCCGCCAGAGAAAAATTACAAGTTAAAAGTAAACACGCAAAAACAGCAACCAAAGCATAAATAAGCCCCTTCCCATTTTGGATTTTCAACGCTATCTTCCTTTTACCCTTCACCTTATACCTCTGCATATCTTTTCTTCCTTTGCGCCCTTGGCGACTTGGCGGTTCATTTCTCTTAAGCTTCTTTCGACAACAACTTACCAATCGTGCGGTTTCCCGGCGTAAAAGTCTCCTTTGCCACCCGCTCAATATCAGCCGTCGTCACCGCCGAAATATCATCCAACTGCTTAAACAAATTCCGCCAAGAACCAGTTTTCACCTCATATTCCAACAATTGTTGAGCCATCCCCATATTGGAATCGAGAGTACGTAACAAACTCGCCCGTGCTTGGGTTTTCACCCGTTCCAAATCTACCGCCGCTACAGGCTCAGTTTTTAATTTGTCAATTTCTTGACGCAAAGCCACCGCCACTTCATCAACTGTATGACCAGGAGCCGTGAGAGCATAGAAAAATATCAGGTTTGAATATTTATCTCCAGGAAATCCACTGTAACCTTGAGCACTTAGGGCCAAACGCTGCTTTTCTACCAAAGACTTATACAGCCGCGACGTGCGCCCATCACTTAATAAACTGCCAATGATTTCATAGACTGCATTATCTGGATGAGTTACTGCCGGACGATGATAACCTTCTAAATACCAGGGTTGAGAAGGTAACTGTAAAGTAACTTCCCGTGTTTGTTGTTGTGGCGGTTCCACCGGAATTTGTTCAGCAGCTTTAGTTTTTGCTTTATAGCGGCCAAAATAAGTTTGTGCCAGTTTTTTCACCTCAGCCGGATTGACATCTCCGACAATAGCAATGGTCAAATTACTTGGTACATAGTGAGTATCAAAAAAATTCTGGACATCTTCTGGTGTCAGATTGCGAATATCTTTGTCGTAACCAATTACCGGACGCCTGTAAGGATGGACTTTGTAAGCAGTATCGATAAATTTTTCTACCATCATGCCAATGGGTGAATTTTCCACCCGCATCCGTCGCTCCTCTAAAATTACATTTTTCTCTTTATAAAACTCACGAAGAATTACCGGATCGAGAAATCGCTCCGACTCCAGCGACATCCAAAGTTCTAACTTGTTGGCAGGAAAGCTGTAAAAATAACGGGTGGCTTCAGTTGAAGTATTGGCATTTAAACCCACCCCTCCCGCTTGTTCGACAATTTGCCCCAATTCGTTTTGCTTGACTAGCTTGGCTGCTTGGGATTCCACTTGCTCAAACTCAGTTTGTAATCGAGCAACCTCAGCTTTTTTGCCATCGGCTTTCGCTGTTTTAATTTGGCCATCCAACCTTTCTAAGGTTTCTAATAGAGGTTTTTCTTTTTTGTAGTCTTGTGTACCAATGCGCGTCGTACCTTTAAACGCCAAATGTTCTAGAAAGTGAGCTACGCCAGTTTTGCCATCTGGCTCATCCACACCACCAACATTTGCGTAAGTAAGAAAAGAAACTACAGGCGCTTGATGTCGTTCCAAGACAATGAACTTTAGACCATTGTCGAGGCGAAACTCCGTCAACTGCTTGATGACTCGATCTAAATAAGGTTGGATCGAACTTTGAACTGACGGGGTTTGAGTTTTGGTTTCTTGAGGAGGTGGTGCAGTCTGAGTTTGAGCTAGAGCGACTTCTGGTAGTAATCCCCACCAGAAAACGATCAAAGTTAACAAGCCGACAAACAACCGCCGCAATATGACAGATACTTTATCTGACCAATCCAAAATCCCCAATCTAAAATCTAAAATTGACCGACTGATCTGGTTCATAAGCAAGAATTAAGATAAAGTTACATTACCTAAAAAACAGGATACTTAGCAAAAGAGCGTTAATCTTGTATTAAGCTTTCAGTAGCTCTTTGCACTTGACGTTAGACAATAATGCTACAAGTCCGGTTCCGGATATTTAACCATAACTGTTATGCGAGTTTTTAATTCTTCCCCGCCTTCAGAAGCTCAGACGCGCACCCGGATTTTAGAGGCAGCACAACGGTTGTTTGCTTCCAAGGGATTTGACGGCACTACTACCCGTGACTTAGCGCAAGCAGCAAATGTAGCTGAAGGCACTCTATTTCGTCATTTTCCCAATAAAAAAGCAATTTTGGTGGAAGTAGCCACAAGTGGCTGGGTAGAGATTCTTACCGATTTGTTGACAGAATTAAGTGAAATGGGCAGTTATAAAGCTGTAGCTCAAGTGATGCGTCGCCGGATGTGGAACTTCCAAAAAAATGCTGATTTGATGCGCGTTTGTTTTATGGAGGTGCAGTTTCACCCCGACTTGCGCGATCGCATCCAATCAGATGTCATTACCAAAATGACCGATGTCGGCGAAGCATTCTTTCAAACAGCGATGGATAAAGGCATTTATCGTCAAGGGGACGCGAAGCTAGTTGCAAAAGTTTTCTTAGGAATGTTTGCGATCGCAGGTTTTTCCAACAACACCATCATAGAACCTGACGCTTCCCCCCAAGAAATGCAACAAATGGCCGAAGGACTCGCTGATATCTTCCTTAATGGTGTTTTAGCAAAAGAGTAGGGATTGGGCATTAGTTATTTTCCCCATTCCCCATTCCCCATTTCCCATTCTCTACTCCCTACTCCCCACTATTTTCGCTTGCTGACTCCACTGTTGTACTAGCTCAATTGCTGGACACAAATCTCGTCGTTGCATTGTTGCAACCTGCAAGCGCATAATTTGTTGGTGCAATCTGTGAGTGGGAGTTTGAGCCAACTGCACCACAGAACCAATACCCGCATGGAGCAATAAACCACAATATTGTGTTCCCACGCTGGGAATACGCGCCAAGTCAGCTAAAGCCATCCATTTATTTACATACTGAAGATGAATTTGGAGTTTATTTGCTAACGCTAGTCTTTCTTCTAGAGTCTTTCCTTGTTTAACTAGCGCTACTGTGCTACTAATTCCACAATTTTGCAGTTGAGATTGTTCCTCTTGGCTCAGTCCAGGTAATTGCTCAATTGGCCAATCACGAGATTGGATAGGACTTCTACTATCTTTGTGTTTAGCAGACATATTTAAAGTTAAAATATTAGGCTTCTTTAAATATTGTGACACTCGCTTCTTTGCAAAAGTACGCTCTTACGGTTTCGTGGACGAGTTAAATCAAAGAATTTCCTTCAATTATCGGGAAATGACTGAAGACAAATTGGAGTAATAAGTAGAAACTAAATCAGGAACAAAAACCTCTGGGAACTCCAGAGGTTTTTTCTTCACTTAGTAATTTTTGTTATCTGGCGATGATATCACTGAGGATTCGGTATAACGACGCGGGGTATAAACCCAGATACTGCCATCGCTACGCTTGATGGTTCGGGTTTTTGTGGAACCGATGAGAATAATTGTCCGCATATCAGCAGTTTCTGGTGCTAACTGGTCAAGTGCGATCGCTTTTACCATCTGTCCGGGTCTACCGAGATTCCGCGCCAATACTACTGGTGTATCTGGTGTTCTATGTCGCAACAAAATATTTCTCGCTTCTGCCAGTTGCCAGGTACGCTCTTTGGAAACAGGATTGTAGAAAGCAATGACAAAATCAGCCTCAGCAGCAGCAGCAATTCGTTGTGCGATCGCAGACCAAGGCTTCAAGATATCAGAAAGGGAAATAGCACAGAAGTCATGTCCAAGGGGCGCACCAATAGCGGCTGCGGCGGCTTGCATAGCAGAGATGCCTGGTGCTACATGAATGTCAATACTTTCCCATTCGGGTTTAGGATAGCGATCGCATACCTCAAAAACTGCTGCTGCCATTGCATAGATACCTGGGTCGCCAGATGAAACTACGGCTACATATCGCCCAGATGCGGCTAAATCAAGGGCAAAAGTTGCCCGTGCTTCTTCTTCGCGGTTATCGGACTCATGCCGTTGCTTGCCATCAGCCAGAGAACCAATTAAATCTAAATAAGTTTTATAACCCACTAGGTCAGTTGCCGACTTGAGTATCTCTTTAACTTCAGGAGACATCCATTGCTCCCCACCTGGGCCCGTGCCAATAATCGCTAACCGTCCGCGTGGCTTACCGATGGTGTTAGGGTCAATTGGTTGCGGGGCAATAGCGATCGCAATGTTAGGAGAAGAGGAAGATAAGGGGGATGTGCCTGTGGCGGCGATCGCAGTTGCTTGGGCGGGGCTATAACCTTGTAATAACAGACTTTCTAGCTGATTTGGGGTAAAAAAGCGAACAGGCACTCCAAAGGCGCTAGCTACGGCGTGGATTGCGGGATCGGCTGCGGTGGTGATTGGTGCAAATATCCCGGCGACTGATGCTTTTTCTAGTGTGGCATCAACTAGTAGCTGCTGTACTAAAGCTACTGCATCATCAACTATGCCACTAATTGCGATCGCGATCGTTGCTGGGTGGTAGACAAGGCAGTTGGCTTTATGAGTTACCAAACTTTCCGTAACTTGGATGGTCAAATCTCCCTTTGGATCTATAGGCAGTTTACTATCGCTCAACCAAGGTGCTATTCCTTCTAACTTTACTTGTGCCCCGGCTAGCAAATCTGAGATAAATTTCTTAGCATCGTCCGGGTTTGCTAAATGGTATCCAGGGGGAGGAGACAACAGGGTTGTGCCCAAACGTAAATCACCTGTGGTCGTAATTGCAGGTTTGACATCAAGCACTTCGGCAATGCGGCGGGCCATATCGTTTACCCCACCAAGTCCGCCCAAGAGGGGGACAACAGCGCTACCATCTTCAGCCACAGCTAGCACTGGTGGTTCCTGTCGTTTATCCGAGAGTAGGGGAGCTAGCGTCCTAATTAAAATACCGGCGGCACAAATGCCAATTAGCGGTCTTCCTTGGACAAATAACTCGCGCAACGTCTCGCCAAAATTCGTGAAGCTGACATCAACTCCCGATGTGCGACCCTCTAGACCGTATAGCGTTGTCCCTGGTAGGACGCTGATTATTTTGCGTGCTACTGACACGCTATTTTGACCTAGTACTATAATGGCGGGTGCAACGTTCATCATCATAAATAAATAGATATCTTGCAAAATTTTGATATCTTTCAAATGAAACCACAGATTTAGATACGCAGCGACTTACCGTTTACGAACTTGGGAAATTGAGAGTGCGATATCTACGAGGGGCAACTCTTGAAGAGGCTACGCCAACGCCTACGTGCGTGCTGTCTTTGTAGTAGCTGTTAAAAACCTGTTTTGGGTTTATCCCATATTAGGTTTTAGAATTTAACTGAGTTCAGTAATATGTACTAACTCTCATCGAGATCGAATAAACCATCGCCAGAAAAAGGCAAGCTAAAGTGCCTAAATCGGTTTTCAGCGAAGAGTACAATCGGTTTCGCCAGCTACTTATCGAAGCCCGCAAAGCTGCCAAGCTGACTCAAGCAGAGTTGTCGGCAAAGCTAGAGCTTCCGCAGTCCTATGTATCAAAGTATGAACGTGGAGAGCGTCGTCTTGACGTGATTGAATTTTTAGAAGTTGCCCAAGTTCTTGAAATCGATCCGCTTGCTTTTATTAAAGAACTGCTGAAATACCAAAAGGAGATATAACAATCATTATTCAATATGTTGACTTTAATGCAGCAGATACAATCATTAATACCCAATACAAGAACGAATGGCATGAGATTAGTACTACTCTCACTAGAATGCCTTTGCACATCAAGGCTTCAGATCAAGCTGGAATTCAGGGTAATGCAATATTCGATCCAGTAGGTACAAACGAATACATTAAAGCAGCCTTTAGTCATGATGGTTGGCAATCAAATATACCTATTCCAGCACCTTATAGATTTTTAGGTACAGACGTTGATTTTGCTAAAAGTGGCATCATCATTGAAATTCAATTTTCTAACTATCCCTTCCTACTCAATAACACTTTGCGCTCAGAATTATTCTTCAAAGCTAAAACTGAATTTGTTGGATACCAGACTAATTTGGTAATTCTGGTGACAAAAGCTCTGATGTTTCCTGCTTCTAATAGCACTCTTTATTACGAACAAGCTATTAATCAGTTAACAGCTTTAGCTAAAAACCAAGTTTTTGATGTACCAATCAGACTGGTTGGATTATTTGAACAACAAAATACAATAGTGCCTATCATCTGGACTGAGTATTCATCTAAAAGATATTCTAGAACTGTTAATACTAGAGTTAGTCGTCAATGCCAAATCATTGCTGGACGTTCAGCCCGTAGCCGTTGTCTACTTAACTTATTATAAAAATAAATTTATTAACTCCATAATTTCAATTCAATTTGTTCTATTTCTTCTACTTGTTTGACTCTTTTATTTTGCAAAGAGGTCTTTTTTCCATTACCATTAAGCTTTGGATCTACTGGAATCTCTTCACCTCTTAGATTAGCTGCAAAAGCAGATTCTTCATAGATTAATCTATCTTCCATTTCTTGGAAGTGATACTCTTCTGGATAAATTTTTGCTTTGCTTCGTTCTGAAGCTTTATTTCCTACTTGCACATCAAACTTAAATTTATCAATAGATTGACCAGTCTTTTCAACATAATCGCGCAATGTTTTTAAATTTGGAAAACAACCATTTTTATCTGGATTCCCACTGAGACGATGCAACGCAACTTGATGATATTTTGGTTCAATTTCTGACCCGATAAAATGGCGTTCATGATCTCTTGCAACCACTGCGGTAGTACCAGATCCCATAAATGGATCTAAAACAATATCATTTTTGTTAGTTGTAGATAATATAATTCTAGCTACTAAGTCTTCTGGAAATTGGCAGGGATGTATAGTTTGTTCTTCATGGTTGTGTTTAACATTCCGAAATAGCCAAATATCACCAGGATTTTTCCCTTCTGGATTGCACGAAAGTTCCCCCTTTTTATTTCCTCGATAATGTTTCTTATTTTGATATTTTTGGGGAACTCTAATAGCATCTAGATTAAATTTGTAGTTATCTGATTTAGTAAACCAAAGAATAGTTTCATGCCTACAAGAAAACTTTTTCTGGGCATGAAGACCATGTTGTCTAGCCCATATAATTCGGTTGCGAGGAATTAATCTGCATGACTCTAAAATCGGAAAAAAGCGAATATCTAGAGGAATCAGCATTCCTCGCTCAGAAAAAGCACCAACTTGCCAAAATAGCGAACCTGTATTTTTAAGAATCCGGCTACATTCAAGCAGAACGGCTGTTTGTTCTGCCAAATAAATCTCAAGAGCCTGCCTTGATTCGTATTCCTTGCCTAGATTATAAGGTGGAGAGGAGACAACTAAGTCAACACATTCATCTGGCAGATTACTCAGCAGTTGTAAGCTATCCTCTAAGAGAATCTGGTTTAAGGGCAGATTCTCTATATTAGTCTTCATTACGATACCTACCTTGCAAGTAATACTAGACTTGCGTCATCATAACCTATTTTAGGTTATTAGCTAATTATTGATAAAAATACCAAAAGTAAGTAGCGTATTGTACTCTACTTACTTTAATGATCTACCTTGCTGCCGTAGACATACCTAAAGGCGATCGCATTTCTGAGAGAATTAGGGGTGCGATCGCTTGTTAAATTGGGGATTGGGACTCCAACCAAATCTCAAAATAATTTCTTCCCCAGTCTCTAGTCCCAAATCCCCAATTCAATTAGCTTTCCGCTCTTTCAGCACTTGATCTAACAAGTTTCTAGCAGGTTGTGCTTTAGCCAACGCTGCTTGATGGTCATTATAAGCACGAACAAGACGGGAAAGACTGCTCACACCTGCCTTGAGTTGCTCAAGTTCTTCACCAGCAACCAGTTCACCATCAAGCATCCGCCCAATCAACGGTTTGATATCGCCTACTTCCTGACGGACTTTTTGGAGCTTTTCTAGGGTACTCAGTAAAGTTTTTAGTGAGTTTAATATATCGTCAATATCCTGGGCATCCTCCACTGGCTCAGGCGAATCTTCAATTGTTAGGGTATCTTTGTCTGAAACTGTAGGCAATTCCTGTACAGACGTTTCACTTGTAACTCCGTTTGACCGTGCCATCAACGCTTCCTCAAGGAATTTTTCTCAGTGTATCGCTAATTTCAAGTTACCAAAGATAGTATTGTTATAATTCGTTAAACGGGATTGCATAGATTTCAGAATATCCCTTTCATCTTAATACCGAGGTTGCTTAAGTACAGAAGAATCCGCGCCCTTGTTATTCAGTTATCAAGTTTCTAAGAATATATACGTCATGATCGTAGGACTTGCAAAAAATAAATTATCCCAAATTATTTCTATATTTGTAGGGGCGCAAGGTCTTGCGCCCCTACGTTCGCTGAAAGTCCCTAGCCTAAAAGGATGTTTGAAAAGTATTAGGCGATATAGAATTCGCTACTACACAAACCAAGTCCACCTCCGTGGATTAATGAAAAATAAAGGGTTTGTAACCCACGGAGGTGGGTTTTGTCTGTATAGCCGCGACTTCCAGTCGCCAGGGCTAGTAATAAATTAGACTTTTCAAACAACCTCTAAGCATCGATCTATAAGCCACCATAGACAATCATTTGATTGTTCTTTGAGCGCATCTGTCAACGGAGGAGAATACAACCATTGATGAAACAAATCTTTTTACAAGGTGCTTGATTCTTCTGTCTGTCTGTGATAACTTTCTTTTTACACTCTTAAAATACTGTTACCCGATAGAATTATTGTAGTTAAAGGTTTTATTAACCTAGTTACAGGAATTTGAAATTAAGAATAAATAGCTAATCTATCGAGCTTATTTCTGGCAGATAGTACATACATTGCGAACCAGGTTCTCAATCACCAATGTTATTGGTTCGCAAGTAAATTACATTATTGAGGGTAACTTTGTATGAGTTTAGAACCACAACTAGCACCATTGCCCATTCTTCAAATGATATTTTCAGACTTGTAATTTGTAAATAATGCCACCATCTTTAACAGTTTTTCATAGTTTACTTTTGTTTAGTACCGCTTTCCTTGCAGGCGGGTTAAACGCTGTAGCTGGTGGTGGAAGCTTTATCACCTTTCCAACTCTCATCTTCACAGGTGTATCCCCGATCGCAGCTAACGCCACCAATAATACTGCAATTTGGGTGGCTTCCCTAGCAAGTGCTGGAGCGTATCGTCAAGATTTAGGCATCGAGCGGCGAGATTTTTTACTTCTATGTGGTGTCAGTTTATTTGGTGGCATGATTGGCTCCATAGCTTTGTTATATACATCACCAGATGTCTTTAAAAAGCTGATTCCCTATCTTTTGCTGTTAGCAACCTTAGTATTTACCTTTGGCGAACCGTTCAAAAAGTGGTTGCAGCGTCAAAACCAGAATACATCACCGGAATCTGTACCCTTGTTTAATTTGGTACTCGCTCAACTTGCGATCGCAATCTATGGCGGCTTCTTCGGCGCAGGTTTAGGGATTTTAATGCTGGCAACTCTGACATTTTTAGGTATCAAAAGTATTCACAAAATGAATGCTTTTAAGACATTTTTAGGGAGTTGTATTAATGGTATTGCGATTATTCCATTTATTTTTGCAGGTGTGATTGCTTGGCATCAAGCTATTTTAATGGCAGTAGGTGGTTCTCTTGGTGGTTATTTAAGCGCCCATTATGCTCGTCAACTTGAACCGCACTTAATTAGGAAATTTGTCATGATTGTTGCTTTCAGCATGACTGCGTACTTTTTTATTCACGGTTAATGACTGGGAATTACTCAGGGGTGATGTATGGAAGGTTAGCGATCGCAGGTTTGCTGATTGTGGCGTTGCGATCGGGCTGTATTTCCTGATTGATAGTATTGTTAAATTGCTGCAATTATTGCCCATAATCAGCCATAACACCAAAAATTGGTAACAATAATGACTACTATAAATGACCCTGCTGTTGTAGCTGAAGTAACTGATTTGTACCTTAAGTATGAAGAAGCCCTTTCTAATAACAATTTAGAGGTGATGGATGGCTTATTTTGGGATGCGCCCGAAGTAGTGCGGTTCGGCATCACAGAAAACCTCTATGGTGGTGATGAAATTCGTAACTTTCGTCAAAATCGGTCAAACCCAAAAATAGAGCGAGAAATCTCGAATCTCAAAGTTGTAAGCTTTGGGAAAGATGCAGCAACAGTGACTTTAGAATTTCGCCGCAATATTAATGGTGTAGAGCGTTTCGGGCGACAAAGCCAGACTTGGTACAGGTTTACCGAAGGATGGAAAGTGGTTTCAGCCCATGTTTCATTATTGCCAGTGTGATGCTGCTAGAAGTTTTGATCAAGGAGTAGATATGACAACCTATCCCATCACCTCTAGTCCATCATTAGTGCAGCAGGCCGAATTCTTAGCTACACAACTTGAGTTTACCCAATCCTCACTCTCAGAAGTTGGTCGCCTATTGCACGTCCTCACCAGCCACATCACACAGGGTAAAATTGGCGAGATTGGTAGTGGATGCGGCGTTGGTGCAGCGTGGATTGTGAGCGCATTACACCCAAATAGTACATTGATTACGATAGAGAGCGATCGCCAGCTTGCCAAACTTGTGCAACAGCTATTTGCAGATAAGTCTAATGTCCGTGCACTTCAAGGCGACTGGCGCGATTTACTCACCTACGCTCCCTTTGATTTGTTATTTGCCGATGGCGGAAAGGCAAAACTCACAGAACCTCAGACATTAATAACTGCTCTCAAGCCTGGAGGTTTCATCTTACTAGACGATCTCACACCCGAAGAATACTGGCCACCAGAATGGCACGGACGAACAGATCCAATCAGGGAATTCTGGCTTAAAGATCCTCGGATTGCTGCCACAGAAATCCGCGTGACGGCAAGAAATTCAGTAATTCTAGCAACACGCATTCAATGAAAGAAATAAAGCTTTCTGACATCGACGCATTACTGTTCAGTCTCTAACAAATAAATTAGTGCCTCTACTAAAGCCTGATTTTGCTCATCAGTGCCAACAGTAATGCGTAATTTATCCTCTAATCCAGGCTGCTTGAAGTAGCGAATTAAAATTCCCCGTTCCTTCAGTTTTTGATAAAGATATTCTGCATTTCCTTCTCTTGGCTGTGCCAGCAAAAAGTTAGTTTGAGAATCCCAAAGGTGAAAACCTAATTGTTTCAAGTCTGTTGCTAACTTAGTTCGTGATGCTTTAATTTTTGCCACACAAGCATTTTTATAAGCTTGGTCAGTGATTGCAGCTGTGCCAATTGCACAAGCGATCGCATCAATATTGTAGCTATCTTTCACCTTAAACAATCCCTGCAACAGTTTAGGATTCGCCACTCCAAATCCCAGCCGCAATCCTGCCAAGGAGTAACCTTTAGAAAGTGTCCGAATCACAATGACGTTTTCATATTCCTTGACCAAAGCCAATGCATTCTCTTCGGTAAAATCTATGTATGCTTCGTCAATCACTAAAACTCCAGATAACTGGCTGGCTAATTTTCGCAGGTCATCTGCTGCCACTATATGCCCCGATGGGCTATTGGGCGAAGCGATGAATGTCACAGAACCATTAGCAGCAAGTAGTTCTTCCAAAGGCAAGGTGTAGTCATTGCTATAGGGAATCTCAATAATTTCCGCCGCTTGCATTTCTGTTAATGTGCGATATAGGACATAAGTTGGCATTGGGTAAACTACCTTCTTGCCGGGTTCTGCACAGGCTCGAATGATTACGCTCAACAATTCATCACTGCCATTGCCGACAATGATCCAATCACTAGGAACTCCTAAAACTTTACTTGCAGCTTGCCGAAACTCCCCGCCAAAAGGTTCTGGATAACGCCGCAACCACTCTCCATCGATATTTTGCAGCGCAGCTAATGCCGCAGGCGAAGGAGGATAGGGATTTTCATTGCTGTTCAGTTTAATAATCTGTGTACCGCGTTGAGGCTGCTCACCGGGAATATAGCTAGCCATCGCATCAACATTAGAGCGAAAGTAGTTGGTCATGCTAATTAATAATTCTTGACACTCTCAGTACTAAAGTCTGCGCTTCTGGGTAAGACTTAAATCTTAGTTCTATTTACTTACTTTTTCTTGGAGTTACTACTATAAACTCCAGATGTCATCTGTCAGTAGGGTAATATATTTAACCCTTGAGAAGTATTGACATATTAAAATTTTCAAGCATTCATCTTGCATATTTTGATAAAACGTTATAAATTATTAGATTATAGGGGAATAATCTGACATCTTAGTGTCAAAAACTAATCCTGCTCAAGTAGATATACTGCAACCAGTTTTAACTTCACACAAACCCTAAACAGCACTGAAGATATGTTTTTATTTGGTAAAGCAAAGATTCCGGACATACAACGGAACAATAAATAATTTAAAAATATATCTTGTGTGACTGTTTTGAATAATGATGTTACTACTTGCGGTGAAAAACAACAACTATAGTTCACCAAAATAGTAATTAATTACAAGCAAATTAACTAGCAATAAAGCTGTAGAAATGTCAGCATATTTATAGATTGTTAGTTGATGAATTTTTCTCAAAATTATATTTGCTATTCAAGGAATCGTGTTTGTTATGCTGAGGGTAGCAAATATAATAAATGAAGACGCATCTACCACAAATTTACAACCCAAATGGAGTTATTCTGGCGATGCACCTAAACGAATTAGAAACTACTGAAAATTTAAATGAAGTGGAAGAAGCTTGGCGAGCGCTAGAAAAATCCATTCTCTATTACCAAGGACGCCCAGTTGGAACGGTAGCCGCTTATGATGCATCTGTTGAGGCGCTGAATTACGATCAGTGCTTCGTCAGAGATTTTGTTTCATCAGCTCTAATTTTTCTGATCAAAGGTAGAACAGATATTGTTCGTAATTTCTTAGAAGAAACCTTAAAGTTACAGCCTAAGGAAAAGGCATTAGATGCCTATAAACCGGGACGAGGATTAATTCCAGCTAGCTTTAAAGTAGTATCAGAAAATGGGCAAGAATCTTTAGAAGCAGACTTTGGTGAACACGCGATCGCTAGAGTTACACCTGTAGATTCTTGCTTATGGTGGATTATTTTATTGCGTGCTTATGTAGTAGCCACAGATGACTTTTCTCTCGCCTATCAACCTGAATTTCAAAATGGTATCAGGTTGATCATGGAAATCTGCTTGGCAAATCGTTTTGACATGTACCCAACGCTGTTGGTTCCAGATGGTGCTTGTATGATTGATCGGCGGATGGGCATTTATGGGCATCCTCTAGAATTACAAGTTCTTTTTTACACCGCATTGCGTGCATCTCGTGAACTGCTAATTTGCCAAGGTAATTATGATATTGTTGAAGCCATTGATAACCGTTTGCCTCTTTTATGTGCTCATATTCGCCAGCATTATTGGATAGATATTAATCGCCTAAATGCAATTTATCGCTTCAAAAGTGAAGAATATGGTAAGGCTGCTGTTAATCTATTCAACATATATGTAGATTCTGTTCCCTATTATGAATTGGACAAGTGGCTGCCCAAAAAAGGTGGTTATCTAGCAGGTAATGTTGGGCCGTCGCAGCTAGATACTCGCTTCTTTTCACTGGGAAATTTAATGGCAATCATTTCCGACTTAGCCACCGAAGAACAGTCACAAGCGATTATGACTCTCATTGAGGAACGCTGGGATGACTTGGTGGGAGATATGCCAATGAAAATTTGTTTCCCAGCTTTAGAACATGAAGAATACAGAATCGTAACTGGATGTGACCCCAAAAATATCCCCTGGTCGTATCATAATGCTGGTAGTTGGCCGGTTTTAATGTGGATGTTGGCGGCGGCGGCTGTGAAAACTAACAGAACAAGTCTTGCACAAAAGGCGATTGAAGTTGCCCAAGGACGCCTTAGTACAGATGAATGGCCAGAATATTACGATGGTAAAAAAGGACGACTGATTGGGAAACAAGCTAGGAAATATCAAACTTGGACAATTACAGGGTTTTTATTGGCAAAAGAACTGATGGCAAACCCCACATATTTACCATTAATCAGCTTTGGTAAATTACCAGCAGAACAGGTTTCTAGAGCGTGTGAGTTTGAAATTGCCAGTGTAGACCCTTATCTGACTCGATAGGGAAGTTGGGAGTTAGGAGTTGGGAGTTAAAATACAAAAGCCTCCTGACTCCTGAATCAAGTTTCCATGACAAACCCCCGTCAACTAGCTTTTATCGCCTTACGAGATGTTCACAAGGGGGCTTATGCTGATGTTGCCCTAGATAGAGTCCTGCAAAAAGTTAATTTACTTGATAGCGATCGCCGCTTACTGACAGAATTGATTTATGGAAGCGTCAGAAGGCAGCGCACTCTTGATACTCTAATTGATCAACTCGCCAAAAAGAAATCTCATCAACAACCGCCAGACCTCCGCAGCATCTTACATCTGGGCTTCTATCAACTGCGCTATCAAGAACGTATTCCCGCTTCAGCTGCTGTTAATACCACCGTCCAACTCGCTAAAGAAAACGGTTTTTCTGGACTCACAGGTTTTGTTAACGGTTTATTACGCCAGTACATCCGCCTTGCAGAGAAGATAAAGGAAGATCCGTTACAACTTCCAGAAAACCCAGTGGAACGATTGGGTATTTTACACAGCTTTCCTGACTGGATTATTCAAGTTTGGTTAGAACAATTAGGTTTAGCCGACACAGAAAAACTGTGTGAATGGATGAACCAATCACCAACAATCGATTTGCGTATCAACCCCCTTTGTACTTCTATTGAGGAAGTTGAGGTGGCTTTGCAATCTGTTGGTGTTTTGGTGAGACGGATTCCTCATTTACCCCAAGCTTTACGATTGATTGGTAGTGCTGGGTCAATTCAAAAACTACCGGGTTTTAGAGAGGGTTGGTGGACTGTACAAGATAGTAGCGCCCAATTGGTAGGTCATTTGCTTGACCCACAACCAGGTGAAGTGGTAATTGATGCCTGTGCTGCACCAGGGGGTAAAACAACCCACATTGCTGAATTAATGGCGGATAAAGGGAAAATTTGGGCTTGCGATCGCACTTCTTCCCGTCTTCGCAAACTCCAAGAAAATTCTCAACGGCTAAATTTGCAATCTATTCAAATTTACACTGGCGACAGCCGCCACTTTGCCCAATTTCCAAACACCGCAGACCGTGTATTGCTGGATGCTCCATGTTCTGGGTTAGGAACTATGCACCGTCATGCTGATGCGCGTTGGCGACAGACACCAGAATCTGTCCGAGAACTTTCGGTGCTGCAAAAAGAACTATTAACACACACGTCAACTTTTGTCAAATCTGGTGGTGTACTAGTTTATGCCACCTGTACATTGCATCCAGCAGAAAATGAAGAAGTGATTTCAGCATTTTTAGCTGAGTCACCTGATTGGCAAATTGATTCTCCAACAGGCTTTGAGTTCCCCGATTCTGCCCGGAGTATGCCTCAAGGTTGGTTTAAAGTCTGGCCCCATCGACAGGACATGGATGGCTTTTTTATGGTGCGCTTAAGAAAAACCAATAATTCCGAGTGAATACTGTTTGGGATTGTACGATTTGGTAGAGGTCTTAATCTACCAGAGGAGGCAGCAATGGTTAGCCCTTCCAATGTGAAAAACTTAGTTAAAATCCTGATTGGAGCCGCCTGGATTGATGGCAGAATCCAGCCAGAAGAACGACAATATCTCCGTGAAATAGCTCAAGCAAAAGGTTTGGCTAACGATCCGGAAATTAAGCCTTGGCTGTACGAATTGGTTCCCGTACAACCAAAAGAATGCTATGAGTGGGTGCGGGAGTATTTAGGCGATCGCCCCAGTCTTGAAGATTGTGAAAATCTCATTGAAGCTATCAGTGGCTTAATTTATAGCGATGGCGAAGTTGCCGTTGAAGAAGCCAGGCTCCTGACGGAATTGCAAAATATAGTGAAGCCAAATGATTCAACTCAACCAGCTCACGCTGCGCTTCTCAAACAAATTCAAAAGCTTTACCGCCGTTGGGTTGAAGTGCAAAACTAATCATAGTCAAAAGTCTCTAGTCTAATAACTAATGACTAATGACTAATGACTAAATTATGACTTCGGTTCACCCAGACCCGGAGTTTCTTCTTTCTCAACTTTAGGTACAAAATCAGGACGCTCTTTGCTTTCCCAACCTGCGGGGCGTTTCGAGTTGTACCAAGCTATTGAACCAATGGTGACGGCAGCAATAAAACCAACAACATACACCAAAGTGAAAGCCAAGGGAAAATGAGGAGCAGCATCTATAGCTGGTGCTGCTGTTTGCATCAATAAATGCATGAGTATATTCTCCAAGGTTAGGTAACAGTACTTAACACACTATAAAATGAGCGTATCACCTTACATCCCCCTGTAGTTTAGTTTAAGCAACATCATATTGCAGAGAAAAGGGCAGAGAGGAGAGAGCAGGGGGCGGGGGGAAGGGTGCAGAGGAGAAGAATTTTCCCCCTTGCTCCCTCTCCCTGCACCCCTGCCTCTTCTACCCAGTGCCCAATGCCCTACTCCTCATTCATTAGAAGGTCTAAGTCGATCCCTCCAGGATGGCTGTGATGATGAAGAGCCAGAACTATTTGCGGGAGGGGAAGATCGCCGAGTTCTTCGAGGCGGGGGAGAATCAGATTCTACTCTTCTAGAGCGCCGCCGTGGAGTAGATGATTCTGAAGAAGAGTTATTGGAACTTGATTCTTCGGTGCGTAGGCGTAGCCCGCCGTAGGCATCGCGCCTTCTCCGTCTTGGGGTATAGTTGCTTGATTGCTGTTCTTCTTGAGAATAGCTCCTCCTTCTACGTCTCCGAGATGAACCACTATCCTCAGAATTTCTAGCACTTTCCCCTTCTGAGTCATCATTAGAGGAAATAGAACGATTTAATACTTGTTTGGGCTTGATGGACTGGGCTTTGATGGTGCCTTTGCGACCTTCTAATTTGGGTCGTTTGGGAAACTTTTCTATTGGCATCCCCTCAGCCGCTTTTTCCATAAATTCGTGCCAGGTGTAAGCGGCACTACCACTACTACCATAAGTGGGGCGGTTATCATCGTTACCTAGCCAGACCCCTGTCACCATTTGGGGAATGTAGCCAATAAACCATAAATCGCGGGCTTCGTCGGAGGTGCCCGTTTTGCCTGCAACTGGTCTATTACCTAATTGAGCGGCAGCACCAGTCCCTGCTTCTACGACGTTGCGTAGCATCCAAGTCATGATAGCAGCACTGTCAGCGTCAAGTGTCCGTTTTGCCTTGAAATCAGCTGACCAGATCACTTTGCCTTGACGGTTGAGGATGCGGGTAATACCATGAGGCTCTGTGTGCAATCCCTGAGTAGCAAAACTCCCATAAGCGCTGGTCAATTCCAGCAGATTCACTTCATTCGAGCCGAGTGCCAAGGAGTAGGTGGGCTTGAGTTCAGATTTTATCCCCATATCATGGGCAAGTTTAATCGTTGGGGTAAATCCCACATCAATCAACACCTTTACCGCAATAATATTAACAGAGCGGGTGAGGGCATCTCGGATGTTCATGGAACCCCGAAACCTTTCACTATAGTTTTTCGGTTCGTAGCCGTCTACAACAAAGGGTGCATCTTCGTAGCTATCGTAAGGGCTTTTACCGCTAGCGATCGCAGTGGCATATACAAACCCTTTAAATGTCGATCCTGGCTGCCGTTGTGCTTGGGTAACGCGATTAAACTGGTTTTTACCAAAGTCTTTTCCCCCAACCATTGCTTTAATTTCACCATTACGGGGGTCAATGGCTACCATTGCTGCTTGCTTAAAGTTTTCCCAGCGTCCTTGATTTCGCAGCGTTTTGGCAACTGCCTCTTCTGCAACTTTCTGCCAAGTCGGGTTCAGGGTAGTTTCCACTACTAGACCTCCACTTGCTAGCACATTAGGAGAAACGTACTTCGGCAATTCTTTTTGGATGTAGCTAGTAAAGTAGGGTGATTCTACTTGCACTCGCTTGGGTAAGCTGCTTTTGAGGGTTAATGGCTCCTGAATAGCTGCTTGCCTTTGCTCTGGCGTAATAACTCCATCTTCTTGCATCCGTAGCAATACTAGATTTCGCCGCCGTTTTGCTGCTTCTGGATTCTTGTCTGGAGCATATAAGCTAGGAGCAGGAGCTAATCCAGCAATCGTTGCCATTTCGGCTAAAGAAAGCTGGTCTGGCGATTTACTAAAATATACCCAGGCTGCATCTGCCACACCATAAGCTCCACCTCCCAAATAAACCAGATTTAGGTAACGCTCTAGAATCTGATCTTTGGTTAATTCGCTCTCCATTTTTTGTGCGAGGCGGACTTCTTTGAGTTTGCGCCAGATTGTCTGTTCTTGTTTTAAAAAGAGAATCCGCGTTAGCTGTTGGGTAATAGTACTACCACCTTCTACGACACCTTGCGATCGCAAATTATTCAAACCCGCTCTGACAATTCCTTGCGGATCAACTCCGTTGTGTTGTCTAAATCTTCTATCTTCTGAGGCGATGAAAGCATTTTTTAAATTATCTGGTATTTGTTCCAGCTTTAGCTGTTCTCTAGTCGCTTCACCTTGTTGTTGTAATATGGTGCCATCAGCAGCTTTGATGGTGAGTGTTTGCTCTCTGAGCACGGCATTCAACTCCGCCTGATCTGGCAAAGTCCGATCTATAAAACTGACGCCGTAAATCAAGGCAACTACCCCGCCACCTATACCCAAGCCTGCCCAAAACCATAAGCGACGATAGAGTGGTTTACCGCCAGTTGCCTGATTGGCTCTCATCCTAGATGGTAAAATTTTCATTTTGCTCAGTAACTGCCTCGTCTGCGCCGTATATGCTGGTGGTAAGCTTTCATTTGTTCCTCCTTGTCCAGAGTCACTCAAATTAGTTGGTCTTCGCTTGAACCAGGAGGTAAGCTTCCCCACGTCAGTTCCTCGCTCAAAGTAGTAACTATATAACCACCATCAATCAACTTTGGGGTTAGTGTACCACCATTGTGTTAGTATAATATCCTATAAATAATTAACTAAATTCATCATAAAATAATGTTTTTTAGATTTGGTTAATTTAATTTTGTAAATATTGCAAATTTGATAACTATTGAGAATATAAAAAGTATTGACGTTTTATGAAACAGGTGCAGCGAAGTATCCACAAAGACAGCCAAAAAACGGCTTACTTAAGGAGAGTGCGATGGCTACAGCGAGCTACACCCACGTAAAACCCAGACGAAGCGCCCTTGCCCTTGGTAGTAATATCGGCGATTCACAGACAATTTTAGAAGCAGCTATAGAAACTTTAGCCCAAATGCCAGGGATTGTCTTAGAAGCTAGATCCAATTGGTATCAAACAAAAGCCGTCGGGCCACCACAGCCAGATTATCTAAATGGCTGCGTTACATTGCACGTAGAAATGCCACCCCAGCAGTTGTTAGAAACTTTATTAGGTATTGAACAACAATTTGGGCGTGTGCGTCAGGAACGCTGGGGGCCAAGAATCTTAGATTTAGATTTGTTATTATTTGATGACTTTATTGTAGATACACCAAATCTCCAAATTCCCCATCCACGAATGCGGGATCGGGCCTTTGTGTTAGTACCACTGGCAGAAATTGCCCCCGATTGGATAGAACCAGTTTCTGGGTGTGTTATTAAAGAACTGCTGAAAGAGGTAGACTGTTCTGATGTACATTTATTGATGGGCAATTAAAATTACCATCCTTAAACGCAGAAGAACGCTGATTTGGCCTCTGTATTCACAGATCATCAGATTTTTATTATGCCATTAGGTAGAGAATTACCACAACTACTAAGACAACGCCTGTTTTATAAAGGACGCAAGTTTGATTTTGAAGTTAATCGCTTACGTTTGCCGAATAAATCAGAAGGGGAATGGGAATGTATTCGTCACCCTGGTGGTGCTTTAGCTGTGCCCGTGACGCCAGAGGGTAAACTTGTGCTGGTGCGCCAGTATCGTTTTGCAATTCAGGGGCGGATATTAGAATTTCCGGCGGGAACTCTGGAACCAAATGAAGAACCTTTAGAAACAATACAGCGTGAGATTGAAGAAGAAACTGGCTATAGTGCCAAAAAATGGGACAAGTTAGGCGAGTTTTTCTTAGCTCCTGGCTATTCTGATGAAATTATCTATGCTTTTTTGGCGCGAGATTTGGAAAAGCTGGAGACACCACCACCACAAGATGGAGACGAGGATATCGAAACTGTGTTTTTGACTCCCGAAGAATTAGAAAAAGCTATTCTGGAGGGAGAGCCGGTAGATGCTAAATCTGTTTCTAGCTTTTTTCTGGCGCGTCCGTTTTTAATTTAATATCCTTATGCTGCTAGAGTTAGCGATTGCAGATGCTTACGGTGCAGGCTTTGAATATGCTGATGAAATGATCGTTAACAACGACTTGAGTCGATACGTCGAACATCCGCGTTTTAGACTCATTCCTGGCAGCTATACTGATGACACCCAGATGAGCATTGCCATTGCAGAAGTGATTGTTGCTCAAGCACCGTGGACGCCAGAAGTTTTAGCCGATAGCTTTGTTAGAGCCTTCAAGCGTGATGAGAGAGAGGGTTATTCTAGAAAGTTCTACGATTTTCTGGGAGAAATTCAAGATGGAGAAGAGTTTTTAACGAAAATTAACCCTGATAGTGACAAAAGCGGGGGAGCGATGCGTGCAGCGCCCATAGGCATCTATCCGACACCAGAAAAAGTCATTGAGGCAGCAACAATTCAAGCGGCAATTACCCACAATACACCCGATGGGATTAATGCTGCCGTTGCAGCTGCCTTAATGTCACATTATTTTATCTATCGACTGGGAGCAAAGCGTAAATTAGGACTATTTCTAGACGGTTATGTATCTGGTGAATGGTCTAAACCGTGGGAAGGTAAGGTAAAGTCCCAAGGCTGGATGAGTGTCAGGGTAGCGATTACTGCGGTGATGCGAAATGACAGTATGAGCGAACTTTTGCAAGATTGTATCGCTTTTACCGGGGATGTCGATACAGTAGCTGCGGTCGCCCTAGCAGCTGGTTCTTGTAGCGAAGAAATTAGACAAGACATTCCCCATCATCTTGTTACAGGCTTAGAGAATGGAGCTTATGGTAGAGATTACCTCATCGAACTAGATAAACAGCTAATGAGTTTGGTGGACAAAAACTCGTAGTCATCGCCTCTAGGACTATAATCGCTCACAACGAACAGAAGTTTGATCTGACATTTAATTATGTCTACCTACTTAGCGCTTCTCATTCAAAAGAGAAGCGCTATTTGTTACCTTGGCTAGAGTGACATAGAAATTGACTTAGAGTCAAAGTTGTAAGAGCATGACAGGAAGAAGCCCATAACTCCTAAATATGTGTCTTTATGCCATACACATATATATTTCATACAGATGAGAAAAATTACAACTTTTAACAGTGCTGGTAAACTAACTGCTCTTTTATTCCTAATCACTCTCTTCTTGACGCCTTGTGTGATTGTAAATGCAGGCGAACGCGGCGTATTGATGAAATTTGGCGAAGTACAAAACCAAATATTAGGGGAAGGACTCCACTTAATTATTCCTGTAGTCAATACCGTGAAAAAGTTGAGTATTCGAGTCCAAAAACAGGAAATTTCGGCTGAGGCTTCTTCTAAAGATTTACAAAATGTTTTCGCCGATGTCGCTCTTAATTGGCATATTATTCCGCAGGAAGTGAATGTTATTTTTCAAGAGATTGGAGATGAGCAAAATGTAGTCATTCGGATTATTAACCCAGCAGTTGAAGAAGTAATAAAAGCAGTCATAGCAAAGTATACTGCTGAAGAAATTATTACTAAACGAGGAGAAGTCAAAGGTGGAGTAGATGATGCATTGTCCACACGGCTTGGTATTTATCATGTTGCAGTTGATGATATTTCTCTAGTTCATGTCCATTTCTCAGAACGATTTGATGAGGCGGTGGAGGCGAAGCAGATTGCTGAACAAGAAGCAAAAAGAGCAGAGTTTATCGCACTAAAAGCAACAAAAGAGGCTGAGGCAAAAGTTAATTTAGCTAAAGGAGAGGCTGAGGCCCATAGACTATTACGTGATGGCTTAACTCCAGAAATATTGCAAAGGCAAGCAATAGAAAAATGGAATGGTAAGCTACCATTAATTGTAAGTAAGGAAGCTCCAAAATTGTTGAATTTAAGTGAATTTTTAAAATTTGATGAAAATTGATATTCTTTTTCACGAAATCAAATATTTACTAGATATACATAGGGACGCATATCTTTGCATCCCTACAACTGATTCATTTGTAAAAACGTGATCAACTAAATTAACCGTTGGCGAATAAAATGGGAGAATCGAGAATCTTCAACTGGATCAATAGTATAATTAACAGTGTATAAGCTGTTGAAGAAATTAGACCCGTGACTAATTCTTTTTTCAGGTTATGCTCTTGAGGTTCTTTTTGAAAAATGTCTTTAGAACCGAATTGCATTAAGAGAATTCCCACAATATTAGAGAGCCAGTATCCTATAATTGAACAAGGTAAAAGTAATTTTGGAGACAGTAAACTACACGCATACCCAAAACCATAAGCTATTGGCAAATTAAATAGTAGATCATTCCACCAACATAGTGGTGACAATAAATATCCTAGGACTAAAAAGAATCCACCTCTGAGTTTTTTGAAAATGTCTTTTTTTAACTCTTTTGGAGTATGCTGTTGTAAGTCCTCCAGAGTTGTGTCTTCTACTACATTCAACTCTTGATTGACGTTTTGGACGCTTTCCATAAAAACCCACTATTTCTATCGACTTAGTGTAGTTTAATATATAAAGTAAACTAAAGTCTACTGTAGGAGTGATAATATTTTGGCTTTTTGATGCTGAAAGTTTTACCACTGCATAGTTTCAGCAAAATAAAGGTTTAAATCAGATGCTACTGGGCGCTAATTTATATCAGAGATATATGAGTGCGTAGGTGTAGCCCATCGTAGACTTCGCGTCTTCCAGAATCTAGTTTATTCTTTCAGTATGTGAGCGAAATAGAACGATTTATACACAATGGAGACAATCAAAGCTATTTATCGCTCAATATGTTTGAAAATTAGCATATATCTTTCTAAATTCTAGCACAGGATGAGATTCAACACTGATACTGGAATAGCCAGAACCTCTTTAGGCTATGGTAAGTGGATGTTGAGTAGTAAAATTTTTATGTTTTTACATATAGCCAGGGCAGAAATTTGAATTAATAATAGCTACAATAAAATTACTGAGGCATCTTAATAGAAAAATGACAGATTTAACTCCAAATAGTACATTTTTAATAGCAGGAATTGTTTTTATAACGATTGCTGTCATCGGGCAATCTAAATTAGGTTTTATTGAAATTAATCCCGGTTGTTTTGGTAGATTTTTGGCTCTATTTATTGGAATTTCGAGCCTGTTATATGCTTTGGGATTACTCACTTTTTCAGCCGAAACTTTTGACTTATTAAGAACTTCTCTGACAGAAGAAATTAAACAGAGCATCAGTTCAATAAATGACCTTTTGCAAGGATCTTAAGAGTCTGAAAGATTTATTTCTGGATTAATTTCAATACTTTAGGGGTTAAGGGGAAAAGGTTAAATTTATCCCTTAACCTTGGAAAATATTACTAATAATACGCTCCAACAAGACTGTAAATCAGGCTAGCTAATACTAATAAGGTAACAATTACATAGATAAATTCTCGCTGTAGCAGGAAAGCTAATAGGGAAATAAAAACGCGCAAAATTGGAGTAGCAATTAGTAGTAAAAGTCCAAGTTGAATAATGCTGCGATCGCTACCTGATAAAATTGCTTTTATTACACCTGCTGGTGAGCGAAATTCCGATGGTTCTCCCTGAAAAAAGTGATATCCCGCAGGTTCAGTACCGTGATGAATCAAGTAGAGTATACCACCCAGGAAAACTACAGTACTAGCTATTAAAACGCCATATTTCATCAGGTTACTGAGCAAATATTCTAATTGCTGCTCACTTGATGTTTTCGTCACACTCTTGTTAACATCAATCTCAGAGCTAGTAGGCAATTGTGCCACTGTGCTAGTGTGCTGTTCTAATTGTTCGATATTAGAGTCTGGATCTTTCTGCGGTAAGGTTAGTGTAACCACTTCACTATCTGGTTGTGCCATTAATGCCCAGCGAAAGCTACTATTAAATTTATACATTTTATAGTCCCCCTATTAAACTGTTGTAGACCATTTTCAAAGCCATTACCACCAGCACACAACTGAAGATAATTCTCAAAACCTGAGTTTTAGCACCTGTGAGAACTCGTGCGCCCAAGAAAGCACCAGGTAATACCCCCAACATCACTGGCATAGATAGTCCCGGATCGATGTAGCCTCGTGCTAGGTAAACTCCGGCTGATGCTGCTGCTGTCACGCCAATCATAAAATTGCTAGTGGTGGTAGAAACTTTGAAGGGTAGACGCATAGTCTGATCCATCGCCAATACCTTGAATCCCCCGGAACCAATACCAAGCAACCCAGAAAGCACCCCAGCTATTAACATCACACCAAACCCCATTGGTACTGAATGAACTTGGTAAGACATCACTCCTTCAGGAGTCGGATAACTGCTATTCAGTTTTAGATAATTTGCGATCGCATCTACTGCTTCATCTTCACTGTGTTCTATTCTGGGTCGTTGTGAAAGGTATGCTGAATAAATGAGGACGATCGCTAGCACAATAGTTAGGGCTTTCACTGAGACAAAAGTAGCTATCATTGCTCCTGCGATCGCACCAATGGTTGTCGCTACTTCTAAAAACATTCCCAATCGCAAATTGGTATAGCCTTTTTTAATATAGGTAGATGCTGCACCCAAAGAAGTAGCGATTACAGATACCAGTGAAGCACCAACAGCATAGCGAATATCAACACCGAATACTGAAGTTAGTAAAGGAACAATTACTACTCCACCCCCTAGCCCAGTTAGCGCCCCTAACAAGCCAGCGCTAAATGAGCCAATCCAAATTAGTAATGAAAATTCTAAAATATTCAAATTTAATTCCTCTTTTTTTTTAGATGTATAGCAAAATGCCAAAATATTTGTTGTATTCTGTAAAACTTAATTGCCAATTTTAATACTGACTATAGATATAGCTGTTCATAATCGCGTGTAATACCCTCTTGCTTGGGTATTCAGTAGCCAGAAGCCGAGAGAAATTCTAACTCCTAACTCATAACTAGATTTTGAGTGAAATATTCTTTTAACCAGTCTCTAACTTTTACTTATAGATATCGACATATATATCTCTTAATTAATATGTATGTCTTTGGTTTTATTTCTAAAGATATATTTAATGCTACTCGATGTATTTCCCAGAATCAAGTATTAGTGAAAATCCGATCTTACTTTTTATTCAAAAAGATAGAATTGCACTAATACATTAGATATATTCGGACAACTTAAAATTCATTTTTTATAAATCAGTATTACAACAAATACTTAATAGCTAGTCACAAATAATACGCCCTAAAATGTTAGTAATTATTCAAATTCAATCTTAATATATGACAATATGCTTGGGTTAAGCAAAGCACAACCCAACAATGCATCACAAATGTTGGGTTGCGTTCCTCAAGCTAACCTACGCATATTGTCATATATAATCCAATGCAAATATATAAAGACAATTGGATATGGCGCTGTTACTGAAAAAATAGATGTATTAAATTAAATCTACTAAAGGTAATATTTTCAAAATGCAGTTGAAATAGTAAAGTAAGACTTAACATAAATAAACTAGCACTCGATAAAACCGAAGTATTACCGAGGTATTTTTTACGAAAACTCAATATTTAATATAATGTTGATAATACCGTTTATAGACACATTTACTGCAATTTGTAAAAAATTGGGACAAAAATATGAAAAGCTTCAAATACATTTTAATGATGGCTGTATTACTCGCAAGTTTAGTATTTGCTCAACCTTCGTTGGCTGATCGCCCAGAATATACCGAAAATCCTGATTATATAACGCTGATTCAAGAACTGAATAATTTGCAAACTGCAAAAGAAAGACAAGCTAAATTAGAGGGTTACACACCAGAGCAAATCACTCAGAAAATTAACGAGTTAGAGTTGCAAAAATATGCTTTTGAGTCAGGAATTGATTGGGGTCAGTGCAGTAATCAAACAGGAAAGACTCTAGCTATCTATGGGCCAGAACCAGATATTGACGATGACGAATATTCCGAGGGGGCTGAAATATATTTTCTGGGGAATGGACAGACAACTAAAGATAGATGGAATTGTAAGGGAGTTTATCTACCAAATGATGTCACAGCGATCGCTTTAGGAATAGACGAACAAGGGCAAGAGTTGCAGGGTGGATTTGTGATTAAGGTTCCCAATGGAACTAACTTAGTTTTAAAGACAAATCCAGATACTGGGGTGATTGAATTCAATCAAGCTGGTACTCAAATCTTGAAAAGCGGCGAAGTGAATTGGTTTATCCCAAACGTATCCCAAGACATTGTAGATGCACTAGTTACCAACGCACCTACAAAGAATCTCTAGATTACTAGAGTCAATCCTGACGATTTACGCATTTATTTTGCTATATTTTAGGGCTGCTGATTATGGTATTTCTAACGAAAAATAATTAGCTAGCTGACCAAAAAAGCTGATAATCTTCGATATAAAATGTTCCATTATTGGAAGACATTTTGAAAAAGAAGTAATAATCTCCTGGCTCCCAAATACTAAACTCTTGCTCTTGTTCTTGCACATTAGTTATCGAACCACTATTAGGGATATTCATGCTAGCAGTTTGTATTCCGTTCTGTGCTTTTATGAGAAAAACTTCTAGCAGGCAAAAACCCTGTAGTTCAGCAGAATAGCGAATTTTGAAACGGATTTTTCCTCCATCCCGCATGGTCTTTTGAATAGAGAAAACTTTGGTTTGAATGGGATTGCCAGACAGATGGATGCCTTGACCTTGGGTTAATATGTAGCTTTGTCTTTGATTGAGTGAACTCATGATTTTTATCCTCAAAAAGAATAGAGTCTATTGAGATACTTGCATTATTGAGAAATGTTTTTTATGATCGCGTTTGTATTTTCTGGCCATTGCCAATAAAACGCAATGACAGATAAGACAGTTAAGAAGACAGTTAAGAAGTAAATTCTGATGGGCAATGTCTGCAACAAGCCGCCAAGAGTGTCTACACAATCTACAAAAACAGAGATTGAACAGTCAGATCCTTCAGGGTAATGGTGAAGTTACGTTGTTCTGCTGTTGCGATGAATGAGATAATTGCTTCACAGGCGACAGCAACAGTTAAGATTACCAGGTTTCTTGCTAGGGGATAATCACAGACATCATCATTAATCTCAGAAGGAACGCGATAAACGTCATTCCAAATCACTTCTGCATAATCGCCTGCTAGCCCAGCATGAAGACAAGGAATACTTTTTTGATGAGCATAATCCTTCACTGCTTGACGTGCCGCACTATTGTCAAAAACATCGACAATTAACTGGCTGTCTTGGAATAGTTGAGTTGTATTTGCTGGTATCAATTCCTTTGTCTTGGCCTCAACTTTAGTGCCAATTGCTCGATATAAATTGTTCGCTAAAATCTTTGCCTTGAATGCTCCCACATCAGAACGGTAGTAAGGCTGAGTGGAAAGGTTACGCTCCTCAATGCGATCGCGATCAATTAAGGTCAGTTTATCAAAACCAGACCGAGCCAAGTTTTCAGCAATGTTAGCTCCTAATGCTCCAGCCCCACAAATTGTTACAGGATAGTTTTTCAGCTTTGCCATCACAGCATTGGTGCGATAAAGCTGCTCGTGAAAAAAGATACTCATATAATCCGTAATTTGTTGTTCTCACCAATCTTGTTGTTCCATCACACCGACTAATGATTGCAAGTCAAAGTCGCGATCGCGTCCACTCAGACAAATGCCAGAACTAACAACAGTCAAGTCTGTTTTTGCGATCGCACTAGTGTGGCGAACACCATCAGCAGTTGTCCAATCGACTGTCCAGTAATCGCCGCGATCGTGGAATTGAGTTAAGGTACCGCCACCTATCCGCAATGCCTTTTTCAGTCGTTTTTCATCCTGTTGGGGTTGATTAAAGCCCTCCATGCGTCGAGTTGCTAATTCATACACTGTGCGGATTTCTGGAGTGATGCCTTTAAACTGTAATTCTTCAACGGGAGTGAGTTGCTTGATGGCAGATTGTAGAGTTTCATTAATTGTCGGATCAGTACGGCGATCTACTTCCTCGAACCAGCAAGACTGACCATTCCAACGGGCAATAATTTGCTCAAAGGCAATACCCTCGGTTACTAGATGCACTGCGATCGGTTTAACCACCTGCAACCGTTGACGCATATCTGTTTCATTCACAGGATATGCTAACCAAGTTTTTCCTCGCAGTTGATGTGCTAACCGCAGTCGTATTTGCGGAAAGTGTTGCAGATATTCCACAATCTGGGGTAAGTCTGCTTCTTCCACAACCCTTGCTGTCTTCTCATCCACAGCTTGAAAGATGCCCCAACCTTCAAATTTACTAGGCTTTGACGTGAAGGTGTAGACCATTCCAGTTACTCGTGTGCGGACTCGTCCACCTTTGACACAAGGCGCAAGGAATTGGGTGGTATATAACTGTGCTTCTGCACTAGCAATTTGGTTGATTAGCTTAAATATGTTTGTCATAAATAATATTAATTTTTCAAAATAAAGCTACAAATGCAACCCAAATAACCCAAATAAAATTTGATGAGCTTTAATTACGAATTACGTTAACGTAGTAAGGTAAGCTGTTCCACATTTAAATTGCATATACTGGACGGGCAAGATGCCCATCCCACAAGAGTTGTATTTAATTCGATTATGCAAATTAGATGTTTTTTAGCTTACGAGCGTCATTACGAATTACAAATTAATCTGCGTGCAAGTTGGTGGAGCATTGCGTTTTCTCAGTTACTAGAGGGACTCCTCTGGTGAGTTTTTACACACTCTTTCAAGGATGGCTACTTTTAAGCCTACCTTCCAGGTTCTTCGTACTCCCCGTTCGCACACGCCCACTGCATTTGGCAGTGTTACCGTTCCTCTCGTACTAGTATGTAGGCTCCACGAGTTTGGGCACGCAAGATACTAACATAATACAACATACTACAAAAATTTGCTACTTTTTGGGCAAAGGTGAAACTCTTTTAGGACTTACGCATTGACAAGAAATGCTAAATATACATAAGGTTAAAAACCACATATTTCGTAGGGGCACAGCAATGCTCATTGGTGTCTACTTTTGCCAAAAATAGCGTACTGATTGGGTGTTGTTCACCCGCCAGGGATTGTAAATCCCTGACTAATTACTCAAGTCTACTGAAGTAGACTGAAAATTTTCGCGCTATCTTAGTCCTCTTCAGAGGACTTTAGCTATGAGACAGGGATTTACAATCCC